>Ga0335073_10003861_pt1 | contig 20907 bp, 17 predicted proteins | sample Lox_Sample_22_FD_207093 | JGI IMG/M metagenome (GOLD analysis project Ga0335073, IMG submission 207093) | Soil microbial communities from Loxahatchee National Wildlife Refuge, Florida, United States - Lox_Sample_2.2 | ecosystem: Environmental > Terrestrial > Soil > Wetlands | place: USA...
AGAGGCCATATTCCGGATAGCAGCCGCCTTTCATGCCGAAGCCGCCCCCCATATTGTCGCAGATGACGCGGAACTTGGTGTGGGGCATCCTGAAGATGCGGTCGGCGAGCGCCGCCTTCGTGCCATGCGCCGATTGGATGGTGCAGCGGATGGTGTAGCGGTCGTCGGCTTCGTCATACCAGCCGACGCAGCCGCGCGGCTCCATCGAATTCGCCGTGACGCGGTTGATCGCGATGCGATGGCGCACGACGTGATCGGCGTGCGCCATCGCCGCCTCGACCGCCGCCTTGTCTCCGGCCTCGTGGAAAAACGCCTCGTTGCCGGGATTGTCCTCCCAGATGGCGGGCGCGCCCAGCTTCAGCGCGGCTTCCGCGGTAGCGACGATCGGCAGCGCCTCGTAGTCGATCTCGACCCGTTCGGCCGCATCGCGCGCCTGGTCGAGCGTGTCGGCGACGACGAACGCCACCGGCTCGCCGGCAAAGCGCACTCGCCCCTGCGCCAGCAGCGGTTGAGCCGCGACATAGGCGGGCGCGCCGGTGCTGCGCTTGCGCGGAACCATCGGCCGCAAAGTGCCAAGACCACGGGCGCGCAAATCATCGCCGGTCAGCACCGCAAGCACGCCGGGCATCTGCTTGGCACCGCGGGTGTCGATCGCGACGATCCGCGCATGGGCATGCGGCGAGCGCAGCACGAACGCGCGCGCTTCGCGGGGCGCCTTCACGTCGTCGACATAGCGCCCCTGCCCGCGCAGAAGCCGCGGATCCTCCTCGCGCGGCACCGGCTGCCCAATTCCATAAAGTGCCATCCCCCAGCTCCTTCTCTCTAATGTGCAGCGCCGCGCACGCAGTCGATCACGGCGCCGGGATCGACGGGCGGCGTGTCGGCGCGCCAGGCGACATGGCCGTCCGGCCGCACCAGCACCAGCCGCCGCTCGTAGAGCCGCGCGATCTCGGGATCGTCGATCTCGGCAACGAGAAGCGGCATGCCGCATTTTCTTGCCGCGGCGATAAGCTCCGCGCCATCTTCGACAGCGCCGCCGAAAGCGAGCAGCACGAACCCAATGCCGAAGAGATCGATCGTCGAGCGTCCATCGGCGAGCCAGGCATGAGGCGCCCGTGATCCCGGGCGCGCGGTCGGCACATACTCCGTCACGCTGTCCCGCGGCGCCGGCGTTCCATCGGGCCACACGATCGGCGATGGATCGTAGCGGTATCCGAGAGCGAGGCCGTCGGAGATGAAGACGCGGGTGCGGACCCGCGCTATCTCTTCGCGCACACGCGCGCGGACGGCCTCGCCGTCGCGGCCGGGATCCTCGAGCGCGGCGAGTGTCGCCTCGTCCAGCAACTCGCCCGAATTCTCGGCAACCTCGGCGACCACGCGCTGTGCCACCGGCCGGCGTTCGGCCTGATAACTGTCCAACAGCGCGCCGCCGCCCCAGCCCTCGATCGTCGCGGCGAGCTTCCAGCCGAGATCAACGGCGTCGCTGAGGCCCGTATTCATCCCGAATCCGCCAGAAGGTCCGTGCTGATGCACCGCATCGCCGGCCAGGAATACGCGGCCATGCTGCCAACGATCGGCAACGATGCTGCGGCACGTCCAGGGCAGGACCGAGATCACCTCGAACGGAACGTCCGGCCCAATCAGCCGGCGCATGATGTCGGGAACGTCGACCGATTCCGGCGTCACGCGCTCCAGGCCGAAATTCAGGCCAAGACGCCACAGCTCCTTGCCGTCGAGCTCGATGAGGCTCGCATTGCCGCCCGTGCGGTTCAGGAAGAAATAGAACGCTGCCTTGCCGAGCGGCGTGTGGTTCCAAAGCTCGGGAATGCGGACGAACACGTTGAGGTGGTAGCCCAGCACATGGGTTCCTTCCATGCGCACGCCGAGCGTATCGGGGATCGGGCTGTGACCGCCGCAGCACGAGACCAGATAGCGCGACCGGATGGTCGAGACCGTGTCGGTCTGGAGGTCGCGCACGACGGATATGATGCCGCCCGAATCCTCCAGGTAGGATTCGAAGCGGCACCGGTAGCGCAGCTTCACCGTGGCGAGACTTTGCGCGAGACGCCGCAGCAGCGGATCGAAAAAAAGCTGGTTGCAGCGCTGCGATGGTTCGGGCGTGGTGGGAAGCGGTTTCGCGCCGCCATAAGTCGGCCGCTCGATCCGCGCCAGCTCGTGGCCATGAAGGCTCGTCGCGTAGACGATCGTCGACGGGAAATCGGGCGGCGCGCCGGAATGGCGCACGTCTTCGGCGATGCCCCAGCGCCGGCAATACTCCATCGTGCGGGAATTCACCGTGTTCGCACGCGGGTGGTAGATGGTCCCGTCGGTCTGCTCGACGAGGGTGCAGGCGATGCCGCGGCGTCCCAGGACGGACGCGAGCGCCAATCCCACCGGTCCCCCGCCTACGATGAGGACCGGGGTTTGCGTTGCCGCGGCCTTCACGCCGTCGCCTTTTCTACGCGAGCGGCGGATGCGGCGCGGTGGCGCGCCGGATAGGGATAGGGACCAAGCGGGACGAAGAGGATTATGGCGATGACGAGGATCACTTCATAGAACCTGAATGCGGGGTTGTAGGAATGGTAAAGGTCGAACGACTTGCCGCTGATATAGGGGCCGATGCCGGTCGAGCCGGCGAAGATGCCGAACATCGTGCCGAGTATCTTGCCAAAGGCCTTAAGGCCGAAATAGCGGCTTGCGAAGAAGCCCATGAGATCGATCTCGGCGCCAAGCGCGAGGCCGCACAAAAGCGCGCCTAGGAGCGGCGCCGGTTGGCCGAGCCCGCTCCCGAAGAGCGCGGTGCCGATCATCGGCAACGTGAAAAAACCGGCTGCCACATAGGGCCCGTGGTACCGGTCGACGCACCAGCCCGACAGCAACCTTCCGGCAAGGGCGGCAAGTCCCGAGGCGGCCAGAATGCTGGTCGCCGCCTGGAGCTTCCAGCCGCGGTCCATCAGCATGGCGACGATCTGAGTCAAGGTGCCGTTGAGCGCGACGACCCCGAGAAAGAAAGCGAGGACCATCGCCCAAAAGCGCCACGACCCAGTCAGCGCCTCGCGCAGACCGACGCCGGGCAGCGTGGCCGCCGCGAGATGAGGCATCCGGGCCCGCTCTTCCTCACTGGGGTCGCGAATGAAGAGAAGGATGGGCAGGCCGCCGAGGATCAGGATCACCGCGCCCAGCCCCACATAGGCGATGCGCCAGCCATAGGCGCCGATGAGCCACGCCGCGATCGGCGGAATGATCGCGGTGCCGAGCCCGACGCCCGACATGGCGATGCCGAGCGCCAGACCGCGTCGGCGGTCGAACCAGCGCGACACCACGAAGGCGAACGTGGTCGGCGATGGTCCGGAACTGCCAAGACCACGCAGCACGAACAAGAGGTAGATGCCGACGAGCGATGCCGTCATGAAGGATTGCATGGCGGTCGCCGCAGCGAAGAACACGACGCCGACAAGCAGCACCGGCCGCGCGCCAAACCGGTCGAGGAGCCAGCCGAGGGCAGGGCCGGACAGCGCGGCGAGCATGTTGGTCCACAACATCGCGCCCGCGAGCACGCCGCGGCCGACATGGAGATCGTCTGTCACCGGCCGCAGGAACACGCCGAACGAGAAGATGTTGACCGGGCCGCCGCTGCACACGAGGCCGAGGACGCACGCGGCGACGATCCACCAGCGATTGGCGGCTCGGATCATGCCGGCATTTCTTGCTTGCGCGCGGGCGGCGCGGGACGTTTCAGCACCGGGAAGGGATAAGGTCCCATCAGCGAGAAGATGGCGATCGAGACCACCAGGATCACCTCGAACAACGAGAAAGCGGGGACATAGGAGTGATAGAGGTCGAACGACCGCGTGCTGATGAAGGGACCAAGCCCGGTCGAGGCGACGAAGATCGCGAACATGGTGCCCATGATCCTGCCATAATATCGCAGGCCGAAATAGCGGCTGACGAAGAAGCCCATCATGTCGACCTCGGCGCCGTTCGCGACGCCGCACAACAGCGCGCCGATGAGCGGGATCGGCTCGCCCAAACCGCTGCCGAAAAGGGCCGTGCCGATCATCAGGAGGACGAAGAACCCGATCGCGATGAAGGGGCCGTGCATCCGGTCGAGGAGCCAGCCGGACAGGAGCCGGCCGAAAACCGCGGCGATCCCCGAGGCGGCGAGCACGCTGGTCGCCGCCTGAAGCGTCACGCCGCGGTCCAGCAACATGGCGACGATCTGGGACAGCGTACCGTTCAACACGATGATGCCCAGGAAGAAGGCGAGGGCGAGCGCCCAGAACCGCCACGACCGGGTCAGCGCCTCGCGCAAGGTAAGGCCCGGAAGCGTCGGATCGGAGAGATGGGGCATCCGCGCGCGCTCGTCGGCGTCCGGTTCGCGGATGAAGAGGAGGACCGGAAGGCCCGCGATGATCAGAATGGCGACCCCGACGCCGATATAAGCCGGCCGCCAACCGTAATTGTGGATGAGGAAGGCCGCGATCGGCGGAATGATCGCGGTGCCGAGCCCTACGCCGGACAAGGCGATGCCCAGCGCCAGGCCGCGATGCTCGTCGAACCAGCGCGTGACCACGAAAGCGTAGGCGGGAGGCGTCTGGCAGACCGCGCCGAGGCCGCGCGACATGTAGAGGAGATAGATTCCCACCACCCACGCGGTCATCAGCGACTGCGCAGCCGTCGCCAGCGCGAAGAGAACGGTGCCCACAAGCAGCACGCGCCGTGCGCCGAACCGATCCAGCAACGCGCCCACAAAGGGTCCGCAGATCGCGCCGATCGGGCCCGACGCCGCGAGCGCGCCGGCGAGCACGCTCCGGCCGACATGCAGGCTCTCCGAGACCGGGACCAGAAATACGCTGAAAGTCCAGATATTTACAGGCCCACCACTGCAGACGAGGCCAAAGACGCTCGCCCCGACGATCCACCAGGGACTGCGCACGCGGATCATGCTGCCTCCGCCGGTCACTAGGGTGCGACTAACCCATGCGCCTCCCGCTGCGCCGCGTCAATGACGGCGCCGAAGCCGGGGTCTCAGCGCTTCCAGCCGATCCAGTCGCAGAGTGCCTCACCCATCACTTGCTCGCGGTCCGCACCCGAAAGCCAAGGCAGCTCCTCGGTGAACAGGGTCACGCATTGACGGTAGGAGCAAGGCATGCGCGTCAGGTCGGTGCCCCAGAACGTGCGCTTCGGTCCGAACGCGTCGAAGATCTGGCGGACATGCCCTTGGATGTTGCGGTACGGATAGGGTTCGCTCGATGTGCCGGGCGCGGCAGACGCCTTCACCGCCACGTTCGGATGACGCGCCAGCGCCAAGAGCCCAGGCAGCTTGACGAAGGCCGCCTCGTCCTTCGCGCCGCCGACCGCCGCCATGTGATCGATGATGAGCCGCAAGCGCGGATGCCGCTCGGCGACCTGACCGATGGTGGCGAGTTGGTCGGCAGCGGCGAGCCCGACCGGCAGCCCCGCTCTTTCGGCCGCGGGCCAAAGCCAATCCATCGTGCCGTCGGTCATCCAGCTTTTCTGATGCGGTTCGAGGAACGTGAAGCGCAGGCCGAGCATGCCTGGCTGCTTCTTCCAACCATCGATGAGATTGCGGCTTTCCGGCTTGTCGAGCGGAAAGCGCCCCAGCACGGCGAATTTCTGCGGGTACCGGCGCGCCGCATCGACCGCGACCGCGCCGGCGTTGGGGTCCCAGCCGGGCGGATGGATCACCGCTGCGTCGACGCCCGCCGTCTCCATCTCTTTCAACGCCTCCTCGGCCGTGAAGGACGAGACTTGGCGGTGGACGCCGTTGGGCTTGCCGCTCGACCAGAGATGGATTTGTGAATCGACGATCCGCATGACGTTCCCTCTCGCAGTTCAGAATTCCGCGTGCAGGCGGATACTGATCACGTTGACCGGTCCGCGCAAGGCGTCGTAACCCGGGTTCTCGACATGCTGGTAGTCGATCGTCGCCGCGATGCCGGTGCCGACCGCGGCCTTGTAGTAAAGCTCGAGGATCTTCTCGAGGCCCGCCGCGGGCAGCGATCCATCGCCGATCAGGATGCCGAGCCCGCCTGCCGCCAGGTAATTTCGCATGTCCTTCGACGCACCGTTGATCACGCCGGCGATTGCGACCGTGTCATCAGGGCGGCCCCACCGCGTGCCGGCGAGCGACAGACCGGCCGCAACCGACCGGTTCACGTCGGTGAACTCATAGCTCTCTTTGTGGCCGTCATTGAGGCTCGCGCGCAGGAACGCGCCAAGATCGCTGACAACCGCCTGCTCGAGATTGAGCGCCATCGCCGGGCGCGAGGAATAGCGTCGAACCGCGCCGAGATCCGGTGTCGTTCCGGTGGCCTCGCCAAAACGCACGGCGTCGTTGTAATTGGCCATGCGCCCGCGATTGTTGAAGAAGAGGAGCCTCGCCTTGCCGGGCTGGCCGAAGAGTTCGTGCCGCTCCTCGAATTCGGTGACGAGCTCGAACTGGGTAAAGGTCGGGTCGATATTCACCTCGTTCGGGGTGTTCGACAGATCGAAAAACCCGGCCCTCAGCGTCCACCAGGATTGCGTCCATTCCACCGCCGCGCCGTAGCTATAGCCCCACGCATCGGCGGCATAATCATAGGCGGCGGAATCGACGACCGACCAATTGAGGAAATCCGACCGAGGATCGTGCGCATAGGCATTTTGGTCGAAAATGTCCGTGGCCGAGAATTTTCCCGCGGTGATGACGATGTTGTCGGCCTGGCGCGTGCCGGCGATCTGATTGGGACCGGACTCCACCTTCTGCGCTTCGCCGCCCAATCCCAGCGTGTAGCGGACGAAGGCGCGTTGCGTCTCGTAGTAAGGGTTGTTCGAGCCGATCTTGTATGCCTCGGCGCTCGTGAAGCCGGCGACCCCGACCGTGTCGTTCAGGCCGAATCCCTGATCGATTTCGGGATCGACATAGGCTTCCAATCCCGGCAGCAGGCGAATTCCGGCGAAGAGCGTCGCATCGAGCGTCTCGCGATCATTGCTCGAATTGCTCAGGCTATTGGGACCGGCGACGGCGGCGCTGAACCCCGGATGATACTGGACGGTGAAAGTGGATTGCGCGTGAAGGCTGTACCATTCGTCGGGCGGAGCGGTTGTGTCCCCGCTCGTCCCTTGCGCCCGTGCCGCGGTGCCGAGGCACCAGAACGCCAACACGTAGGCAGCGCGTCCCGCAGATCGAGCCAAGGAATGGCCCTCATTCCGTGCGTTGGTGGGCACCCCGCCACCCCAGCGCATCGTCGTAGATTTCGGATGCCAACATGGCCGCCTCCGTTAATCGAGCCGGTTGCACCGACCCGGGGGAGGCGCGAGCGGGGACGCTAGATAGGGAGCGCCTCCGGGATCTCACGGATCTCCCGGGCAGACAAACCATCCGTGGTCCCAACCGCGCGGCGACTGTGGTCCTCGGACGGGATGTTGCTAGGTCGAGGGTTCATGCGATCCCTTAGCGTTTTGTTGACATGAAAGCAGCGGCCGATCGCTCGTCCGCCGCTTCGCCCATCGCTCTTCAAGAAGCGAAAGCGTCGCGGACTATACTTTCCCGCAGCGTCTGATCAAGCCGAATCATGTGCTTGCGCGCGGAATCAATCACCCGTGGGGGCTAAGACGCGGAGATCGTTCCCGACGCGCTCGCCTGATCCACGGCGGCGGGTAAATGCTGCGCCAGCAACTGCATCGCGTCGTCGATCGGCAGGCCGAAATGCCGCGCGATCGCCTGCACGTGCTCGTCACCGAGCGCCGCTTGAAGCTGTGCGGCGCTGACCGGCAGGTTCGAGCCATTACCGAGCCAAGATGCAACTTGGGCCCCAAGGCCCGATTGTTGGAGTTGCCCGACGACGCCGTTGAGATCGCCGAGCCCGGTCTCAGCCAACGCGCTGTTGATGGCAGTAGGCATGGCACTCGTGTCGCCACCTTCGAGCGCGCTTTTGACGACGCTTTCCAGATTGTCGAGCAATCCCATCTCCGCCTCCCTCAGCGGTTCGGTTTAGTCCTTCGCAGCCTGCGACCACACTATGGATGCTTCTCGTTCTTAGCGGGGCGGATCTTGTCGGCCGCGGTTTCCTTTTCGCACATATAGGCGCCGCTCTTGCCCTTTCCGTAGTTCTTGTTGTCGCTGTAGTGGTAGATCTTGGAGCTCAGATTCGCCCACACCACCGTGTCGCCCGGGCAATGGGCCTTGGCGTCGGCTTCCTTGGTGAACTGGTTGCTCGCGAGCATGGCCTTCTTCGCTGGCGGCTTGGCCGCCTTTGCCGCAGGCGCGGCGGTCGTGCCCATCGGTGCTTGCGCCATGCCGACTGACGGCAGGGCCAGCAATGCGACCAGCGCGGTGACCAGAAGGCCCATTCGATGTGCGTTTCTCATTTCGGCTCCTTCGACGGCCGCCGAGATAGCAGCCGTGGCCACGTCTAAGGCAATATCCGTCCCAATTCCAGGATTTTGACGATGGCGCAGCACCTGCCTTAATCGTCGAGCGTCTCGGGCGCGAACAGGTCCTTGGGTGTCAAGAGCCGCTTCGACAAGCCCTGCTCGTGGTGATAGCGCGCGAAAGCATCAATCGTCGCGCGGTTGGACGCCACGCCATAAGGCCACCAATCATCCCCCATGAGCGCGCGCACGCTGTCCTGATGCGGCGTAAGCCAGGGCAGGCTGAAGGTGGTGTGGGAATTGAAGGCGCCTCCGCGATAGCGCTCGAGCGCCACCTTCTTCGCCTCCTTGAACGCCTGATAAAGCGCGCGGGCGACCCACGGATTGTCGCGATGGATGTCGCGGCGGATCACCAGCGTGTGCATGATCGGAAACACGCCGGTCTTCTTGAAATAGCCGCGTTCCACCTCCTCGTAATTCTCGAAGAGGCGCCGCACCTTGTTCTCGCCCCGGAGGAGCGAGGGCGGCGCCACCGGAGCGACGAGGGCGTCGATCTCGCCCGCCTCGAGCATCCGGTCGAGCGTGCGCGTGGGACCGATATGTTCGAGCTTGATGTGCGCCGGCGGTCGTGACGGCACCCATTCCTGCGGCCCGAACGGCCGCTCCCCGAGGCCGCCGATGAAATAGGAATAGCTGTCGTGCCGCACGCCATATTCGGAACTCAGGACGCCCTTGGCCCACACGCCGGCATCGTGGCCATAGAAGAAGAATTCTCCCACCCGCTTACCGATCAGGTCTTTGGGCTCGCGCACGGAACCGCCGTCGCGCACGAAAATGGCGGCGTGCCGGAAGACTCGGCAAGGAAAGACCGGAATGGCGATGAAGGGAGGATCATCCTCATCAAGGGTGCTGAAATAGAGGGTCATTGCCATCTCGGAGAGGCCGAACTCTCGCTTGCCGAGCATGCGCTGGAACGTGAAGGCCGGGAACAGATCGAGACAGGTCAGGCCGATGCCCTCGGCCTTGACCCGCCCGTCGGCTAGCGCGCGGGTATGCTCGTAATCCTGTGCCGCGAAGGTCAGCGCGAGATTGGCCATGATTCCTCCTCGCCTGGATAACGGCCGATTGCACGGCGATAGTCAATTGCGGTCGAGCCGGCCGTTAATGCTCGCCTAATCCCGCCCCGGGCGGCCCGCCCCAATCCTGCATTGCGCACATGAAAAAACGCGCGATGCGGCCACGGCCGCCTTTTGATAGAGACGTTCCAGGATAATGGAGCATCAGATGAGTCTCGCGGCGGAAAACGCGGGAGCCGCCAACGCCCGCACCGCGGTTCCGACCGCCCCCTCGGTCGAAGGGGCGGTCCTCTCGATCCTGTTTTCGTTGAGTTTCTGCCATCTTCTCAACGACATGATCGCCTCTCTGGTGCCGGCGATTTATCCGCTGTTTAAGAACTCTTTCCAACTCGACTTCGCCGAGATCGGCCTCATCACCTTGACCTATCAGTGCACGGCTTCGGTGTTCCAGCCACTCGTCGGGATTTACACGGATTACCGGTCGCGACCTTATTCGCTCGCCTGCGGGATGGGCTTCACGCTCTTGGGGCTGGTGCTGCTGTCTTATGCCTCGAGTTTCTCGCTGATCCTCATCGCTGCCGGGCTCGTGGGGCTCGGCTCGTCGGTGTTCCATCCGGAATCGTCGCGCGTCGCGCGCATGGCGTCCGGCGGCCAGCATGGGCTGGCACAGTCGCTGTTTCAGGTCGGCGGCAATGTCGGCTCGTCGCTCGGGCCTCTGCTCGCCGCCTTCATCGTCATTCCGCACGGCCAGCGCAGCATCACCTGGTTCACCCTGGCCGCGCTCCTCGCCATCATCGTGCTGTCGCGCGTCGGAACCTGGTACAAGCATCATCAGATCGCCGCCCGCAAGCGGCCCAAGATTGTTCCCGCGCGCACCGTCTCCAACCGCATGGTCGCGTTGTCGATGATCGTGCTGCTCGCGCTGATGTTCTCGAAGTTCTTCTACACGGCGGGCCTGACGAACTTCTATATCTTCTATCTGATGGACCGGTTCGGCCTGCCCGTCGGCACGTCACAAATCTATCTCTTTGCGTTCCTGGCGTCGGTCGCGCTTGGAACCCTGCTCGGCGGTCCGATCGGCGACCGGATCGGACGCAAATACGTGATCTGGTTCTCGATCCTCGGCGTGTTTCCGTTCACGCTCGCGCTGCCCTACGCGAACTTGTTCTGGACCGGCATCTTGACGGTGCTCATCGGTGTGATCATGGCCTCGGCCTTCTCGGCCATCCTGGTTTATGCGCAGGAATTGATTCCCGGTCGGGTCGGCCTCGTCGGCGGTCTCTTCTTCGGGCTTGCCTTCGGCATGGCCGGCATCGCAGCCGCCGTGCTCGGCTTCATCGCCGACCGCACCAGCATCCTCTATGTCTACCAGATTTGCGGCTTCCTGCCGCTGATCGGGCTTTTGACGGTGTTCCTGCCCAACCTCGATCGGCGGCGCTAGCGCCAGAGTCGTTCCGAGGCGAGCGCCGCCCCTTCGGCGAGCGCCTTCAATTTGGCCCACACGATGCTCGTCACCACCGTAGGCGCGCCGCTGGCCACGGTAGCAAAGCCGCAATCGACCCCGGCGATGACACGCTCGCGCCCGACAATATCCGCATAGCGGCCGATCCGTTGCGCCACGAGTCGCGGATGCTCGACGAAGTTGGTGGTCGAATCGATGAGGCCCGGGATCAGCACCTTGTCGTCAGGGATGCGGACGTTCTTCCAATCCTCCCATTCATGCTCATGGCGGGGATTGGCGCCCTCGAAGCTGAACGCCTGAGGCCGCGCCTTCATGCAAATGTCCACGAACTTGGAGAGCGGGATGTCGTGCGTGTGCGGGCCCTCATAGTTGCCCCAGCATATGTGAAGCCGCATCCGGTCTGAGGGGAGACCTTCGATCGCGGCGTCAAGCACGCGGACATTGCGGTCCGCGATGCGAAGCCACTGCTCGTCCGTCAAGTGTCGGTACTGGTTGTTGCGCGAGGACCCGAGATCCGGGCAATCGATCTGAAGCAGGAACCCGGCCTTCACAATGGCCTGATATTCGGTTTTCATCGCATCGGCGAGGGCCCCCAAATAAGCGTCTTCGTCGTTGTAGTGCGCATCGATGATGAAGCGCGTCAAAGTGGCCGGCGACGGCGCCGTCATGAAGGCCTCGACCGGCTTTTGACTGGCGACCGCGGCGGAGAGATGCGCAAGGTCGCGCTCCAGGGGCGCCCGGTCGCTGTAGGAAACGGGGCCGAGGCAGGCCGGGAACGTGACGTGGCTGAACGCGGTCATGCGTTCGATGAATTCGGGATGCTCCAGCTGATCGGCGCCGATCATGGTCTGCTTGCGCTTGTTCGAGACCGCGTCGTCGAGCCCGATGCCGCTGACGCGATGGCGGACATAGAAAGTATAGGAGAGCTTGCTCATCTCGCCATCGCTGACGATGTCGACACCCGACGCCATTTGCTGCTTCACGGTGTCGGTAACGGCGGCGGCGCTTTGCGTCTCGAATGCGGCGGTGTCGATCCTGTCGCCCCGTTCCTTCGCTACGATGAGATCGAAGAGGGGTTTGGGCCGCGGCAGGCTGCCGACATGCGTGGTGAGAATGCGGTCGCGGCTCGTCTTCATGGGCTTGCTCCTAAAGCGCGTCGATGAATTGATTGGTGTAGTAGCTGTCCGGGTCCTTGATGTCGGCGATGCCGATCTCGCGCATTGCGTCGGCCGCTTCCTTGTAGCGACGAGGCATGTTGCGTAACAAGTTCTGTTTGCCTTCGGCCAGCCAGAAATGATCGACCATCTGCTCCTGCAGGTCGGCAAGGCGCTGAGGATCCTTCATGCCGGGATTGTCGAAATCCTTTGACGCGCGTTCGATGATTGGCAGGATGGGCCCGGCGATGATCTCGTCGACCGAGGCCTTGAGGCCGCGCATCACGCGTTGCACGTAATCGGCGCGGCCGGTCACGAGGTCGCGGTGCGTCCAATAGACTTGACCCGGCGACGGCGCGTAGCGATCGACGCCCCAGGACTCGATCGGCGCGTTTTGCCGGTTCAGCTCGAACAGCACCGAGTACGTCGCAAGGAAGCAATCGATGCGGCCTTGCCGGATGAGTTCGATCTCGCCCGGGTTGTTGCCGGCCACCACGATCTTCACGTCCGTCTTCTTGAGGCCGGAGCGGCCGATGATCAGGTCGACATAGGTCTCGGTCGTGCCGCCGAGCGACAAGATGCCCACTGTCTTGCCCGCCAGATCCTCGCCCTTCATGACCGGCTTGTCCTTGAGGCTGATCATCGCGAAGGCGGGGACCTGGTTGATCGTGCCGACCGCGATGAGTGGCGCGCCCTTGGTCGCCACCGCGCGCATATAATCCATGCCCGAGCACATGCCGAACTGCGCTTGGCCCGAGATCACTTGCGCCAACGCGACCGAAGTGCCGGGGGCGCCGATGACGCTCGCGTCGAGTCCCTGCTTTGCCCAAAAACCGCCCGAGACGCCGTTCTCCATCTCCAGGAAATCGGTGCTGATCCCGAACGGCGTCATGAAGACAAGTTTATCGGCGGCACGGGCAGGCCGAACCAGGGCGCTGGCCGCAAGGCCCGCAAGGATGGCGCGTCGTGTCGGCACGTTCTTTCCTCCCCTACCTTTTGACTTCGGAGCTTACCTCGCGTCGGCGCGTCGCGCGAGATTGCTGCCGGATGCACACGGACGGCACAGGCGCTAGCATGCGCGGCGATGGGGAGGAGAGCGATGGCGTTTACCGGTCGCGCGCTGATCCTGGCGCAGGTGCCGTTGACATTTGTCGCGGGAGAAGCAGCGGCGGGGGAGATCGCGCTCGACAGCATGGACCTCCGCAACATCATCGTCGAGTTCCGGCCCGAGGGGCGGAAATGAGCAGGGGCTTCACGACCGACTTCCCAACCATCCGCGGTCACGTGAGCGATACGGAATGGGCAACGCGCGTTGCGCTTGCGGCGTGTTATCGGCTCATCGACTGGTTCGGCATGACCGACCTCACCTACAACCACATCACGGCGCGGATTCCGGGCACCGAGGACCATCTTCTCATCAATCTCTACGGCCTGCTCTATCGCGAGATCACCGCGTCGAGCCTCGTGAAGATCGACATCGACGGCAATGTCCTATGGAAGCCCGAGACCGATTACGGCCTCAACAAATCGGGCTATGTCATTCATGGCGCCATCCACCGGGCGCGGCCCAACGTGTCGTGCGTCATCCACACCCACACACGCGCCGGCATGGCGGTGTCGGCGATGAAATGCGGGCTCCTGCCGCTGACCCAAACGGCGATGCGCTTTTCCGGTCATCTCGGCTATCACGACTATGAAGGACCGGCGATCGATCTCGACGAGCGCCATCGGCTGGTGCGCGATTTGGGACCTCACGATGCGATGATCATGCGCTCGCACGGGCTGCTGACATGCGGCGCGACGATCGAGCAGGCCTTCAACACGATGTATCAGCTCGAGCTGTCATGCCGAAGCCAGGTCGACGCGATGGCCGCGCGCAGCGAGCTCATCGTTCCCGGCGCCAATATCGTCGAGCACACGGCGCATCTTTATCAGCCAGGCACGCGGCGACCCTATGGCGTGCTGGAATGGCCGGCGATGCTCCGCCTCCTCGATGCCGAGACGCATGGCTCGCCCTGGCCTCCTTATTGGATGTGACGGCCGCCTTGGCGCAGCGCGCGCCACACGCGCTCGGGCGTAGCCGGCATCTCGATGTCGCGGACGCCCAGCGCGTCGGCGAGCGCGTTGACGATCGCCGCCGTCGCGGGCGTGGTGCCGCACTCGCCGGCGCCCTTGATGCCGAGCGGATTGCCCTCCGCCAATGTCGTATTGGTGCGGGCGACAAAGGATGGCAGGTCATCGGCCCGCGGCAGGCAATAATCCATGAGCGAGCCGGTCAGGAGTTGTGACGACGCGGCGGCATAGACGCAATGCTCCATCAGCGCCTGTCCCACGCTTTGCGCGATGCCGCCATGGACCTGGCCCTCGACGATCATCGGGTTGATGATGCGGCCGACATCGTCCACCGTGACGTAGCGCGTCAATCGCACCTCGCCCGTCGCGGGGTCGATCTCGACCTCGCACGCGGCGGCACCGGTCGGATGGGCGAAGAGACGTTGCTGGATCTCAGACGTCGCATCGAACGGCCCGAGTTCGAACAGCCCGATCGAGCGGTCGGTTCCGGCGACGAGGAAGCGACCGCCGTCATATCGGATGTCCGCCTCCGCCGCCTCGAGAGACTGGGCCGCGAGCGCGCGCCCTTTGGCGATGATCTCGTCGCTCGCGCGCAGCAGGATCGTCCCGGCGATCCGCATCGAACGGTCGGAATGCGAGCCGCCGCCGATGATCGCGAGATCGGAGTCACCAAACAGCACGGCGACGTGATCGAGCGGTATCTCGAGCTGCGAGGCGACCACTTGCGCGAAACTGGTCTCATGCCCCTGCCCGCTTGCCTGGGTCCCGATGACGGCAGTGACGCGGCCTTCGGGAAGGACGCGGAGATCGGTTCGCTCGGCCGGCATGCCGGTGGGCGATTCGAGGTAATTCGCGACGCCGATTCCGGCGAGGCGCCCGCGCGCCTCGGCCTTCTTGCGCCGGTCGGCGAAATCCTTCCAGCCGACGAGATCGAGCACGGTCGCGAGATTGTCCGCGAAGGCGCCCGAATCATAGCGGTGTCCCAACGGCGACTGGTACGGCAGCGCCGCGATGAGATTGCGACGGCGCAATTCGGCGCGTTCGATCCCGAGCTCCGCCGCCGCGCGGTCGATGAGGCGTTCCAGCACGAAGGTCGATTCAGGCCGGCCGGCGCCGCGATAAACCCCGATCGGCACCGTGTTGGTGACGACGCCGCGCACCGAGACGTGCAGGACCGGGATGTCATAGACGCCCGCCGCCATCCGCAAGAGATTCGCCAATACGGCGAACGACACGGGATGCGAGCCGAGATTGGCGACGTGATCGACGGTAAAAGCGAGGAAGCGTCCGTCGCCATCGAGCGCCAGCGCTGCGTCCGAGACGAGCTCGCGCGAATGGAAATCGGAGAGGAACGACTCGGCCTTGTTCGACGACCATTTTATCGGCCGGCCGAAGCGCTTCGCCGCCCACAGCAGCAGCGGATATTCGGGATAGCACGGCGAGCGCACGCCGAAGCCGCCGCCCACGTCGCGGGTCAGCACGCGCACCCGTTGCGGCGGCACGCCCAATGCGCCGACGATCCCCATCTTATGACGGTGGACGCCTTGGCTCGCGGAATGAAGCGTATAGGTGTCCGTCGCGGCGTCGTGGACGCCGAGCGCCGCGCGCGGCTCGAGCGGCATGGCGCAAATGCGCTGGTTCGTGGCGCGGAACCGCACGACGCGATAGGCCTGCGCGAACGTGGCCTCTGCCGCCGAGCGATCCCCATTTTCGGCGGCGACCATCAGGTTGTCCGGCCATCCTTCCCAAAGGACCGGCGCTTGCGGCGCCATCGCCGCATCGATGCTCGCGACGGACGGCAAAGGCCCATAGTCCACTTCGACCAGCTCGGCCGCGTCGCGGGCCAAGGATTCGGTCTCAGCCACGACCATCGCCACCGCCTCGCCGACATGCCGCACGCGATCGGCCGCGAGCGGCAACTGCAAGGGCGGCGTCCCGCCCGGCAAGGTCCCCGGACCGAAGGCGGGTTTGGTGGGATCGAGGTGATCCGCGCTGTTGGGACTATGATTGAGACCTTTGAGCCCCTCCGCGACCCAGTCTCGGCCAGTGAGGACGGCAAGCACCCCCGGCAACGCGGCGGCCCGTGCCGTCGCCACCCCCCGCAGCCGGGCGTGCGCGTGCGGGGTGCGCACGAAGACCGCATGGGCCTCGCCCGGTAGATCGAGATCATCGGCATAGCGCCCTTCGCCCAGAAGGAGCCGCCGATCTTCGAGCCGCCGGATCGGCTGACCGATGAGCGCGCTCATGCCCTTTTCTCCGATATCACGACACGGAATGGCATGACGCCCGCCGCGCCTTGCGAAGTCAAGATGGAGAGCCTGCATGGTTGACTTGGGCGCGGCGTTGGCGATGCTAGCGCGCCATGGGTGAAATGCGCCGTCTTCTCGGTGAATTGGTGGTCCGAGGTGAATCCTGACACAGAATGAAAACAGCGCCGACGGCCTTGTCTACCCGTTCCCGCACTATCCCCCTGAAGGCGGTGCCGTCGAGGTGGCCGACGGAGTGTTCTGGGTTTCAACGCCGCTTCCGTTCGCGGGCTTGCGTCAGGTCAATCTGTGGCTCCTGAAAGACGGCGACGGATGGACCATGGTCGATTGCGGCTTCGGCTATGAGGCAGCGCGCGCGGTGATCGCCGCGGCGTGGCGCGAGACGCTCGGGGAAGCAGGGATCACGCGCCTTGTCGTCACGCATTACCATCCCGACCATATCGGCAATTCGGCCTGGATTTCCGAGCGGTGGGGCGTGCGGCCGTTCATGACCGAAGGCGAATGGTCCGCCGCTACCGTGGCGATCCGCGACAAGCGTGACGATGCCGTCGCACGCCGCGTCGGCTTTTATCGCGCGCACGGATTGGATGAAGGCCGCCTTGCCGTGCTCAAGAACGGCGCCACCTTTTATTCGACCGGCGTCCGGCTTCCGCCTTCGTTCCAGCGGCTAAGCGATGGGGATGGGCTCACCATCGGCGCCGACCGGTGGACAATCGTCGTCGGAGAAGGCCATTCGCCCGAGCATGCGGCGCTCTATTGCGCCGATCGGCGGCTCCTCATCTCGGGGGATCAGATCCTGCCGACCATCACCACCAATATCAGTGTGTGGCCGACCGAGCCCGATAGCGATCCTTTGAACCTCTTCCTCAGATCGTGTCGGCGCTTTGCCGAGTTGCTCCATCCCGATACGCTGGTGCTGCCGTCGCATCGGCTCCCGTTCCGCAACGTGCACCGGCGTCTCGAGGCGCTTGCCCGCCACCATGAAGAGCGGCTCGATCTCATCCTGCGATCGACCGATCGCGAGATCGCGGCGGCCGACCTCATCGATGTGCTGTTCCCGCGCAAGCTTGACGGCCACCAGATGGGATTTGCGATGGGCGAAGCGATCGCGCATCTCAATCATCTGGTCACGCGCGGACGGATGGAGCGCGTGACGGACGGGTCCGGCGCCACCCGCTACCGCAAGCTTGGCTGAAGAAGGCCCGCGATGAACCTCGTACACAGATCGAGCATCCGGTCCGGCTGGTCGCGAAAAGGGTCGTGGCCGCATCGCGCAAGCTTTTCGACGCGTACCGGGCCAGCAACAGAGCAAGCGATCTCGTCGATCTGAGCCATCGTCCCGTACTCGTCCTCGACGCCCTGCACGGCGAGTAGCGGACACTTTATCGAGCGAAGGCGAGGGATGATGCCCCACCCCCGGAATTCCGGCGCAAGCCACATGCCGGCCCAGGCCTGGAACGTCGCGTCGACGTCGCGGTGATGGCGCGCGAGGCGGCCGCGGAGACCGCCGTCCTTCCAAGCGTCGCGCTGCTGCTCGATCGCCCGCCAAGTGACCTCTTCGTCCATGACGTGCGGTGCCACGATGACCGCGCCCAAGGCCGAACGCCCGGCGGCAAGATAGGTCAGCGTGATCGTAGCCCCGTCGCTGTGCCCGACCAGGATGATCTCGCCAAGCCCGAGCGCCCTCAGCAGCGCGTCAAGGTCCGCTTGCCCTTGATTCAGCAGAAATTCGGGCCGGCGCGGCTCCGGCTCCGGATCGGAGCCGCCGTGGCCAAGACGCGAATAGGTGAGGAGACCGCAGCCCGTGACGGCCGCCAGCCGATCGGGAAAGTCTCGCCACAGCGCGGCCGAGCCCAGTCCCTGGTGCAGGAACACCAAGGTCGGCCGGGCCGCCAGCACCAAAAGCCGATACTCGATGCTGCATCCCGCAACGGTGACGAACCCGCTCACTCGTAAAGGGCGTCGTAGACCTTGGGAGTCACTTCCGCCATGTATTCTCCGAACGACATTGGGGCATAAAGCGGCGGATTGCCCGGACCCTGACAGGTCGGCAGGCATTCAAGCTTCACGTCCCAGCGCGTGCCGAAGAAGAACGGGATCGAGTACCGCGTCTCGCCCTTGAGGTTGATGACGCGATGTTTTGCCGACAGGAAACGGTCATTGGTCCAGCGCCGGCCCATATCGGCCATGTTGACGAGGAAGCAGCCATCAAGCGCCGGCGCCTCGATCCAATTGCCCGCGCGGGTAAGGATTTCGAGCCCCGGCTTCTTCGCCTGCGCCAGCAAGGTCATGTAGCCATAATCGGTATGCGGGCTGATGCCGAACTGACCCTCCGCCGCGTCGTCGCGCGGCGGATAGCAGAGAAGGCGCAGCGTGTTGACCGGCGGATGGAACGCCTCGTGCCGGGAGAAGTAGTCCGAAGGCAGGCCGAGCGCCACGGCCTGCAGCGGTAGAAGCTTCAGCCCAAGCGCGGTCATCGCCTCGTAATATTCAAGGCAGGTCTCGCGAAAGCCCGGCAGTTCCGCGGGCCAGCGATTGTCGAACACCCAGTTCACGCCGGCCCGTCGATAAGGATGATCCGGCGGATATTCCGCCTTGATGTAATAGGACGCGCTGCGGTCGGGGTGAGAATGGCCGGAATGGACGAGGCGCTGCGTCTGGCCGCCGAGCGGCAGGTAGCCGACAACTTTTCCCTGCACTTTGACGGATAGCTTGCGCTCGAGCGGTAGCGAATGGAACCGCTCGGCTTCGGCAAACACGCGATCGATCAACGATTGCGGGATGCCGTGATTGCGGATGAAATAGAAGCCTAGATCTTCGCTCGCCTCGCCGAGCTCCCGTGCCGTGCGCTCGAGAGCGCCGGCGTCGCCCGCGAGATAAGGGCCGAGATCAATCTCGGCGATGCGCGATGTGGCGGGGGCTTCGAGTGTTTCGAGCGCGCTCATGAGGGCCTCCTAGCGGCAAGGAAAAGCGTAAGAACACCGCCGGTGGCTGTCAACGCGGGCGCGATGGAAAGCCGCGCGACCCGGTGCTAAGCACAGGCTCATGAGCGCGGGGGGATGCTACGACTACGTCATTGTCGGCGCAGGATCGGCCGGCTGTTTGCTGGCCGATCGGCTGAGCGTCGACGGCGCGAGCATTCTGGTGATCGAGGCGGGAGGGCCCGACCGCGATCCGCTGATTCACGTGCCGATCGGCGTCGGCAAGCTGCATCAGCATCGCCTGCACGATTGGGGCTATGACACCGAGATCGAGCCGGGGCTTGGCGGCCGCGCGATCGAATCGATGCGCGGCAAGGTGGTGGGCGGCTCGTCCTCGATCAACGTGATGGCGCATGTGCGCGGCAATCACGGCGACTATGACCGCTGGGCGGAAAATGGCTGCGCCGGCTGGTCCTATCAGGACGTGCTCCCCTATTTCCGCCGGTACGAGACGTGGGAAGGCGGCGCCAACACATGGCGCGGCGGCGACGGCCCGCTGACCGTGAGGCTCAACCGGTCGACGGACCCGTTCGTCGAGGCTTTGTTCGCGGCAGCCGGTGCAGCGGGCCAGCCCATCACCGAAGATTACAACGGCGCGAGCCAGGACGGCTTCTCGCCTGGGCAGAGCACCATCCGCGATGGGCGCCGGTGCAGCGCCGCGGTGGCGTTCCTGCGGCCAGCCATCGCGCGCGGCCATGTCAGCCTAGTCCAGAACGCGTTGGCGACCCGGGTGCTGCTCGATGGCCGGCGGGCCACGGGCGTCGAATATGTGCATGGCGGCACGACCTATCGCGCCCTCGTCGAGCGCGAGGTGATTCTTTCGGCAGGCGTCTTCAACACGCCGCAGCTACTGATGCTGTCCGGCATCGGTCCGGCGGATCACCTGCGCGAACACGGCATCGTTCCGGTGGCGGATCTGCCGGGCCTTGGCGGCAACCTTCAGGATCACATGGCCGTCACCGTGTCGTTCGCGCGGCCCGAGCCTGGGCCCTTTCGCGGGTTGATGCGTGCCGATCGCGCGGGGCTCGCGGTGGCACGGGCCTATCTGTTCGGGACGGGCCCGGCGACGTCACTGCCCGGAGGAGCGCACGGCTTCATCCGCACGAGACCCGATCTGGCGGTGCCGGACATCCAGTTCTTCACGCGCGGCACGTCGGTCGCGGCGGATGTGTGGTTCCCGGGCTGGCGCCGGCCCTATGACGACGCCATCAGCATGACGCCGGTTCTGCTCCATCCCGAGGCGCGCGGGCGGCTCTCCCTGCGTTCGGCCGATCCGCGCGACAAGGTGCGGATCACGCACAATTTCTTGTCGCGGGAAAACGATTTGCGCTCGCTGCGCGCGGGTATTCGGATCGCACGCGACATTGCGGGCCGCTCGCCCCTCGACCGGTTCCGCGGCGGTGAGAAGACGCCCGGCGCCAACCTCGCGAGCGATGCGGAGCTCGACGACTGGATCAGGCGCACGGCGCGCTCGGCCCACCACCCCTCCTGCACCTGCGCAATGGGAGAAGGCGGGGA
>Ga0335073_10003864_pt1 | contig 20900 bp, 19 predicted proteins | sample Lox_Sample_22_FD_207093 | JGI IMG/M metagenome (GOLD analysis project Ga0335073, IMG submission 207093) | Soil microbial communities from Loxahatchee National Wildlife Refuge, Florida, United States - Lox_Sample_2.2 | ecosystem: Environmental > Terrestrial > Soil > Wetlands | place: USA...
CTCGAGTGGGAGAAGGGTTTCGGCGATTTGCCGAAATCCATGGCTCGGACCCTCGTCGCGTTCTGGATGATCGTGTGGCGCGCAAAGCCACCCGAGGATTGGTTCGAGCGCGCCGCGGCGCGGGTCTCCAAGGCCGCGCTCTGGCCAGTCGTCGCGATTGTCGCCAGCGGGAGCTACCTCGCGTACCTCGGACTCGGCTTCGACCTCGACCATCTGCTCTACTCGTCTTACGGCCGTACACTGATGGTCAAGATCGCGATCTTCGCCGCGGTGCTGCCCTTCGGCGCTTACAATCGCTTCTGGCTGATCCCGCAGATCGACACGGCGCCGCCGCGCCGCGCGCTGCTGCGTAATGTCGGGATTGAAGCGTTGATCATTGCGGCTCCTGTTCGCGACGATGCTCGCCAACACGCCGCCGACTCATCCGCACGTGATGACGCCGGGGATGACGATGACGATGTGACGCCAATCCGCGCATCCGGTATTTTCTTCACGATCAAGCCGACTAACCGTCTTCAATTGAATGCTTAATTAGCTGATTGGAGTTGGAATAGGCAGGCGAGCGCGGCTATACTTGCGCGCGATGGCGTTAGTCACCGCGCCGGGCTCGAGCGGGGCAGCTCGGGCAGCGGCGTTTTTCAATTCAGCGACCGCGGTCCATCGCCGGGTACGGTTCATCCCGGACCGCTCACTCTCACGAGCGACATCTCAACTATGAGTTCACGACGCTTCACTGTTGGGCGCGCGCCGACCTGTGACATTCCAATCGCCGATGATTCGGTGAGCCGGGTCCATGCCGAAATCGTGATCCTGGGCACGGATCGGATGCTGGTGCGCGACCTGGGCAGCCAGAATGGCACCGTACTGCTCCGCCAGGGGCGCGAGTTCAAGCTCGGCGAGGAAACGATTTACCTGACCGACACCCTGCGCTTTGGCGAGGTGACATTGCTCGCGCGCGAGGTTTACGAGGCGCTACCTGCCGAGCAACCTGTGCCCGCCGCGGTCGTCCAACGTCCGGCACGCGGAAAACCGTCGAGTGGTGGCGCTGTAATGGTGAGATGCGACTGCGGAGCGGTCAAACCTCGCGGCCAGCAATGTCCAGTGTGCGGTGAGTAACCGCAGGTCAGAAAGGGAGTCACGTTTCGATGAGTCAGCCACAGCAAGTCGCGCCTGTCCGAGCGCCGCAGCCCCCGGCCGGAAGCGCTCCGGCGGCCTCGCCACAGAATACCCTGAATCAGCTTTGGGCGGTTCCCGATCGGCGCACCGTGATGATGATCTCGGTCGGCGCGGCAATCGTTTTCATCCTGCTGCTCACGGCGATCTTTCCCAAGGACAGTCACGGTGCCGAGATCTTGACCGATCACAGCAAGTACTCGCACTTCCCCTACCCGTTCACGATTCAGAACCTCGAGCACATCCTGTTTTTTATCGGACTCGGCGAGCTGTTTGTGCGCTGGCGCGTCGCGTCGCGCGAGCATGAGTTCGCCGAGATGCATTTACTGCCCGAGGACCAGGAAACGGTGCTCACGCACGGCGATCTCGGCCCTATTCGCCGCCGCGTCGCGCATATGTTCGGACGCGAGCACGGTTTTCTGCCCTATCTGATCGACGTATCGATTCTGCAATTCCAGTCGGGGCGCTCAATCGAGCAAGTCGTCGGCGTGATGAATTCGAGCCTCGAGCTGATCGAGCATCGCGTCGATCTGCGCTACGGCCTCATTCGCTATATCGCGTGGCTGATCCCGACGGTCGGCTTTATCGGCACGGTCGTGGGGCTCGGCGGATCGCTCGCGCTGGTGCCGCAGAACGGCAATATCTCGATTTACGAAATCGCGCAGGCGCTCTCGCTCGGATTCAACTGCACGATGGTCGCGCTGATGGAAAGCGCGATCCTCGTGTTCGTGCTCTATCTCGCCCAGGAGAAAGAAGAGACCGCGATCAATCTCGCGGGCACTTACACGCTGCGCAATCTGATCAACCGGCTTTACGAGGAGCCGAAGTGAAGTGAAGCCGCGCAATCGCGAGGTCAGTATCTTCAACATGTCGGTGCTCGATCTTTTGACGGGCGCCCTGGGAGCATTCTGCTTCCTGACCCTCGCGCTCTTCCCCTACTACTTCAAAGCGACAGGAGCTTCGGCGGGAATCAGCAGTACCGATGCGAACCAGGCCAAGAAGGCTGCAGAGCAGCTTAAAGAGATCAACCTCAAGCTGAAGAGCCAGCTCGCGACCGCCAAGGCGAACCAGGCGGGGATGCCGCCGTTCGCGATGGCGTCGCTCTTCGCGTCTCCGCCGAACGCGCCCAACTCATGCGGCGCGCTCCAGGTTACCGATTATTCGGGCCCGGGTGGACAGCAAGCCGTAAAGCTCCTGCCCACGGCCGGCAGCAACGGCTACGACACTGGTCTCGATCTGTTCCTGCTGGCTCCCGGCGACTACTCAATCACAGTGACGGCCTACGCCACCGGCTTGCCCTGTTCACTTTGGATGACGGTGAATGGCGCTACCGGCCAGACTCAAACTTCGACTGTAATGAATACCACGGCAGCCGCGAGCTACACGCTGAAATTCTCAGTCGCGGCCGCGGATCTATCATTCGCCCAGGTAATGAAGTGAGAATGTTCGACCAGTGGTGAACGAGCGGTCACAAAGAGCTATCGAGCCAAGGGCAGCGGGCAATGAAACCGCGTAATCGCGAGGTCAGTATCTTCAACATGTCGGTGCTCGACTTGTTGACGGGCGCGCTCGGCGCGTTCTGCTTCCTGACGCTCGCGCTCTTTCCGTACTACTTCAAAGCCCAGGGCGCCGCGGCGTCGCCCGCGCCGCAGCCGTCGCCGGGCACGAATATCGCCGAGCTGCAGGCCGAGAATAATAGCCTGACCGAGCAGATCGCGGCCGAAAAATCGTCGGGCAAGCAGATGCCGCCGTTTGTGCTGATGTCGATAGGCTCCTATTTCGCCAGCACCGGCAACACCTGCGCAACTTTCAGTTTGACGGGGATTACTCCACCGGCAGGGGCGCCGGCCGCCGGCTATCGCCCGACCGGCAACCAGACTCCGGATGGCCGATTCTACGGCTACTACCTCTTTCTCCAGCGCGTCGGCCAGTATGGAATCGACGTGAACGCTGCTCCAATCGGGGCGGGCGAATGCCATGTTACGATCGACGTGGAAGGAATCGCTAACAGCAATAAGGAAAAGATCATCACGCAGCAGCAATCGCTGCATTTCGATTACCAAATCACGGGCGATGATTTTCCCTCGAGTCTTTTTGATTGAAGGTGGATGAACGATGGCAATGACGAGATGCAGTCACGGTCACTTTTTCGATGCCGCCAAGCACACTTCCTGTCCCTATTGCGGTGTCGGCGCTGACGTCGAAGGCAAGACGCGCCGCGTTCCCGACAATGCGGGCGCTGCCGCGAGCGCGTCTTCCCCTGCCCCTGTCGCGCCTATTCCCGCGTCCAGTCCAACGCCGAGCGTGGAGCCGGGCGCCACGCGCGCCGTTTATCGCGACGCCGCCAGCGGGATCAGTCCGGTTATCGGATGGCTCGTCTGCGTTGAGGGGCCCGACAAAGGCCGCGACTACCGAATCCATAGCGAGAAGAACTTCATCGGGCGCAGCGCTACGATGGACATCGCGGTCACCGGCGACGAGAGCGTCTCGCGCGAGAAGCACGCTTCAGTCGCTTACGATCCCAAGCGCCGCGCGACCTGGATTCTGCCCGGCGAAGCCGCGGGGCTCGTCTATCTCAACGATCAATTGGTCAACACCCCGATGAAACTCGCGCCGCGCGATATCGTCGAGGTCGGCAAAACCAAGCTGATGTTCTGGCCGCTCTGTGACGACAAATTTCATTGGGACTGACGGCCTCGTCTACGCCCCGGGCAACGCCCAGGATGTAGGCAAGCGCAGCGATCAGCAGGATTCGTTCGGTTTTTCTGATCCGCGAGACGCCGGATTCATGGCGCACGGCGGGATGCTCGCGATCGTTGCCGACGGCATGGGCGGGATGGCGCACGGCGCGGAAGCAAGTCAGATCGCGGTGCGCACCTTCCTTGCGCAATATGCCGGCAAGCAGCCGGGCGAGGCTGTGACACAGGCCCTCGCGCGGGCCTTGGAAGCGGCAGATCGTGCAGTGTACGAATTTGCCGCATCGGTCGGGCTCCAGCGCGATGTCGGCTCGACGCTGATCGCGACCGCATTTACGCCCGCCGGAATGTATTGGACGTCGGTCGGTGACAGCTCGCTCTATCTGCTGCGCAACGCGCGCGTGGAGCGGCTCAACCGTCCGCACACTCTGAGTGAACGGCTTGCCGAGCTGGTGAAGCGCGGTGAGATGTCCGAAGAGGAAGCGGCGATCGATCCCGATCGCGACGCGCTCACGAGCTACGTCGGCGCGGGCGGTATTCCTGAAGTTGATGCATCGGTTGAAGGGCTGGCGCTGACGCCTGGCGACATGATCATCCTGTGCAGCGACGGTCTGTACCGCGCCCTCGATGTTGAAGAGATCGCGCGGATCGCATCGTCAGCCGCCGACGGACAGCGCGCCGCCGACGCGCTCATCGCGCAAGCGCTTGCGCGTGAACTGCCGCGTCAGGATAACGTTACTGTTCTCTGCGTTGGGGTTTTGGAGCAGTAGAGAGGCGACGAGTTGGACGATACTGCGCAGCTTTGCATGGGGTGCATGGGCGATCGAGGCAACGCCGCGATCTGCCCGACGTGCGGCTACGACGAGAACTCGCCGCCGACCGTCGCGTTTCAGCTCCCGCCGCGCGCGGTCCTCAACGAGCAATATATCGTCGGCCGCGCGCTCGGCGCCGGCGGCTTCGCGATCACCTATCTCGGGTGGGACATCAGGCTCGCGCGCCGCGTCGCGATCAAGGAGTACATGCCGAGCGGACTCGCAAGCCGCGCGGGAGACACCAGCCAGGTCGTGCCGCACAGCGGTCCTTCCAAGGAAGACTTCGCTTACGGCCTCGAGCGCTTCCTCGACGAAGCGCGGATGGTCGCGCAGTTCGAGGGCCATCCGGGAATCATAGCGGTCACGAATTTCTTTCCGGCGCACGGCACCGCGTACCTCGTGATGGAATATCTCGAGGGCACAACCTTAAAGGATTACTTAAAGGATCGCGGCGGACGGCTCGCCTTCGACGAAGCGCTCGACATCATGACGCCGGTGATGGACGCGCTGCGCGAGGTGCATCGCGTCAACGTGCTGCATCGCGATATCAGCCCCGACAATATCTACGTCACCTCGGGGGGCCTGATTAAGCTGCTCGACTTCGGCGCCGCGCGCCAGGCTCTGCGCGATCGCAGCCAGCGAATGTCGGTAATCCTCAAAGTCGGTTACGCACCCGAGGAACAGTATCGCAGCACCGGCAACCAGGGGCCGTGGACCGACGTTTATGCGGTCGGCGCAACGTTCTATCACCTGATTACCGGTTCGATTCCGCCGCCTTCGATCGATCGCCTCGCCGAAGACACGATTCAGCTTCCTAGCACGCTCGGCTGTGATATCCCGCCAGTGGCAGAGCAGGCGCTGATGACGGCGCTGTCGGTGCGCGCGGCGCATCGCTATCCGACGATCCAGGATTTCCAGGCCGCGATTGGAATTCCAGTCGCGCCGGGACCAGGCCCGGTACCAGGACCGATTCCGCCGCGGCCAAAGAATTTTCTTGAGCAGTTAAACGCCTGGCTGAAGACGCTGCCGCCGTGGGGTGCGCCGGCTATCGGCCTGGGTCTTATCGCAATTGCGTTTCTGGTCGGCTTCCTCGGGTTCCATCGCAAACCGAAGCGCCAGTACACGGCGTACACCAGCAACCAGCCCTTCGATCAGAGCACGAACGCTGGGGCACAACCCTCGACGCAACCGGGACAACCCTCGACGGCGCCATCCAACCAGGCCGTGAACTCCAACATTTACAATCCTTACGCGACGATCACTGCCGCGCACAGCGGTGAGATCGCACCGCTCAACGATACCTGGCCACTGCCCGACCTCGACACGATGGCGCAGAAGGCGCTGGTGCGCGCGCAGCAGTGGGCACAAGATGCCGAGTTGGTTGAAATCGATGTGTCGCTTACACAACAACCGGCCAACGTCGCCTACCCGTTTTACATTCACACCAGTGCCGGCATGATCATGGTGCGGCTCAGCTTCTATTCGCCGATCAAGCAGCAGGCGATCATGCTCACCCCCAACGCGCCGGATAATCCCGGGCAGACCGACGGCGACCTTTACAGCATGGGCTACGTCGATTGGGGCAACAAGGTTGCGATCCCGGCGCAATTCCTCAGTCTCGGCGACGCCATCCGGCAGGCGCATCTGATGGGGATGCAGGCGCGCATGATCAGCAGCGCGACGCTCGAATACAACGAGGAAGGCACTTCACAGGGCGGCGTCAATACGTCGGGCCTCAAGTGGGTGCTGATGCCGGCGTTCGGCGACGGCGTGTTCGCGATCAACGCCCAGGTCCCGCAGGGCGGCACCGCGCAGAACCAGTAGCGATAGTCACTTCAAATCGGTGAGCAGCACCGAAACGTCGCGCGTCGGATGCGTGAGAATCTCATTCGGCGGCTCGCCCTTCAGATAAGCGTTCATGAAATCGACGGTATAAGCCATGATCTGCCGGTGAGCGATGTGGCCGACGTTGGTCCAGGCGAAATGCGTGGCGCCCTGGAACACGACGAGCAGTTTAGGCCGTGGTGACTGAGTGTATGCGGCGCTGATCCAGGGCGTGATGAGGAGATCGGCCGTGCCGCCCTGGTACATCACCGGCGATTCGAGTCCGCCGAGCGTCTTCTGGGCAACAAATGGATGGCAGTACGGCGCCAGCGCCAGCACCGCTTTGACACCGTCGAGCTTCCAACTCGGCCACGCCCCGGCGAGACCGAGCACGGTATAGCCGCCGAGCGAGTGACCCATCAGTCCGAGCCGCGACCAATCGATCTGCGAGTTGTAATGCTCATCGGCGCGAAGCGCGGCAATGAGTTTGCGGATGTCGTCCGCGCGATCGCGATAAGTCGTATCGTTCCACTGTTCCGGATGGACAAAGGGAACTTCCGGCGCCAGGCCCTCGTTTCGATTGCCGCCGCAGGACGCGTCGCGATGGTCGGGCGCGAAAACGAGGTAGCCCGCCGATGCGAGCGCTTGCGTCAGGAACTCCGACTGCGCGGCGCATCCATGGAATCCGTGAGAGAAGATGACGATAGGCAACGGGCCGGTCGGAGCGATGTCGGGCGACCATTCGGTGACCTTGAGTCCGGCAAAAGTGAGCGTCTGCTCAGCGGCCCTCGCATCGAGGCTCGTCAAAAACAATGCTGCGACAACGAGTATCCCGATCAAGATGGTCCAGGTGCGCTTCATATTGTGCATGCGGAAATCCATGAGCAGTATTGCATAATCGCTCGGCGATGCAGGGGCGACTCGGTCTCGTTGTTATGAATGTAAAGTTGGCAATTTGGATCGCCGTGACGATCTCGCTGATCGTCGCCGGCAGCGATGCCGATGCTGCGCCAGTGTTCGCGTCACTGCCCAGTGACTTCGTCGATTTGCATTCGGTCGCGCCGCAAATCGTCATCGACATGCGCTATGCGACCGACCACGACTTCGCCGGTCATCCCATGCCGGGTTACGAAGCGGCGAAGTGTCTGCTCACGCGGCCGACAGCGCTGGCGCTTTCGAGCATCGAAAGCGACCTCGCGCCGTTCGGTCTCAGCCTGAAGGTTTACGATTGCTATCGGCCGCAGCGTGCGGTGGATTTTTTTGTCCGCTGGGCCGCGGATGCGCGCGATCAAAAGATGAAAAAGGAGTTCTACCCGCACATCGACAAGGCCGACCTGATTCGCCTCGGCTATATCGCGTCGCCTTCAGCGCACAGCCGCGGCAGCACCGTCGACCTCACGATCGTTCCGCTGCCGTATTGGACTGCGACTTACGATCCGCATCAGCCGCTCGTCGCTTGCGATGCGCCCGCGTCGCTGCGATTCGCCGACGGCTCGCTCGACATGGGGACTGGCTACGATTGCTTCGATCCGAAAGCAAACACGCACGCGGCGGGAATCATCGGGCAGGAGCGCGCGAATCGGATGCTGCTTGCCACGGAAATGATCGCGCATGGCTTCCAGCCGTACAAATACGAATGGTGGCATTTCACGCTGAAGAACGAGCCCTACCCCGATACCTGTTTCGACGCACCAATCCGTTGACCGCCGAATCGATCGCTCGCCGCTTTGGCGCCGTGCGGCATCGCTGCTAGAGTCCAAAAGGGAGACTCCCATGGAATACCGCACGACGCCCGGGCGGCTGCAGATCGGTGATTTCTCGCTCTACTACGAACGCACGGGCAGCGGTCCGCCGCTGCTTTTTCTGCATGGCCTCGGCGGCAACCATCTTTCATGGTGGCAGCAGGTGCCCTACTTCATGCGCTGGTACGAGTGCGTCACGGTCGATCAGCGCAGCTTCGGGCTCTCGCCCGATCCGGACGGCCTGTTCAATCGCGCACATGCCAGCGACCTGTCACGTCTCCTCGACCATCTGAAAATCGAACGCGCGGTCCTGGTCGGGCAATCGATGGGTGGATGGACGATCGTGGGATGCGCGCTGGAGCAGCCCGATCGAATCGCCGCGATGGTGATGGCGGACACGCCTGGCGGAATCTTCACGCAAAACATGAAGTTTGAGCGAACGACGCCGCTGCCGGTCGATGCGACACCGCCAATCGGATCGCTGCCCACCTATGCCGCCGATTACTTCGATCGAATCCCGCAGATGGCGTTTCTATACGACGAGATGCGGATCCTCGGTGCACGGCCCCCGGCGGACGCGGGCGCGCGAATAATCACGCAGCGCTATGATCTCGACGAGATCCGCACGCGGCTTAAGATGCCGGTGCTGTGTATCGTCGGTGAGCTTGACGTTTTGATAACGCCCGCGATGGTGCAGGAGGTCGCAGGCACTCTGCCGGCCGGACGCTATGTCAGCGTTCCGGATTGCGGGCATTCGGTGTATTTCGAGAACGCGCCCGTGTTCAATCAACTCGTGCGCGATTTTCTGAGCGATATCAGGTGATCGAGAAGCGCCCGGACGGCTAACTAGCGAATTGTTCAACGACAGGCGCCGTCTTATAATTGTTGCATGCTGCGAACCGCTAACACCCTGCTCTGTGGCGCCTTGGCCCTTGGCCTGGCTGCGATGGCCGGGTGCGCGCCGCAACAGACCCCGCACGACGCGACTGGCTCGCAGCCGGGTTCGGTGGCGAACAATGGATGGCAGAACAGCGGCGGCGGCTCTGGCACGCTCACTTATGGTCAGCCTTCGCCAGCGGGTACCGTCGCGGGCGGCACCGTCGATCGCCCACGCAGCGAAGCACTTAGCGAATATCTCAAGAGCCATCATCTGCCTCTCGTGAGCGCGCAGGTGGTTTCGAGTTCGAGTGGCACACCGCAAGTCATCCTGTTTGGCTATGTCGCAACCGAGTACGGCAAGAGCGACGCCGAACAGAAAGCGCGAACGTACCTCCAGAACCCGAGTGTGCTGGTCGACAATCGAATCCAAATCTCGCCCGAGCTCGCTGGCGCAAGCTCCAACGGCGGCAATAGCAACGGCTCCGGCAATTCTTCGTATGATCCGTATGCCGCTGGCTCGGTCCAGGATTATCAGAATCAATTCGACCCACAGGCAGCGCAGCAACAGTATCAGTATCAGCAGCAGGGCTCCGGCGTCATGTCGCCCGGGATGTCACTCCTGCTCGGCCTACTTGGCGGCGGAATCGGTGTGGGCGGCGGCAGCGGCGGTTTCGGCGGTGGCTTTGGAGGAGGCGGAGTTGGATTTGGCGGTGGTGGAGGCGGCTTCGGCGTCGGCGGCGGCAGTACCTATGGCGGCTACGGATATCCGACTTATCCGCCGGCCCCGACGGGCGGCGGCTTTCCGTGATTAACGGGCGAGCTTGAAGCGCTCGCCAAGAAAGACCTGTCGCACCTGGTCACTGGCAACGATCTCCCGCGGTGTCCCCTCGAACAGAATCTTGCCCGAGTGAATCACGTAGGCGCGGTCGATGATCGACAACGTCGCCTGCACGTTGTGATCTGACATCAGCACGCCGATACCGCGGTCCTTCAAATATTTAACGACGCGTTGAATCTCGATGACCGTGATCGGATCGATTCCAGCGAACGGCTCGTCCAGGCACAGGAACACCGGATCGAGAACCAGCGCTCGCGTGATCTCAACGCGGCGGCGTTCGCCGCCCGAGAGAACACCCGCCTTCGAATCTCTGAGCCGCGCAATCCCGAGCTCGTCGAGCAGAGATTGCAATCGTGCCTGGCGCTCCTCCTCGTTGAGCGGCAGGGTTTCCAGGACCGCGAGCAGATTCTGCTCGACCGTGAGCTTGCGAAAGACGCTGGGCTCCTGGGGCAGATAGGAAATTCCGCGGCGTGCACGCTGATAGAGCGGCAATCCGGTGATATCTTCGTTGCCGAACAGGATACGTCCCGCATCGGGCCGCAGCAGACCGACGAGCATATAAAAGGTCGTCGTTTTGCCGGCGCCGTTAGGCCCGAGAAATCCCACCACCTCGCCCGGATTGACCGTGACGTCGACATGATCGACGACGGCGCGGCCGCCGTAGGATTTGACCAAGCCTTCGCCACGAAGCGGCCGCTCCGAAGCGAAAAGGTCGGTCTGGGCTGGATTTTTTACGACCCCGATTGTCATGCGCTCCGCGGTAGGCATCACATCACCACCACACCACCGATGCTCACCCGAAACATTAATCGTTTTGGAACGATTATGAAACTTTTCTCATCCAATTAAGCTCCGCCCTGATAGACGTGTTATACCGCGTCCGGTTTCACCCGGCGCCACCTGCGGTCAGGGGAGTTTAGAAAGGATAGTTGACGCCGGCGAATATCGAGCTGCCGTCGCCGGCATAGCCGATATCGACGAATCCCACCACGAATGGCTGCGCCTGCGCCCGAATTCCGAGGCCGCCGGCAGGATGGAACTGGTTTACCGGATTGTCGGTGAAGTAGTGGGTGACCTTGCCCATGTCTACAAACGGCGCCAACTCGAGTGTGCCCTGCGTATCGAAGACCTTTGCGCTGTAGACCTTCGTGCGCATCTCAGCGTTGAAGCCCTCGATATTGTTGTCAGTCCAGCGCCCAACGCCCCATCCACGCTGAGTCGTGCGATCGGTCAGGAAATCTGTCGCCTCGCCGCCCAGACGCGCCATTGACCAGAAAGGCGGCTCGCCACCGGCCGGCATATACGAAACGTATGCGTGCGTTGCAAAGACGATTCGATTGCCCAGTGGGAAGTAATGCCTGATCTCGGTACCGAAACGGTTATAGGACATCGAGCTGCCGAGTCTCCTGTCAGCCAGCCCGTAATTGAGCTGATAATAACCGCCGCGCGTCGGCAGGTCCGTCGAGTCACGCGTGTCGTAACTGAAAACCGCTCCATTGAATATTTCGCTGCCCCCGCCCAAACCTTTGACGGTCGGGAATACCTGTGAGGTCGCCGGGATACTGGTGAACCCGCCCGGGCCGAGGCGCTCGTATCGCGGACGGAATAGCCACGCGAGCTGCAACTGCTCGCTGAAGTTAAGACCAAGCAGCGATTCCGCGTAGATCTGCTTGGTCATGTAATTCGATTCCTGGGAGTTCGGCGTCATGTTGCCAATCCCAAAAAAGCGTTCGGTCGGATCGTGCTCCCAAAACAGCCGGCCCGACCACGACCACCATTGCTGGCGCGTCAGCCCGGTTTGATACGAAACATCGACGTTGCGCGCCTTGGTTTCTTGCGCGCTCGCGGTCGCATACCAATGAGTATCCGCGGAAGGATACGCGAAATATCGGAAGTCGCCGCCCACACCCAGCGTGGTGTTCTTGGTGATGTCGGGCGCGAAAATTTCGCTGATATCGCCGTTAGCATCCTTGAACAGCTTCACTGCCATCAGGCCGTAAGTAGTGCCGCCGTTAGGATCGGTGGTAACGATCGGAATCGGAATTACCGGCCAACTATTGGGGTTGGTCACGGAAAACGGGTCGCTTTGCTGCCATGCGCTGGGATCGAGAAGCGAAAACGCAGATGCCCTCGAGGCCGCGGTGAACATCGCGAGCATAAGGCCGAGGGCCATCACGCAGCGGATTATTCCGTTTGCTTTGCGAATAGTAATCGGTTCCATCCCACGATCACTCCGCCACGTCCACCTCAGCCGCCACCAACCGCGCCGCGCATTGAGACACTTGCGCGGCCAGCAACGGTACGCCCCCGAAATTGCTCATCAAAATACAGATATTCCCGATCGGATGAAACCCGGGCGTTTAATCCGCGTCTTCTCCAGATTGTGCTCCCGCTCGCCAAGTCTGCTCGCCTTTCATTTGCGCGTTTGATTGACCCGAACTTTGTTATTCACGTAGCATCAAGAGCTGACCAGCTCATGCGCAACCGCATCTCCGCCATCGCCATTATTATGATGATTACCCTGGCGGGTGGGGTGCGCGCCGAGCTGCGTTAATCAACTCGGAATTTGCAACAGACCCCTCTCGCCGCGATGGCCCGGAGGGGTTTTGCTTTTCGGCATCTCCGTGGCTGGCGGCAAGGGGCGAGGCCAGGGAGAATTGCGATGGATCATCACGGGATGCTGACCGCGGCGCTCAACGCCCGAGTGGCCGAGGTCTTGCCCGACCCCACCCCAATCACGGAGGCTCCGCTGCTTTCGGCGCGGCTCGGATTTCCCGTGCTGCTCAAGCGCGAGGACATGACGCCGATCTTTTCCTTCAAATTGCGCGGCGCGTACAACCGAATCGCGCATCTTGATCATGCCGCTAAAGCGCGCGGCGTTATCGCCGCGTCGGCCGGGAACCACGCACAGGGCGTTGCCTATTCGGCTGCGAGGCTGGGACTACGCGCGCGGCTGGTGATGCCGACAACGACGCCGCTCATCAAGATCGATGCGGTCCGGCGTCATGGCGCGCAGGTCGATCTGTTCGGTGATAACTATTCCGAAGCTGCCGACCATGAGGCGGAGCTCGCGCGCGCAACGGGCATGGTTACGATTCCGCCCTTTGACGATCACGTCGTGATAGCAGGTCAGGCGACGATTGCGCTCGAGCTGCTGCGGCAAGCCGACTGCGGATCGATTTTCGTCCCCGTCGGCGGCGGCGGACTAGCCGGCGGTATTGCCGCGGTGATCAAGGCTGTGCGACCGCAGGTGCGCGTCATCGGCGTTGAACCCAACGACTCCGATGCGATGACGCAATCAATCCGTGCCGGGCGGCGCGTTGAGCTCGAGCATGTCGGGACCTTCGCTGACGGCGTCGCGGTGCGAATCGTGGGTGAGCATACGTTTGAGCTCTGTCGCCATTATCTCGACGATTGCATTACGGTCGGCGTCGATGAAATCTGCGCGGCGATAAAAGACGTCTTCGAAGACACACGCACCGTGCTCGAACCCGCGGGCGCCCTCGGCGTCGCGGGCCTCAAGCACTATGCGCGTCAAGGCCGAGTGCCGCACGGAGCTGCGCTCGCTATCGCATCGGGCGCCAATGTAAATTTCAGCCGGCTTGCGTTTGTGGCGGAACGCACCGCGCTCGGCGAGCGGCACGAGGCGATGCTCGCCGTGACGATTCCGGAACGCGTTGGTGCATTCCTCGAATTCGCCACACTGATCGGCGATCGCAATATCACCGAGTTCAATTACCGGCTGTCGTCGCGCCAGGAGGCGCATATCTTCGTCGGGATCGAGACGGGCGGCCCGGCTGAAGCGGACGAGATCGCGCGCGTGCTGAACCAGCGCGGCTTTCGATACTGCGATCTCACGGACAACGAGCTTGCGAAATCGCACGTGCGTCATATGGTCGGGGGACGAGCGCGCGAAGTGCGCGACGAAGTGTTGTTCAGCTTCGAATTTCCGGAGCGTCCCGGAGCGCTGCTCAAGTTTCTCACCGCGCTCGGCAGCCGCTGGAACATCTCGCTCTTTCACTATCGCAATAACGGCGGCGCCTGGGGCCGCGTTCTCTGCGGTTTCGAAGCGTCAGCCGACCAGCGGACCGCGCTGATAGAACGCCTCGCGGCGTTGGGCTTTGCCTATCGGGAGGAAACAACAAATCCAGCCGCCGAATTTTTCTTGAGATGAACTCGCGTGCGCCCTCCCAATAGCCTCGCCCGCGGCTGACGCCGCAGGCGGAAGCGCACACCGGGAGAGGCCGCGGAGCGCTTCGTAAGCGAATCGCTCCGCGGGTGAGGGTGCAGCGTCTCGAAGCTTGGCAGAATGTGAGCAACGAAGATCCCGGCTTGCATCCTTCGCAGCACCCACAACCGCGCGTCACGCCGCTTGCGATAATGATCGCAACCGCCGCGCCACGCGACCGCTCCCATTTTGCGGGCGAGGTATTCAGAAAGGCGTTTTAGGACTTTAAGAGTTCGGCGAGCTTGGCGGTGAATTCGCTGCGGGAGAGGGTTTGCTCGAAGCCGGCTTCGCGCGCGGCTTTCAGCGGTTTCAGATCGATGTGCGAGGCGAAGCCTACGAGGCGGGCCGAGGGCGCCGCGCTGCGAACTTTTGCCGCGGTCTCGGCGGCGGGAAATGATCCATCTGACAGGTCCGCGAAAACGATCGAAGGTTTGAGCTCGGTGCAGCGCTTTTCCACCACGCTCAGGTCGGAGGCGTATCCGATCTCTGCGCCAACGATGTTTGCCACCGCATCGATCTTCGAGCGGAAGAACAAATCGCGAACCAGCCCTAGTGCGACAATGCTCATAATGCCTTCAAGGTGAGCGGGACTTTCTGCGCCCTGCCCTCGCGGAATCGCGCGGGTAAGACATCTTTCAAGTCGATTCGTGGTCGGCGCTCTTTGACGAGGTCCGCGACGATCTCGCCCGTGAGCGCCGATAGCAAGATACCGCTGCGGAAATGCCCCGACGCGTAGATCACATTCGAGACCGTTGGCGACGGTCCGATCACCGGCACCAGGTCGTCGGTCGCGGGACGCAGTCCTGCCCACGCCTCGCGAAATGGAATCGCGCCGAGTTGCGGCGAGAGGCGACGCACCGCGCGCAGGATCACTTCCATCCCGGCCATCGTGACGCTCTTGTTGAAGCCCGCCTCCTCGAAGATCGAACCGGCAATCACGCGGCCATCGCGGCGCGGTACAAGGATTCCATCACCGGAAAAAAGCGACGGCGCGAGGACGCCAGGGCGCGCATCGAAACAAATGATCTGGCCGCGCACCGGATAGAAGCGGATCCCGTCCTGCTCGAGGCCGCGGATTTCGCTGCTCCAAGCGCCCGCCGCGACGATCACGACATCGGCCGATTCGGTCGAGCCGTCGTCGAGCCGCACGCCCGCGGCTTTGCCGCCGCGCTCGATGATCGCGTCGACGCGCGCGCCTTCGCGAATCTGGGTGCCCTTGTTCACGGCGGCATTGATATACGCCTGCGTCAGCTTGCGATTGTCGGTGCGCCGATTGGTCGGCATGTGCAGCGCGTAAACGACCTCGTGCGACAGCGTCGGCGCGAGCTTCAGAGCTTCCGCGGCCGTGAGTTCCTCAACGATACCACCGCCCGCCTGCTGCCACGCCGCTCGCGCCTTCAAATCCTCGACGGTGCCGCTGTTGAACGCGACGTAGAGCACGCCGTGTTCGTCGTACTCAGGATCGACGCCGCTCTCGCGCGTGAGGCGCTCGATGTTTTCATCGAAGGAGCGCTTCGCCTCCATCGCGATATCGAAGAACGGCCCCGGTTCGTGCGCCTCAGCCTGTGGCGCGATAAGTCCGGCGGCCGCCCACGAGGCTTCCTGCCCGAGTCTGCCACGCTCGAGCATCGTGACTTCGAGGCCTTCGCTCGCAAGCCGCCACGACACCGACGCGCCGATTATTCCTCCGCCAATTACAACTGCTTTCACTCCAAGTGAGTTTACCGGCATCGATGACAAGGCGAAACGCCTCTCAATGGCTCTGTCTTTTGGGCAGATCGTTCGCAGTACGAACAATCCTGTCTTTCTTGACAAGATTGAGGACGCTTCTATATTGTCCGCCGTGACAAGATTCCCTCTACCAGGCAGGCCATGGCGAGACCGCGCATCGGTGATCAGCGACGAGAAGAGATACTGGCCGCTTTCGAGGCGTGCGTGGTGCGCAAGGGCCTGGAGAAAACCACCCTCGGTGACGTTGCAAAGGAAGCCGGCCAGCCGCGATCGCTGGTCCGCTACTTCGCCGGCAATCGCGCCGAGCTCGTCGCGCTTTTGATCGATCGCCTGGTCAAGCGCAGCATCGATCGGCTACTTGAACTCCGTGCGCAATGCGGCCGTGGCGCCCGGACGCAAATGATCGCGTTGCTGTTCGAGGCGCTGTTTTCCGATCCAGTTACCAACACGATTATCGTCGAACTCTGGCACATGTCGTACCGTTCGGCGTCGCTTAGAAATCGCCTTGCCAGGACCTACGAATACGCAATCGCGGAGATGGCAAAGCATCTGTCGCGCGGCGAGGTGGACCGCACGAGCCCCGAGTTCGATGCGATTTTTGCGACCTTTTCCCTGGGTCTTGGCGCGGCCGTTCTGAAGCACTTCGGCGTCTTGCCCAACGACCCGGCCCAACTGCTGCGGATCGCCCAACGCGTGGCCGCTAACGCATCCCGACAGAATAACCCCAGAGAAAAACGACGAGGAGTCAAACCACATGCCCCGGCAAGCCGAAGAAACAGGGTTCGGATCACTGCGCATCTTCTCGGGTGAACCGCAGGACGACAACTTCGCCAACCTGAAAAATCTCGTGAAGGTCAAGGAGATGAGGCCTTCCTCGCGGCCGTTCGAATTTTCGACGGGACCTGCGATCGCATTGCCAAAGACTTACGAGGTCAACGGCGTGTCGAAGGAACTGAAGCGCCTGCTCGAGGAAACGCATACCGTCGCGTTGTTCGTGCTCAAGGATGGCGCCGTCAGATTCGAAGATTACGCAAGCACCGGTGGACGGAAAACCCAGTGGATTTCAATGTCGGTGGCGAAGAGCTTCACCTCGGCCCTGGTTGGGATCGCATTGGCAGAAGGCCGGATCGGCAGCCTCGAGGATCCCATCGACAAGTACGTGCCGAAGCTGTCCAGGTCCGCGTATGACGGGGTGCGCATCAAGGACGTGCTGCAAATGTCGTCTGGGGCGCGATGGTACGAGGACTACAGCGATCCCAAATCCGATATTTTCCGCCTGAGAGTCGCATGGGAGCGCGGCGGCTCGCTCGACGATTTCGTCGCGAGCCTGCCCAGGGAGAAACCTCCCGGCACGGTATGCAAATACGATTCGGCCGATACCCAGGCATTGGGCATGCTGCTCGTGAGCGTCACGGGAAAATCGATCGGCGATTACATGCAGGAGAAGCTATGCGAACCGCTCGGCATGGAGTCGTCGAGTTATTGGTTAATCGACGACCGAGGCCGCGAGCTGGCTTTCGGCGGCCTGCTCATGACCGCCCGGGATTTCGCCAAGCTGGGTGAACTCTATCGCAACGGCGGTGTGTGGAGCGGGAAGCAGGTTGTACCGGCGCACTACGTCGCCGCGTCGACGAGGGCCGACGCTCCTCACCTGGCGCCGGGCAAGCCGATCATCGCCGATCATACGCTTCCTCTCGGATACGGTTATCAGTGGTGGCTTCCGGAGGGCGACCGCGGCGAGTTCACGGGGATCGGGGTCTATAACCAGTTTGTTTATGTCGATCCGTCGCGCGGCGTCGTCATTGTGAAGCTGTCGGCCAATCCGGCTTATGGTACGACGGCTGATGAAGAAACCAACCTGGACTTTCACAATGTCTGCGCGCTGCGCGCTATCAGCGGTCAGTTAGATTGAGTCGAATCGGTCGCGATAGCAGACCGTGCGAGTCATAATGTGGCGAACGACTAACGACTAGGATTTAGTCTCGATGGAGATTTGAAAAATGAATGTGAGGACAATCGAGAAGCCTGCCAGCGCAGGATTGGCGACGCAGCATCCCCTGGCTCCCCTGACTCCGTCGGAGATCGCGAAAGTCGTGAGCATCGTCCAAGCTTCGCCGCTCTTCAACGACAAGACTCGCTTCGAAGTCATTGAGCTATTGGAGCCATCTAAGGCTCTTGTTCGTGCGCTCAAACCAGGTCAGAAACTTCCCCGTGAAGCGCGGGCCAACATCTTCACGGCGGGCAAGATCGGCGTCGCGCGTCTAAAGGTTTCACTCGACGAAGAGAAGATCATCAGCGCCGAAGAACTTCCCGATCAGCGTCCCATGATCCAGCTCGAGCAGTTCCTCCTGGTCGAGAGCACCGTGCGCGCTGACCCGCGCTTCGCCGCGGGATGCGCCAAGCGCGGCATCACCGACATGAGCAAAGTATGCATCGATCCGTGGTCGGCCGGCAGCTTCGACGTTCCCGGCGAAGAAGGACGACATCTGTGCCACGTCTTTGCATGGGTGCGCCTTTACAAGAATGAAAACTTCTACGCGCATCCGATCGAGGGCCTCAACGCCGTCATCGATCTGAACAGCGGCGAAGTCATCCGCGTCGATGACTATGGCGTCGTGCCGATTCCGATGAACGAGGTGAACTACGAGGCGCAGTTTCTGAAGAGTGATCGCCAGGCGCTCAAGCCGATCGACGTGGTGCAGCCCGAGGGCGTCAACTTCGCGATCGAAGATGGCGTGCTGACCTGGGACAAATGGCAGCTCGTCGTCGGCTTCAACGCGCGCGAGGGTCTGACGCTGCACGATATCCGCTACGACGACCGCCCTGTGATCTACCGCGCCTCGATCGTCGAGATGCTGGTGCCGTATGGCTCGCCGGACAACGGTCACTTCCGCAAGCACGTGTTCGATATCGGCGAGTATGGGCTCGGCAAGCTCGTCAATTCGCTGAAGCTCGGATGTGACTGCCTGGGCGCCATTGAATATCTAGATGTCAACGTCAATATGATGGACGGCTCGCTGATGACGATCGAGAATGCCATCTGCATCCACGAGGAGGACTCGGGCCTGCTGTGGAAGCATACCGACTTCCGCACCGACCGCACCGAAGTGCGCCGCGCACGCAAGCTCGTAGTTTCAATGATCGCGACGGTTGGCAACTACGAATATGCCTTCTACTGGTACCTGCATCTCGACGGCGCTATCGAGTTTGAGATGAAAGCGACCGGGATCATCAACACGGTGGCGTGTGAGCCTGGCAAGCCGGGCAAGTATGCGACCGAAGTTTCGCCCGGCGTCGCAGGACAGATTCATCAGCACATCTTCTGCGCGCGCCTCGACATGGCAATCGATGGCGACGCGAACAGCGTCATCGAGCAGAACACTTACGCTGAGACCGAGGACTCGCAGAATCGCTACGGCAACGCCTACTTCGACCAACCAACGCTGCTGAAGACGGAACTGGAGGCAGGCCGGCGCATCAATCCCGAAACGATGCGCTACTGGAAGATCATCAATCCCAACGTGAAGAATCACGTCGGCCAGCCGACCGCATATAAGCTCGAAGCGAAACACACCGTGACACCATTCGTGCGCAAGGATAGTTTCTCCGGACGCCGCGCCGGCTTCGTGCAGAATCACGTATGGGTCACAGCGTTCGATCCCGAGGAGCGCTATCCAGGCGGTGATTTCATGAATCACTCCAAGGGTGGCGGCCTGTCTGAGTTCGTAAAACAGAATCGCCCGATCGAGAACGCGGATATCGTGTTGTGGCACGTGTTCGGGTTGCATCACACGGTGCGGACCGAGGACTTCCCGGTTCAGCCGTGCGTGATGACGGGATTCAAGTTGATGCCGGCCGGGTTCTTCGATCGCAATCCAACGATCGATCTGCCGCCGGCCGCGAACAAGGCGAGTTGCTGCGCCAATGCCAATGGCCACGGGCATCATTGAAATCTAGCCACTCCGCGGGACGACCAGCATGCGACGAATGAATGAGATCGAGACGAAGCTCATCCACGCCGGGGAAGCCTCGCCGCGGATCGGCGGCGCCGTCGCGATGCCGATCTTCCAGTCGTCAACCTTCGAGTACTCCGGGGAGAGCGACTACCACGACATCAAGTACATCCGGCTGAACAACACGCCCAATCATGCCGTGCTGCATGCGCGGCTGGCCGCGCTCGAAGGCGCCGAGGCCGCGCTGGTGACGGGCAGCGGGATGGCGGCGATCACGTCCACGCTGCTCGCGCTGGTGGGCGGCGGCGGGCATATGCTCGCGCAGGATTGCCTCTACGGCGGCACTCACGATTTGTTGACACAGGACTTTCCGCGCCTCGGCATCGAGGTCGATTTCGTCAATCCCGATGAGCCTCAGAGCTGGCGCGAGATGCTCCGCCCTAACACCAAGACGCTGTACGTCGAGACGATTTCGAATCCGCTGATGCAGATCGGCGATCTTGCTGCCGCGGTTGATTTTGCGCGCGCACATCGGCTGGTCTCGATCATCGACAATACTTTCGCAAGTCCGCTGAATTTTCGCCCGCCCGAGATCGGTTTCGATATTTCACTGCACAGCGCGACGAAATATCTGAACGGCCACAGCGATATCGTCGCGGGCGCCGTGGTCGGACGCGCCGCGCTGGTGAAGCAAGTCAAACGCGTGCTCGATCACACCGGCGCGCCGCTCGATCCGCATGCCTGCTTCCTGCTTGAGCGCGGGCTCAAAACGCTCGCGGTTCGCGTGCGCTATCAGAATGAGAGCGCCCTCAAGATTGCGCGCTTCCTCGAGCAGCACGCGAAAGTCGCTCACGTCAACTATCCGGGCCTCGAGAGTCATCCGGCGAACCTGCGCGCTTGCGAGATGTTCGACGGCTTCGGCGGGATGCTGAGTTTCGAACTGCGCGGCGGCCTGACAACCGCGGAGCGCTTCCTCTCCGCGCTCACGATTCCGATCATCGCGCCGAGCCTCGGCGGCGTCGAA
>Ga0335073_10003866_pt1 | contig 20897 bp, 27 predicted proteins | sample Lox_Sample_22_FD_207093 | JGI IMG/M metagenome (GOLD analysis project Ga0335073, IMG submission 207093) | Soil microbial communities from Loxahatchee National Wildlife Refuge, Florida, United States - Lox_Sample_2.2 | ecosystem: Environmental > Terrestrial > Soil > Wetlands | place: USA...
AGTCCGAGCGCGCCGAGGATCACGGCGGCGAGCGTTATGCCCATGTACTGCCACGACTGCGACGGCACCTTCGAGAGGTTCGGGCTGTTCGTGATCAGGAGCTTGAACGCCCCGAACCAGGGGAGCATCCCCCGGGCGGCCCCGATGACCCAGGACGGTTCGACCAAGGAGGTGAACGCCGGCTCGTCCGGGAAGATCTGGCAGGTCCCGGAGCAGGGGGTGCTCAGGAAATTATTGTCCCCCGCGGTCAAGAATCCGGAGTGGGTTCCGAGGTTCGCGGTCGTGAGGTCGATCGAGAGGTTCGCCGACTGCCAACCGATGTGGAACAGGTTCAGGGTCACGTCCACGAGACCGGTCGTGGCGCAGCCGGGGGTGAGGTAGTTCGCGCCGCTCGCCCAGGTCCCGCACTTGAGGCCATCGAGGACGGGTGCGCTGTAGGTCGCCGTGGTCGAGTTGTAGAACAGCTCGAGGATCGCGCGATGGATGATCGGCGTGGTCCCCCCGCCGTTGGGATGGTAGAGCAAGACGTCGCCGTACTCTCCGTACGTCGAGTAGCCGGTCTGCATCCCGAGGAGGTATGGGGTGATGTCGTCCGCCGAGATCTTCTGGGCGAGGACGAGGTCGCCGGTGTTGATCAGGCCGACCACGTCGTTCGTCCCGTGCTGCATGCTGTCCGATTCGATCACGTACACCGGGGGCCAGTTCTGGGTGTAGGCGAACAGCGCGACCAGGAGCACGACGATGACCGCGAGCGCGACCAGCGGCTCGAAGAACAGCGAGTCCCGGGCTCGCCAGTAGACGGTCTTGCGCGGCCGGTCCGCGGCGGCGGGCTCGTCGGGGAGCTCGTCGGCGGACGGCTCGAGGTCGTCGTCGGACGCTTTCCACTCCCGCACGGGTTTCGGGCGGCCCCGGCGCCGGCGGGTCTTCGACGAGCCCCGAGTCGTGGCCGATCGACGCGCGGGAGGCGAGTCGTCCTCCTCCTCGTCGAGGTCGTCGTCCTCGTCGTCGTCGGGAGAACGGTCGCCGCGCCGGACCATCTCCTCCCCCTCCCGGGGAGTCTCCTTAACGCTTCGGCTCGAACCGAATCCGCGACGGGGCGCACCCGAGGAGACGAACGCTTAAGGTTCGCAACGCGACAAGTTCCCCCCGGAGCGGAGCCGGACCGTGCCGCGGATCGACGTCTCGATGCCCCTGTTCGTCGGCATGCCGTCCTTTCCCGGCGACCCCTCCTTCACCAGCGCCCCGGTCGACCGCATCGACCGAGGTCAGGCGTACAATCTCTCGCTCCTCGGGTTCGGTTCGCATGCCGGGACCCACGTCGACCCGCCGGTCCATTTTGACCCGAGGGGCGTGGGCATCGACCGCGTCGACCTCGAGCGGCTGAACGGACCCTGCCAGGTCATCGGCGTGCCGGATGATCGTCTCGAGGTGGGCGCGGCAGAGCTCGGACGGATCCCGCCCGGGACCGAGCGGGTCCTCTTCCGGACCCGGAACTCGGCCCGCTGGGCGCGGACGCTCGACTTCTTCGAGGACTACGTGGCGCTCTCGGCCGCCGCGGCCCAGGGGCTCCTCGACCGCGGGGTGCGGCTGGTCGGGATCGACGCCCTGTCGGTCGAACGAGACCCGACGGGGAGGTTTCCGGTCCACCACCGGCTCCTCGGCGGAGGGGCACTCATCCTGGAGGGGCTGCTCTTGGCCGAGGCACCCCCGGGGGCGTACGACCTCGCGTGCCTCCCGCTCCGCCTCCGCGACGGGGACGGGGGTCCGGCGCGCGTGACCCTCACCCCGCGCTGACCGACCCCGATGACGCTCGACCCTCCCGGCGCCGGCTCGATCGGACTGTCGCTCGCGACCGCTTCGTTCTACGTCCTGGTCGTCACGCTCGCGCTGTTCATTCTGATGTTCTTCGTGCTCCGCCGCTACTATCCGAACCGCAAGCGAGGGCTCGAAGGGTACCTGGACGCGGCCGGGGTCAGCCTCGCGTTCCTCGTCTTCGCGGTGGCGCTGGTGGTCGCGCTCGTCTGGCACGACCCCGAGGGGAACCGGACGGCGTTCGCCCTCTACACGACGGTGCTCACGGGGTACTGGCTCGCGTTCGCCATCCCGGTCGTCACCGTGGGCAGCTCCGTCCAGGCGCGCTCGCGCGGGGCGATCGCCTGGCTCGTCCCGTCGATCCTGATCGCGGTCGTGATGTTCGCGGGGCTGTTCGGCTACTACTACCAGCTCGGACCGTAGCGCCGGCTCAGTCGCGCTCGTCCGGCGGGAGAAGGTCGGGGATGCCGTCCTCGATCGGATAGTCGACCTGGCACGCCGCGCAGCGAAGGTTCCCGGTGACGATCTCGTCGTTCGCCTCCGAGCGGATCGTGAGCGCGAGCGTCCCCTTGCAGACGGGGCAGCAGAGGATCTCCATCAGGTCCGCCTTCATTTCGCGGTCCCCTCGATGATCCCGTAGCCGATCAGGCGCCAGGCGTTGAGCTTCCGCGAGACGGCGACCCGACTCCCCGGGAACACCGTGACGGCCCGGTTGAGCGCGAGCTCGACCTCGTCCCCCCGCGCGCTCGTCACCTTTCCGGCGGCGACGGTCGTTCCGACCGTGACCGCGAGCTGCTCGCTCGTGCGGATCTTCTCGACCTTTATCTCGCGCTGCGCCCCGAGGACACGGTCGAGGAGGGTCGCCTTGAGGCGGATCTTCTGGCTGACAGGCGGGAGCGTCCCTGCGGCGCCGACCAGCCGGCCCGTCAACCCGTCCCCCTTCGCCAGCGCGGGGTCGAGGCTCGTCCCGACCGCAGCGAGCCCGCCGGGGATGAGCTCCCCCCGTTCCTCGCCGCCCGAGACGATGGAGGTCACCTTCGTCATCAACGACTCGGGTTGGGTTCCGGTCGGGCCGGCCCACCCGGGTCGGATTTCGATCGAGTCGCCGACCGCGAGCCGGCCCTGCAGGAGCGACCCGCCGAGCACCCCCCCGCGGAGCGCCTGGGGGCGCGTTCCGGGGCGGTTGATGTCGAAGGAGCGGGCGACGTACATGAGCGGGGTCTTCTTGAGGTCCCGTTTCGGCGTCGGGATCTTCTCCTCGAGGACGCCGATCAGCGCGTCGATGCCGACCTTGTGGTTCGCGCTGATCGGGACGACAGCAGCGCCCGCGAACGGGCTCCCTTTCAGGAACTCCTCGATCTCCCGGTAGTTCGCCTCGGCCTCCTCGGCGGAGAGGAGGTCGATCTTGTTCTGGACGACGACGACCTTGCGGACGCCGATGATATCGAGCGCGTAGAGGTGCTCCCGCGTCTGGGGCTGGGGACAGTGCTCGTTCGCGGCGACCAGGAGGAGCGCGCCGTCCATGATCGCGGCGCCGGAGAGCATCGTCTCCATCAGCGCCTCGTGGCCCGGGGCGTCGACGAAGGAGACGGCCCGCAGGAACTTCGCCTCGCCTCCGCAGTTCGGGCACTTCGGCTCGACCGAGTACCCGAGCGGCTCGGGGCAGTTCGGGCACTTGTAGAACGCCGCGTCTGCGTAGCCGAGCTTGATCGAGATCCCGCGCTTCAGCTCCTCCGAATGGCGGTCGGTCCACTCGCCGGTCAGCGCCTGAGTGAGCGTGGTCTTCCCGTGGTCCACATGGCCGACCAGGCCGATGTTGACCTCGGGTTGTCGCGGGACCTTCATTGCGCGGCGAACAGTTCCGCGAGCGGTTTCGACCCCTTCTGGTCCACGACCAGGCAGATCTGGACCGTGTCCTCACTGATCGTGTTGCCGCGGAACGTCCGTCGCTTGCGCTGGCCGACGCGGGGCGCGTGGAAACCGAATCCTTCGCCGACGTAGAGGCGGGTCTGGCGGGCGCCGGGGAGGTCCGGTCGGAGCGGGAACCCGCTCTTGTCCGTGCCTCCGGTGATGCGGAAGGTGTACCCCGACGCGCCGATGACCTCGCCGCCGACGGTCTCCCCGATCCGCTTGCCGAGGAACCCCGCGGCCTGCGGGTCGGCGACCGTCCGGGCGACGGACGACGCCTGGTCGGAGATGACGAGCTTGTACTCGACCATGTAGGGTGGTGGCGCGCCAGCCGGGCGCGGTTTAAATAGCTTTTCCGAGGGACGGCTTCGGGATTTTACTCTCCCCTGTGGTCTCGCGCACCGTTCATCGTTCGTGGTGGACGACAGGTTGACGGCCGGGACCGTCTCGTACGCGTCGTGCTCCCTCGACGTTCGCTGGTGTTCGCGCTAGACGCACGGAGTCCCTCCCGATCTGGGAGTTCAGGAATCGATGATTCCTCCGGACTCCCGCCCTCCGTTCGACACCTCATGGACGACTTCCGGCTGCTGGTCAACCAGTCCCTCCGGTTCGCGCTGGAGGCGAACCTCACCTCGCGGGCGAGGCTCTCCCGATTCGCCCGCACCCGGGCACTCGAGCTCGGGGTCACGGGCGGGATTGCGGTCGCTGCCTCCGAGATCGCCCTCTCGCTCGCCGCCGGGCACCGTCATCGGCTCCGCCACGGCGTCGAGGGTCGCGTCCCGTACGTCCGAACCCCGTTCGTTCGACTTCCGAAGGCGTGCTTCCATCTCGACGCCGCCTCTGGGAGGGTCCGTCTCTCCCTGCGTCGGGGAGAGTGGACCTCGATCGGAGTTCGCGTCTCGAACTACCACCGCGAGGTGCTCGAGGATCCACGCCACCGGGTCACGCAGCTCCACCTCGGCCTCCATCGGGCGGTCATCATTTATGCTCGAACTCCCGACCCGGAGTATGCCCCGACCTCCCTCGTCGCGCTAGACACCAACGAGTCGTCCCTGGACGGCGTCCGACTGACCCCGGAGGGTCCCTCCTTCGTCCGGGCTGTGTTCCCGAGAGTTCGCCTGGTTCAGGCGCGACACGTTGCGCGTCGTCGTCGCTTGGCTCGGAAGAAGTCGCACGACCGACGGGTCCAGCGCCAATTGCTCGCTCGCGAGGGCCGTCGGGAGCGGCATCAGGTTCGCAGTCAACTTCACGACCTCACCCGGGCGATCGTCGACCAACTCGCGCGCGACCGTTCCGCCCTCGCGCTCGAGGACCTCTCGGCAATGCCCCAACCCCGACGTCGGGTCCCGGGACCGCGAAAGCCGCGGTCGGGCGTCACCCGCTCCCGCAGGGGCCGACGTCGCCTCTCCCAGTGGCCGGTCGGTGAGCTCCATCGGCAACTCGCCTACAAGGCCCAGGACCTGGGCGTGCCCGTCGTCTGGGTCTCTCCCTATCGCACGTCGAAGACCTGCCCGAGATGTGGTGACGTATCTGAACACCGAAGCAGGGTGGGCCCCCGATTCACGTGTCGAGCGTGCGGCTGGACGCTCGACCGCCAGTTGAACGCCGGCGTGAACGTGGGAGTAGCTGCCCTGCGGACTCGAGCAGGGCTTGGGGGTCTCCGACTTGACCCCGACGCCCTTCCCCAGGATGTGGTGAATCCCCTCTACCCGACGGCCGCGGGCCGTCGGGCACGGGAGGAGCGGACGGGAAGGGAGGGACGGAACTCGAACCGGTGACCACGGGTCGACGGTCTCGAGTTTAATCCCAAAGCCCCGAGCGACGGCGTAGCCCGGCGGGGGGTTCGCCTTCGTGGCATCGAGGACCCGGAGGGCAAGGAGGATGGGGTCAGCCTCGGCAGCCCGTGCAGCGCGGTGGCCCTGCTGCGCGGTTCCGAGACGCTCGGAGCCAGAGGCTAAGCCGTTTCCTGGGCCAAGGGCCGTTCGACCCGTGCCCGACGGGTGTAACTACTCTCGGGGACTTACTCGACGAGCCGCTACCGAGTTCGAGGGGGGACCGTGCTCCAAGTACCGGACTCCACCCACCGCAACCCGCCCCGGCCCGCGCCGTGGGTCGGGAGAGCCGCGCTCGCGGTCGCAGTATCCCTCCTCGTCGCGGTCTCGGTGTGCGACGTGTCCCATGGGGCAGGTACCGTCGCTTACACCCCTCAGCCGCCCTTCTCGAGCCCGACCCTCATCGGGGCTGACCGCGCGATGTCTCCCGGGTCCTCGAACGTCAGCTACTGCCAACTGCTCGACGCCTGGAGCGGCCTGAACTCCACCGGGTACAACGCCATCGTCCACGCGCTCTGGTCGACTCTCTGCCGAGAGTCCGGGTTTACTTCGTTGATCGACGCGTGGGGTGGCCTCGTACTTCATCCGGTCGACAACACGACCAACATGACCTGGGCCGCCCGGAATCTCTCCTTTCAGGACGGGGGATACGTGGGGGAGCCGCCGACGGTGTCGTTCGTCGTCTCCTGGATCGCAGGCTGCCAGAACGCGTCGTCTGGACCCGGCCCTTGCTCCGAAATGACGTGGTGGAACGGAAACGTCACGACCCTGAATCTCACGGGCCCGTTCCACCGGGAGGGCCCGGTGATTACAACGGGCCTGCATCCGGGGCCGGGCCCGTCGCCCTGGCCGTACGTCCTCATCGGAGTGGTTGCAGTCGGCCTCGCGGGCCTCCTCATCTTCGCGCTCACTCGAGCCCGTCGACCTCCGACGACGGCTCCGCCGTCGGGGTCAGCCACGGACCTTCTGCGCTAACGTCGCGGCGCGGTGGCGATCACGGACGAGCTTGCGTTCGGGGCGAGGAGGCTGACCGGCGCCACCGTGCTCAATGCACAGTTGACCGACCCCTCGGTGTGGGCGGAGACGATGCCGGTAAGGGCGTTCACGGTCGCGTTGAACTCGGTGCCGTTCTGTCCGACGGTGGCCGGGAGCACGCAGGTGGTGTAGCCGACCCCCCAGGTTGGTCCGGAAGCGAGGGGACCCACCTGGACCCCTCCAAAGACCGCCCAACCCCGGGTGGCGTTGGGGTGGGCCACCAGGTAAGCCGAGCCTCCGGACGCGTTGGCGGCGGCGACCGCGGTCGGCGAATCCACGGCCCCGTCGATGGGGTTCGCATGAGAGCCGGCGTTCTGGCAGCTGGCGCCGGTCGCCAGGAACAGGGCCGTGCCGGTGCCGTCCGACACGAGGGTGACGGCGATGGCCCCGGTCGTGTTCCGGAGGCCGAAAATCCAGAACGCCGCGTGGCCGGTCGCGGCTCCGGGCGACGTGGACGGGATGTAGATCGACGGGTCGGCGGCCCCGGCCCAGGTGATCGTACAGTTGATCGCCTCGATGAGTTGAGAGACGTTGGTCCCTGAGATGAACGTCGGGCTCGGTATGGCTACGGCTGCCCCGAGGAACGCGAGCCAGGGGCCTCCCGGGAACACGGAGGCTGCCCCGACCCCGGCCGGCGACGCCTGGTCGAACGTTTCGTCAGGTCCCGGCGGCGTCGAGCCCGTGGAGCCGTGAGCCGGAAAGAGACCCGTCGCGTAGAGAGCGGCCAGCACGAGGACCGCTGCGACGACAATCCCGACCGCGGCCCAGACCCGACGACGCCGATCCGAAGGGGCGCGAGAGGGGGCCGGTGCCGGCGCCGTCGGGGTCGTGGTCATGATGGTCGTCGTGCGAGCCGGTCGCGGTAGAAAACTCCGCGCCCCACGGTGGAACTCCGGCCCACCTGTTAAGAAGGCGACCCGGCGTCTCCCGCCGTCCGTGAGGGACGGTTGACGGCTCTCGAGACCGACATCCTGGCGGCCCAGGTCACGCTCCTCCTCGTCGGCTTCGCGTACGCGGCCGTATCGGATCTCCGCACGCGCGAGGTGACCGACCGCCTGTGGCAGGTACTCGGCGTCGGGGGGCTCCTGCTGGGACTCGGCGCCGTGGCACCGGGCGGTGCGCTACCGGTGGTGCTGTGGATCCTGGTCGGGGTCCTGGTCCTCGAACACATGGTCCCCTGGGACGAGTGGCTCGGGTCCCGCTTCGAACGGTTCGCGAACGCGGTCGACCTGGCCGCCTACGTCGGCGTCGCCGGGGTCCTGGGTCTCGCCGTCGCAAGGTTCGGGCTCGGCGCGTCGGGCGTTCCGGTGCCGGTGGTCGCGGTGTACGTGGTGGTGGTCTTCGCCCGGGTCCTGTTCGAGGCGGGGGTCCTGTACGGCGCCGCCGACGCGAAGGCGATCATGGTCGCCGGGGTCGTGCTCCCGATCGTCTCGGTGACGCTCCTCCCGATCCCGTCGACCGCCGAGCACGGGCTCGCCTTGTTGCCGTTCGCCTTCAACGTGCTGATGAACGCCGCGGTCGCGGCGGTCGCCGTGCCGGTGGCGATCGCCCTCATGAACGTGCGTCGCGGCGAGTTCCGGGGGCTCCGCGCGTTCACCGGGTACACGATCCCCGTCGGTGAGCTCCCGCACCGTTTCGTATGGGTCCGCGACCCGACGTTCGCCCCGAAGGACGAGGCGGAGCCCGAGACCTCCGAGGAGGACCAAGCCCTGCGGACGGAGATCGCTCGCGAGCTCGAGGCGAAGGGGGTCGAACGGGTGTGGGTGACGCCCCAGCTGCCGTTCGTCGTGCTGATCGCGGTCGGCTCGGTGCTGGCGCTGCTCGCCGGGAACCTCGTTCTGGACCTTCTGGCGGTCCTCTGAGCGCCGGGGAAAGCTTTTTTCCGCGGTCCCGGTCGCTTCGATGGAAGTGCGCTCCCGTGGGACCCAAGTCGAAGTCGGCCCCGATCCGCGTGCTGATCGCGAAGCCGGGCTTGGACGGACACGACCGCGGCGCCAAGGTCGTGGCGCGCGCCCTCCGCGACGCCGGAATGGAAGTGATCTACGCGGGGCTCCGCCAGACCCCCGAGGAGATCGTCCGCGCGGCGCTCGAGGAGGACGTCGACCTGATCGGCCTCTCCATCCTGTCGGGCGCCCACATGGCGCTGTTCCCGAAGATCCTCGCCCTGCTCAAGAAGGAGAAGGCCGGCCGCATCCCGGTGTTCGCGGGAGGCATCATTCCCGACGAGGATGCGCGCCGTCTCCGCAAGGCCGGGATCCGGGCGATCTTCGGACCCGGCACGACCCTGGACGAGATCGTGCGGACCGCCCAGTCGCTGGCGCGGCCCGCATGACGTCGTCGGCTCGGGGGACGCCGTCGACCCGGGCGGTGCTCTCGGGCGACCGCCGCGCGCTCGCGCGCGCCATCAGCGCGGTCGAGAACGGTGCCCCCGAGGCCGACGGGATCCTGCGGTCGATCTACCCGCGCACCGGGCGAGCTCCAATCGTCGGGTTCACCGGCCCGCTCGGCGTCGGAAAGTCGAGCGTCATCAGCGCGCTCGTCGGACTCCTGCGGGAACGGGGCCGCAAGGTCGGCGTGATCGCGGTCGACCCCTCGAGCCCGTTCTCGGGCGGGTCGGTGCTCGGCGACCGGATCCGGTTCGAGCGGAGCGCGGACGACGACGGAGTCTTCTTCCGGTCGATGGCGAGCCGCGGGGCGGTCGGAGGCGTCGCCGCCACGACGCGCGAGGTCGCGCGTCTCCTCGAGGCCGCCGGCTACGACCTCATCCTGGTCGAGACCGTCGGGAGCGGGCAGGTCGACATCGCGATTCGGGACATCGCGAGCACGCGGGTCGTGGTGCTGGTTCCCCACCTCGGAGACGAGGTCCAGACCCTCAAGGCCGGCCTGTTCGAGATCGCCGACGTCTTCTGCGTCAACAAGGCGGACCTTCCCGGCGCCGAGGTCGCCCAGCGCGACCTGGCGGAGCTCGTCTCGCTCGGGCCGCAGCGCGCCGGCTTCCGGATCCCGATCGTCCGCACCTCGACGTTCCAGCCGTCGGGGCTGGAGGAACTGTGGGCCGCGATCGAGTCGCACGAAAAGTACCTCGACGAGTCGGGGAGCCGGCTGGACGGGGAGCGCCAGAGGCTCTCGAAGGAGATCGTCGGCCAGGTGCGGGACCGGGTCGGGGCCGAGCTGTCGACCCGCCTCGAGCGGGACCCGTCCCTACGCCACCTCCTCGACGAGGTCGTCGCCCGCCGCCTCGACCCGCGTTCCGCCGCCGACCGCCTGTACAAGACGCGCAACCGCCGGCGCTGAGGGGAGATGGCGCCCCTCCAGGTCGAGATCGCGATCCTCCTATTGGTCGCGGCGGCCGCGGTCGGGTACTTCGTCTTCGCGTCGTTCGCGTACGGCGCGGGATACCAGCCGACGCCCCGCGCCTCCGTCGAGACGATGCTGCGGTTCGCCGAGGTCACTCCGCGGGACACGGTCTTCGACCTCGGTGCGGGGACCGGGGCAATCGTGTTCCGAGCCGCCCGGACGTACCGGGCGCGCGTCGTAGGGGTGGAGGTCGAGCCGATCCGGATGCTCGTCCTCCGCCTGCGACGCCGGTTCGGGGCGGAGTCGGACCGGATTACCCTCCACTGGGGGAACCTCTTTCACCTCGATTTCCGCAGCGCCACGGTGGTCACCGCGTTCCTGTGGCCCGGTGCGATGGTCCGACTTCGGCCGAAGTTCGAATCGGAGCTTCCGCCTGGGGCTCGGGTCGTAAGCCACTGCCACAAGATCCCGGGGTGGACGCCGACGACCTATGACCCGAAGACCGACGTCTACCTGTACCGGTGGCCCGAGGCGAGGGGGCCGGCTCTCGACCCGGTCACGGGTGGTACATGAACCAGAGGACCGCGCCGATGGCGAGGATCGCCAGGATGGCGAGCCCGCCCGCGATCCAGCCGGTGTAGGTGCCGGGCTCCTCACGGACGCCGCCTTCGGGAGGCATGGACGGCGGACGGGCGTCTCGGTTTAAGTCGGTTCGATACGGACCGGTCGGCTAGGGGATCGGGGCGCCCAGCGCCCCGGTGAACCCTAAGTAGGCGATCACGGCGCCGACGATTCCGGCGACCAGAAAGATCCCGAGCAGGAACCCCGGCGGAATCGGCGCCGACTCCGGGCCCCGGTGCTGCATGCCGACCGACCGACCGACGGGAGGTTCAAGAGCCCGTCGTACGTTCGACGGGACTACTCGACCTTCGGACCGGGGGTCGCCGACTTCGGAGCCCGGTGACCGCCCTTCGCCGAGTGGGCGGGCTTGGCCGGCTCCTCCGCAGGCGCCGGCTCAGCGGTGGAACCGGACGGGGTTTCCACGGGCTTCGCGTCGGTGGGTTCGGCGACCGGCGTCGCATACTCCTCGACGACCCGGATCAGGTGGGGCTTGATCTGCGATCGGATCCGGTCGATGACCCGCGGCTTCGCGGCCATCCAGCCGATGTCGAACTTCGAGCGGTCGGGGATGCGAAGGGAGACCGTCTTGTCGTGGACCTCGACCTGGAACTCCCCCGAGCGACCGTACTGGAGCTCGAGGATCCCGCGCACCTGCTCCACCGGGTCGTGGATCTTCTCGAGGACCTTGAACGTGCCGCGGAGCTTCTTGCCCGCGAACGGCGGGTTGAAGTCGACCCGGACCCGCGCGGCGGTGAGCGTCACGACCCGCCCGCGCCGTCCGTTGATCGTGAGGACCGTCCCGAGGTCGAGGTGCGCATCGTCCCGGCGCATCTCGGGGAGCCGCGAGACCTCGTGCATCGAGAACAGCTCGATCAGGTTCGGGTCGCGCTCGCCGAACGCGTCCTGCGGGGCGAACTCGCGCTGGAGCTCCTCGCCGACCTTGACGCCGACCAGGGCGTTCTCGACGCCCGCCGGGAAGTACTCTCCCCCGATCTGGTGCGCCCGCGGGCCGAACGTGCGCCCCGCGAGGTCCGCCCCCTCCTCCTTCCGGGCGACCTCCTCGTGCGTCGTGTCGAGAAGCTCGGTCTTTCCGCCGCCTTCGGCCCAGAGGTCGTATTCGATCTTCACGAGGTCTCCGGTTTCCGTGACCCCGGAGTGCTTGGAGGCGTCGGGCGACATCGCCCCGCCGAACCGGGATGACCCTTAAAGTTTGCTCGACTCCACCTCGAGAGCCGGTCGGAGGAGCACCGGCTCACGGGGGGATGGGGGGAACCGACCGTCGGGCGACCCGACGCCAGCGCAGCGTCGCGTCCACGAGCGCGAACGGCTTCATCGCCGCCTCCACGTATCGGAGCCGGTGCGGGATCGGTCGCCGTCGCTCGCCGAGACGGCCGCGGAGCTCGTCGTTCTTGAGGAGGGACATCGCCAGGGCGACGTTGTACCGGTACCGCTTCCGCGCCCACCGCCACAGGCTCGTTTCCGAGGTCTTGTCGTGGAACACCCACGCTGCCGGGACGAACTCACCGTGGAGGCCGGCCCGGGTCGCGCGCACTTCGAGGTCGTGGTCCTCGGCGAACGGGATCCTCGGGTCGAATCCCAGCCGCCGGAGGTCCGAAGTCCTCCACGCGGTGTTCTGAAGGGGGAGGTAGGTCACCCGGCTCGGCACGAGCTCTTCGTAGATCGAGCGCTCGAGGAGCGCCTGATACCGCTCGAGGGAGGTCTCGGGAGGGCGCGTGGGACGCGTCGGGCCGCCGGTGAACGAGGCCCGGCCGCCTTCAATCGGAGCGAGGAGTGTCTCGAGCCACTCGGGCGGGGCGCGCTCATCGGTGTCCAGAAAGGCGGTCACGTCATCCTCCAGGTGAGGGAGCGCCGCGTTCCGGGCGTCGACCACGCCGCCGGGGATCCGCAGGACCTCGACCGGTATCGTGCCGGCCAGCGCTCGCGCAGCGCCGATCAGGGTGTCGGGAGTCTCGGGGGTCGCGACCACGAGGAGGTGGTCCGGGCGGCGACGCTGCGCCGCGATCGAGCGCACCGCCTCCACGATGTGCGGGTCCTCCCGCACCGCGACCTCGACCGTGACCGTTCCCATCGCCCCTTGCGCTCCCGCCCCGGTCGACCTTCCGGACGAGGTGCGCTAAGACCTTAATCCCGCGGTCCGCTGGGCGACCTGTGCACATTCTCCTCATCGGAGGAGGGGTTCATCCGATTCCCCCCACCGGCTACGGGGCGGTCGAGCAGATCCTGACGGAGCTCCGCGCGGGGCTCGCTGCCGCCGGGCACGACGCGACGATCATCAATCGGGTCCGGCACCGACGCATGCGGGACGAGTACCCGTTCGCCTGGGAGCTTCCCCGCCTCCTCCGTGGGATCGGGTACGATGTGCTGCACGCGAACACTCCCGTGGTCGCGAACCGGCTCGCGTGGTCCCAACTCCCGTTCGTCTACACCTCCCATTCGCGCCACTGGTACTACCGGGACCGCCTCAGCCACCGGTGGGGGTACTGGCTCGAACGACGGGCGGTCCGGCGCGCGGGGGCCGTCCTCGCGCTCACGGACTCCCTGCGCCGGACGATGGAGGCGGTGGTCCCACCCCCCCGGGCGCCGATCTCGGTCGTGCCGTTCGGGGTCGATACGAACCGATTCCGCCCCGCCTGGGAGCGCCGGACCGGGTCGGTGGCGCTCGGGGTCGGCGTCGTGCAGCCGTTCAAGCGGTGGGAGCTCGCCGCTGCCGCGCTCCGGGGCACGGGCGTGACGCTTCGGATCGCCGGTCCCCAGCCGTCCGCGGAGTACGCGGCGAAGGTCCGCGCCGCCGGGGACCGGGTCGAGCTCCTGGGCGAAGTGACCCCGGCCGAGCTCGACCGCCTCTACGCCGAGAGCGACCTGCTCGTCCACCCGAGCGCTGTCGAGATCCTTTCGGCGACCGTCCTGCAGGGTCTATCCGCGGGTTTGCCGATCGTCGGCGGGCCGGCGGTCGAAGGGGTCGTCGACCCCGAGGTGACGGGCTGGGCGCTCCCGGACCAGGACCCGGCCGCGTTCGTCCGCGCGATCTCGGACCGGGTGCGCCTTCTCGCCTCCGACGAGCACCGTCGACGGTCGATGGGCGACGCGGCGCGCGTGAGCGCGCTCGAACGGTACGCGTGGCCGACGGTCGTCGCCGCCCACCTGGCCGTCTACCGACAGTTCCTCGAGGCCCAGGGGCCGCGCGCGTCGACCTAGGGCGGGCAACGGCGCGCTTCGACCATCTCCTCGATGGTCCGGTCGATCGCCCCGGCGCTGGTGTACCGGGGCTTCCAGCCGAGGCCCGTCATCTTCTCGATCGCGAGGAACGTCTGGGGGACGTCGCCGACCCAGCCCCGGTCGCCGCCGGTGAACTCGATCTTCGCGCGGCCGCCGTGAGCTGCGACGACCTTCTCCCCGATCTCGCGGGCCGTGATCCGGTCGGTCGTGCCGAGGTTGAAGACGTCGACCTTCTCGGTCGACTTCTCGGCCGCGACCAGCATCCCCGCCACGCAATCCTCGGTCCGGAGGTAGCTCTTCGACTGCCGTCCGTCCCCGAGGATCTCGAGGCGCGCGGGGTCGTGGCGGAGCTTCTCGAAGAAGTCGACCAGGATCCCGTGGGTCATGCCGGGACCGATGATGTTGGCGAAGCGGAACATCCGCACCTTGAACCCGTACGTCGCCGCGAACGACGCGCACATCCCCTCCCCGGCGAGCTTCGCCCCGCCGTACAGCGACTCCGGGAGGAGCGGGCCGTACGACTCGGGGGTCGGGAGCACCTTCGCCATCCCGTAGACGACGCTCGACGAGGCGTAGAGCACCTCGGCGACGTCGTGACGGCGAGCGGCGTCGAGGAGGTGGAACGTCGCCAGCGTGCCGTGGTCGAAGTCGACCTTCGGGTCGGCGGAGCCCCGGCGGATGTCGGTGTTCGCCGCGAGGTGCCAGACGCTCCGGGCGCCGCGGAGGGTCGCGTCGAACGACGACGGTTCGCGGAGGTCGGCGACGGTCAGGGAGAGATGCTCGGCGCGCCCGCCGCCCGGCAGGCACTCCGCCTTTCCGGCGGAGAGGTTGTCGATCACTCGGACCTCGTGGCCGTTCGCGAGCAGCGCGGCGACCAGCGCGGAGCCGATCGCCCCCGCCCCGCCGGTGACGACCACCGGGCCGCCGTGGGATGCCTCTCCCATCGGCGGAACACCGGCGGAGAAGCATATATAAATGAAGCCCCGCCTAAACTCGTTGCTCGTCGCGCCAGTGAGTGGTCGGATGAGGACGTATGTACGCATGACATTCCACTCGGAGGGTGCCAACCCGCTCCGGGTCCTCGAGGCGATGCGCGGCCTCGGCTTCGAGGAGTCGATGGGGATGCACGACTTCGTCTACAAGTGGAAGGACAAGGCGGTCCTCGACGACGTGATCCGCCTGATGACCGAGATGCACGAGCGATTGAAAGGACTCGACGTCAACTACGAGATCACGACCATCTCGTGATCCCTCGGAGACGATCCACCTCATGGGAGAAGACCTCGACCGCCTCGAGCGGATGCTCCTGATGCACCTCCTCGAGCACCGGGGCCAGCAGGTCCGGTTCGAGGCCTCCCAGTGGACGACCGAGTTCGGCATTCTGCGCAAGTTCTCGGAGGAGGACACGGCGGCGCTCAAGCAGGCGCTGCACGTCCTCGAGATCGGACGTCTCGTCTACCGACGTACCCAGTACGTGGTCGGCTACTCAGAGCCGAAGCACGTCTTCTCGCTCACCCCGTCCGGTCACCGCAAGGCGCTCGAGGTCCAGCGGGAGGCCGACCCGTCGGTGAGCCTGCCGCCCGACGAGGCGAAGCTCGAGACGCCGCCCACCGCGGAGACGACGACCCTCACCGCGGCCGGGCCTGAACCGACCGCCGGCCGTCGCCACCTGCACCCGAACGGGGACTGAGGGCCGATGACGCTCCTCGAGGGGGCGCACATCCGCCTCCGACCCCCGGTCGCGGGCGATTATCGGACGATCTTCACCTGGTACTCCGACCCGGACCTCGTCTCCCCCTTCGACCGGTACCAGACCGACACGTTCGAAGCGTTCGTCCGGTCCGTGGAGGCCTCGCCGAACGACCCTGCGTCGCTCGCCCCGCGATTCGTCATCGAGCGCCGCGACGCTCCCGGTCCGATCGGCGCGGTCGGATACTACCTGGGCCACCCGGTGCTCGAGTACATCGACACGTGGTACCTCCTCGCGGACCCGTCGGCCCGCGGCCACGGCTTCGGCCGGGAGGCGGTCGGGCTCCTCACCGACTTCATCTTCCACGAGCGGCAGGTCGAACGCGTCGGCGCCGTGTGCGACGTCGAGAACCTCCCCTCCTCACGCCTGGTCGAGGGGCTCGGCTTCCGCCGGGAGGGGACACTCGCCCAGGCGCTGTTCCACCACGGCCGGTGGCACGACGTGTACGTCTACGGCGTCACCCGGGCGGCGTGGTCGGCCCGGGGTCGACCAGCGTAAAGCCGAGCCGGCTCGCCCCGTCGGCGATGGACGTCGGGGGGCTGATCCGCACCGCCCCGATCTCGCCGGTCGACCGGAGATGGGTCCCCCCGCACGGGCAGAGGTCGAGCCCTTCGACCTCGATGACCCGGACCGGGTCGACCTGCGCCGGCAACGGAACGAGGCCGGACCGTTCGGCGGTCGGGTTCCGGTCCCACTCGGCCCTCGGGATGTGGCGGATCTGGACCGGCCGGGGGTGGGTGACCGCCTCCTCGAGGTCGGCCGCGAGGTCCGCGAGCAGCGCGGGGGGGAGCGGCCCGTTGAGGTCGAGCGTGGCCCCGACCCCCGCGAGGTTCGCCCTCCGGGTCTTGAGGCCTGTCCGGACGAAGACGCGGGCGCTCAGGAGGTGCTGGCCCGTGTGGAGTCGCATGTGCCGATGGCGTCGCGGCCAGTCGATCGCCCCCTCGAGCTCGTCGCCGACGGCGAGTCGGCCCGCGGAGGGGCCGGTCGGCTTCAGGCGGTGAACGACCGACGGGCCGGATTTCGTCACGTCGACCACCTCGAGCGTCAGGCCGTCGGCCCGGCGGAGATGGCCCCGGTCGTTCGGTTGCCCGCCGCCCGTGGGATAGAAGAACGTCCGGTCGAGGACGGCCCCCCCGGGGGGGAGGGCGGTCACCGTTCCCGTGAAGGTGGTCCGGTAGGCGGCCGGGATGTCGACCAAGTAGGCGAGTTCTGTCACGAACCGACGGCAGGGACCGGCGGCAAAAGCGGTTCCGCGTCCGCCCCTCGGGCAACCTTTTTAGGGGGGGCCCGGTGTGTCGCGCCTCGAGGATTTCGGATGTTCAAGCTCCGCATCAAGATGGAGAACCTCCGGGAGGTCGTTGAGGTCGTCTCCACGCTCGTGAGCGAGGTCAAGCTCACGGTTTCGAAGGATGGGCTCGAGGCGAAGGCGGTCGACCCCTCCCACGTCGCCATGCTCGTCCTCAAGCTGCAGAAGGCCGTGTTCGAGGAGTTCACCGGCGAACCGACCGAAGTCGGCGTCGACATCGAGAAGCTGAAGGAGGTCCTCCGGCTCTCGAAGCCCGGGGACGTCATCGAGCTCCAGTACGACGGGAAGAACCGCCTGGTCGCCACCGTCGGCCGGCTGACCCGCCAGATGGCCGTGGTCGACCCCGCCGGCATCACCGACCCGAAGGTCCCGAACGTGAACCCCCCCGCGAGCGTCACGGTCAAGATGGAGGACATGCGCCAGGGGATCCGCGGCTCCGAGAGCTTCACCGACCACGTCACGCTCTCCGTCGACCCCGAGGCGTTCACGATGCATTCGGAGGGCGACACCGACCGGCTCGACCTCAGGATCCCGAAGGAGACGCTGACGCGCCTCGACGTCAAGGACGCGGTCAAGAGCATGTACCCCCTCGACTTCTTCTCGGCAATGGTGAAGTCGATCTCCGCGGACGAGGCGACCCTTCACGTGGGGAACGAGTACCCGCTCAAGATCGAGTTCGCGATGGGCGCCGGCCGCGGCGAAGGCCGGTATCTGCTCGCCCCCCGGGTCGAAGAGGACTGAACGGGCTCCCGTCGGGCCGGGAACGGCCGCGGGACGCCACCAACCTCATATCGCCCGCCTCGGTCGATATCCTGTGACCTCCCCAAAGCCTCCCGCCGTTGCGATCCTTTCGGCCGTCCGGACCCCCATCGGACGGTTCGGGGGCTCGCTGAGGAGCGTTCCGGCGACCCGTTTGGGGACGATCGCCGCGACGGGCGCCGTGGAGCGCTCCGGGCTCGGCCCCGGCGACATCGAGGAGGTCCTGTTCGGCCAGTCGATCCAGGCGGGCGCGGGCCAGAACCCGGCGCGCCAGGTGCTCCGCGGGGCCGGGGTGCCCGATTCGGTCGGGGCGGCGACCGTGAACATGGTCTGCGGTTCCGGCATGAAGGCGCTCCATCTCGGGGTGATGGGGATCCAGGCGGGCCAGTTCGACCGCGTGCTGGTCGGCGGGATGGAGAGCATGTCGGGCGCCCCGTTCCTGGTCGACCCCTCGGTCCGGTGGGGCTCTCCCCCCGGGCCGCACGTGATGGACGACGCGATGCAGCGGGACTCGCTGATCGATGCGTACGATGAGCACGAGCTGATGGGGTTCACCGGCGAGCGGATCGCCTCGAAGCTCGGGCTCTCGCGCGCCGAGATCGACGCCTTCGCGCTCTCGAGCCACCTCCGCGCCGCCCGGGCGGTCGCGGCGGGGACGTTCCGGGACGAGATCGTGGCCGTACCTCCCTCCTCGGGGCCGGCGAGCCCGGGCCTCGACCACGACGAGGCGCCGCGGGGGGATTCGACGCTCGAGGGCCTGGCGAAGCTCAAACCCGCCTTCACACCGAAGGGGGTCCTGACCGCCGGCAACTCCTCGAAGCTGGCGGATGGCGCCTCCGCCCTCGTGCTCGCGAGCGCCGCCGAGGTCGACCGTCGCCACCTGACGCCCCTCGCGTGGGTCCACTCGATCGCCGAAAGCGGGGTCCACCCGCGCGATGTGATGGAGTCCCCGATCCCGACGGTGCGCAAGCACCTCGAGCGGACCGGGCTCACTCCCGAGTCGTTCGACCGGGTCGAGCACAACGAGGCGTACGCCTCCGCGTCGATCGCCGTCCAGCGGGCGTTCGGGTTCACCGACCGCCAGTTCAACGTCCTCGGCGGAGCGATCGCGCTCGGCCACCCGATCGGGTCGAGCGGAGCGCGGATCGTCGTCACGCTCGCCCACGAGCTTAAGCGGACGAACGGCCACCTCGGCCTCGCCACCCTCTGCATGGGCGGCGGGAACGGGCTCTCGACCGTGATCGAGCGCCCGCGTCCCTAGAGCAACGGGAGTCCGAGCCGGTCCTCGACCTCGCGGAACGCCGCGCGGACGCGGGCGAGCTCCCCGCGGGCGGGTCGGGCGTTCGGCTTCGCCGCCCACTCGTCGGCGAACGCGGCGAGTCGGGCGATCGCGTGGTCGGTCCCGAGGTTTGCGGAAAGGTCGTTCTGGACCCCCTTCGCGAGGTCGGCGGCCACCTTCGCCGTCAGGGCGCCGGAAGCACCCGCCCGGGTCGACTCCTGGATCGAGCTGCGGACCCGTTCGTACTCATCGCTCGCCCGTCGGAGCTCCTCCGTGTGCCACTCGAGCCGTTGGGTGTACGGACGGGAGATGAGGTGCCAACGGAGCGCTCCCGGACCCACGGTGCTGACGGCCGTTCGAATGGGGACGAGGTTGCCGGTCGACTTCGACATCTTCCGTCCGTCCTGGGTGACGAACGCCGTGTGGAGGAACACCCGGGCGAACGGGACGTGGTGTGTGGCGAGGGCGATCTCGTTCTCGGCGTAATGGTGGGGGTAGACGAGGTCGCGGCCGCCTCCGTGCAGGTCGACGGGCAGACCGAGCAGATGCTCGGCCATGGCAAAGCACTCGAGGTGCCAGCCGGGGATTCCCCGCCCCCACGGGCCCCGGAACGAGGCGAGCGGCGGCTCCTGCCGGCGCCAGATCATGAAGTCTCCGGCCCCCTCCCCGAGAGTGGGGAACGGCTGGTCCGCCTCCAGGACCGCATGGGCGGCCAGCTCGGCCCCCGTGGGGAAGTTCTCCCGCGGTCGTCGTTTCGGCGGCGAGTAGATCCACTCCTCCCCCGACCGATGGACCCGGCCCGTCTTCTCGAGGCGACGGATGACGTTCGCCATCCGGTCGACGTAGTCGCTCGCCCGCGGGCGGAAGTGCGGGCGAAGCAGCCCGAGCGAGTCCATGTCGACGAAGAAGGCCCGCTCCTCTTGTCGGGCCAGGGACCTCCAGGTCGTCCCGAGCTTGGCGGCGCGCTGGTCGATCTTGTCCTCGAAGTCCGTGATGTTCATCACGTGACGTACGCGGAGTCCGTCGGCCTCGAGTGTCCGCCGAAGGACGTCGAAGTAGAGGTACGTCCGAGCGTGTCCGACGTGCGCCGCGTCATAGACCGTCGGGCCGCAGACGTAGAGGTCGATCGCGCGACCCGGGCGCCGCCGCAGCGGGACAGGATGTCCTGCGAGCGTGTCCTGGAGGCAAAGGGTCATGGACGACCAACTCCGGCGCTTGCGCCCGCTTAAGGATTCCCCGGTCGGTTACGTGTCGTACTCCGGCCCAGCTCGTCCGGGCCGCGGCGGTCGCTATCTTGAAGTCCCGGGCCTTCTCTTCTGTCCTGGGGCCAGATGGAGACGCTGTTCCTCCTTGTCGAAACCGAGGTCGGCAAGCTGGACGAGGTCCTGCGCCGCATGCGCAGCGTCGCCGGCGTGACCGAGGTCCAGGCCGTCACGGGGCCGTTCGACCTGATCGTCAAGGTCGAGGCGCCCCACATCAACCAGGCGCTCGACACCGTCGTCCACAAGATCCGCAAGATCCCCGGCATCAAGGCGACGGAAACGCTCGTCACCGTGTCGACGGGGTAATTCCGTCCTTTCCGCTCAAATACCCCTCCGGCGGTCGGCGGCCATGGTCGCCGTCGGAGACGCCGCGCCGGACTTTGAAGCGCCGAACCAGGATGGAGTTCCGTTCCGCCTCTCCTCGATGAAGGGCTCGCCGGTCGTCCTCTACTTCTACCCGAAGGCCGACACGCCCGGCTGCACGATCGAGTCGAAGGGGTTCCAGCAGAACCTCCCCGCCTTCGAGGCGAAGGGGGTCAAGATCGTCGGCGTCAGCACCGACGACTGCCCCGCCCAGAAGGCGTTCGCGGGCAAGTACGGGCTTCGCTTCCCGTTGATCGCCGACTCGTCGAAGCAGGTCGCGCAGAAGTACGGCGTCCTCCACGATCGCGGGGTCGCCCGCCGGGTCTCCTTCCACATCGACGCGAAGGGGAAGGTCGTCGAGATCGTCGACTCGAGCTCGGCGGACCCCCACCTCGAGGCCGCGAAGGCCCGGTTCCTCTAGGTCGGCGCGTCCGGA
>Ga0335073_10003867_pt1 | contig 20897 bp, 18 predicted proteins | sample Lox_Sample_22_FD_207093 | JGI IMG/M metagenome (GOLD analysis project Ga0335073, IMG submission 207093) | Soil microbial communities from Loxahatchee National Wildlife Refuge, Florida, United States - Lox_Sample_2.2 | ecosystem: Environmental > Terrestrial > Soil > Wetlands | place: USA...
CACCGTTTCTGTAGAACACGGTGGTCATCGCGCGACCGTCGATCCGATCGGTGCGCGAGCCGGTCGCCCGCCAGCCGAAGTGGTCCTCCCAGTAGGGGAAGGGAAGACCGGCTGCCCGCACCCCGGGAAGCCTGACCGAATCGTCCGGCGGCTCACCGACGCTGGCGACGGCGGGGCGCGCGGCGACCGTTGCCGCGAGCGCCACCGTCGGGCCGGCCGGGCCGGTGGCGAGGAGCGCGAGGATCGCCGCGAGCGCGGCCAGCGTGCCGGCCAGTCCCAATCCGAGACGGAGGCCCAGGCGCGAGAGCGGGGGCGAGCGGCGATCTCGGCGAGCGGTCAGCGCGCGGTGGTGCACGCGCAGGGCGAGCGGGGCGCGCTCGCGCGCGGCTGATGTCCGGACCGCGATTCGTGCCCGGCGCTGCTCGTCGAGGCGGCGCTGGAGCTCGGGCGAGCGATCTAGGAGTCGGTTGAGAAGCTCACGCCGCGGGCCGTGCAGCGTGCCGTCGGCGAGCCGTACGAGGTCGCGCTCGAGCGCGCTCGAGCGGCGGCGGACACGTCGGTCGCTCATCGAGTGCTATCCCCGAGCCCGTCGGCAAGCCGCCGGCGAGCCCGGTACAGCCGGGTGGTGATGGTGGCCTCGCGCACCCGCAGTGCGCGCGCAGCCTCTCTATAGGAGAGCCCAACCACGTCGATCGCGACCAGCGCCTCGCGGAACGGATCGGGCAGCGCGGCGATTTGCGCGTACAGCTCGGAGGAGTCGAGGGCCTTCTCGGGACCCTTGGCGTTGCGGTCCTCGACGCGGTCGAGCTCGTCCGGGAGGGGATCGGTGCGCGGACGGCGCGCGGCGGCACGCAGGCGCGAGAAGTACGTGTTGCGCAGCACCCGCAGCAGATAGCCGAGGTCGTCGTCGGAGCGCAGCATGCGCGGCTTCTGGAGCACGCGCGCATAGGTGTCCTGGACGAGGTCCTCGGCGTCCTCGCGACTTCCGCACAGCGCCCAGGCGGCACGGTAGAGGCGGTCGATGTGGTCACCGAGATTGTTGGGGTCGAGGCGCCGCGCCGGGGCGCCGACGCCGGCGGGCAGGGGTAATGCGTGGTCGGCAGCGATCGGCATCGGGGGTGCGCCCTCGTTATGGAAGACGCCGGGTGGCCCGAAGTCCTTCCCGGTCTACCCAAACGTGAACTTTGGCGATGAAGCTGACAAATACGCGGGCGGCTTCAGCGCCAAAGTCCGGCGCGCTACCCCGCGGGGCTACGCGGCCGGCAGGCTGAACCGGACGCGGGTCCCGACGACCGCGTCCGCCAGCCAGATGCGACCGCCGTGCGCCTCGACGATCGCGCGACTCACCGCGAGCCCCAGGCCCGCCCCCGGGCTGGTGCGCGCCGAGTCGGTGCCACCGCGGTAGAACGCGGTGAAGACTCGCTCGCGCTCCTCGGGGGCGATCCCGTCACCGGTGTCGGCCACCTCGAACTCGATCCCGGCGGCGACCGGCTCGGCCCGCACCACGATGCTCCCGTCCGCTGGCGTGTGCCGGATGGCGTTCTGGATCAGGTTGAACAGGACGCGCTGGAGCTTCTCGGGGTTGGCCCGCGCCGGGCACAGCGTGTCGGGCACCTCGGCCCGGACCGCCACGCCCTTGGCCTCGGCCTGCACGCGCATCGCCTCGATCGTCTCCGAGACCAGTTCGGGCAGCGGCACCTGCTCGAGCGACCAGTTGATATCGCCCGCCTCCAGCCGCGAGAGCTCGAACAGATCGTCGATCAGGACGCTCAGCGCGTCGATGTGAGTTCCCATCCGGCGCAGGTAGCCGCGGCGGGTGACGGCGTCCTCGACGATGTCGTCGCCGATCGCCTCCGCAAGCAGCCGCAGCGAGGTGATCGGGGTGCGCAGGTCGTGGGATACGGCCGCGATCAGGTTCCGGCGGGCGATGTCTGACTGGTCGCGACGAGCCTCCTCCTCGCGCAGCTGGTCGATCATCGCGTTTGCCGCCGCGGCCAGCTCCGCGAGCTCGTCATGGGCCGCGGTCTCGTTCCGTACGTCACGCTGGCCGCGGCCAACCGCAGCCAGCCCGTCGCGGATCGCCTGCACGTCGTGCAGGATGCCGCCGGCAACCACTCGCGCCGCGACGATCGCGACGAGACCGGCGGCGGCCACCAGCGCGGCCACCAGCGCCGCGCTGCGATCGGACACGACCATCAGCGTCCCCCCCACCACGAGCGCCGCGAGCACCGGCGCCACCACGATCGCGACCACCAGCGCGAACTGCCAGCGCAGCGACCCGAGCCGCGTGCGGACCACGCTCGAGAACGAGGCGGGGGCGCCGGGACGGCGGGTCGTGCGGCTCATGGCTGGAAGCGGTAGCCGACCCCCCACACCGTCTGGATGTGCTCCGGGCGAGCCGGATCGATCTCGATCTTGGCGCGCAGCCGGCGGATGTGCACGGTCACGGTCGAGGTGTCGGTGTAGAACGAGTACTGCCACACGGCGTCCATCAGCTGATTGCGCGAGAACGCCTGGCCGGGGTGGCGGGCCAGGAACAGCAGCACCTCAAACTCGCGGTGGGTGAGCTGCACCTCCTCGCCGCGCACGTGCACACGCCGGGAGGCGGGGTCGATCGTCATCTCGCTCAGCTCGATGGTCGCCTCCTGCGCCCTGGAGCTGTCGACGCGGCGGAGCACCGCATCCACTCGCGCCACCAACTCCACCGGTGAAAACGGCTTGACCACGTAGTCGTCGGCCCCCAGCCGCAGCCCGATCACGCGATCTGACTCCTCGCTCTTGGCGGTCAGGAGGATCACGGCGATGCGGTCGCGGTCCTGGTCGCGCAGGCGGCGCATCACCTCCAGGCCGTCGATCCCGGGCAGCATCAGGTCCAGGACGACCAGATCGGGGCGCTGGCTGGAGGCGGCGTCGAGCGCCTCCCGGCCGGTCGCCGCCACGCGGGTCGCGTAGCCCGCCCGGTTCAGGTACCGGGCCACCACCTCGGTGATCGTCGGCTCGTCATCGACGACGAGCACCGAGCCGCGGACGTGGTCTTCCATGTTCCGGATTGTCTCAGTGCTTTCTCGCCGATTCGAGTGGGCGAGCGGCGGATTCACCGCCTGTTCAGATCCTCCGACCGGCCGGGAAGCAACCCGTCCGGGGCGGCGTCCTTGACCACCATGAGACACATACGCATTCCGCTCGCCGCCGTCCTGCTCACGCTGCTTGTGAGTGCGTGCGGATCGGCGTCGTCCACCTCCACCCAGAGCCAGAGTGCCGCAGCGACCACGGCCGCCACGAGCACGGCCTCGACGAGCTCCACCACCGCCACCACGACCACCACGCCCAAGCCCAAGCCCAAACCCAAGCCCCACGCGCACCACGCGGTCGCGCACAAGGCCGCGGCGCCGGTGATGACCACCCACACGACCACGACCTCCGCGCCGCCTCCGCCGCCTCCACCAACGACGACGATGACCCACACGGCGACGACTCCGCCTCCCCCACCGGTCACGACCCACACCGCGACGACCCCGCCACCCCCGCCGCCGACCACCACGCACGCCACGCCGCCGCCGACCTCGGCCAGCGGCTGCATCCCGCAGGGGGGCGGTGGCGATGACGACTCCGATAACCACGGCGCTCCGAGCGACGGGGACGGCTGCCTGTAATCGAAGGCGGGGCAGGGTGGGCGCTGAATGACAAGCCACTTGAGTCGCCCGTGGGTATCCTGCGGGCGCAGTGGCCGTCGGCGACATTCTGTGGACCCCACCCGCCGACTGGCGGGACACGACCGAGCTCGGCCGGTTCATGGACTGGCTGCGCGACCACGGACGAGGCGACTTCGGCACCTTTGAGGAGCTCCACCGTTTCTCGGTGACCGAACTCGAGGGCTTCTGGGGCGGGCTGTGGGAGTTCTACGGAATCCGGGCCGCCGTGCCCTACGACCGGGTCCTGGCCGACCGTACGATGCCCGGGGCGAAGTGGTTCCCGGGCGCGCGGCTCAACTACGCCGAGCACCTGGTGGGCGCCGAGGAGGATCGCGACCGGGTGGCGGTGGTGGCTCGCTCGCAGACCCGCCCGCCCCGCGAGCTGACCTTCGGACAGCTGCGCGATCTGGCCGCCCGGGTGCGGGCGGGACTCCAGCGCCTGGGCGTCCAGCGGGGCGACCGGGTGGTGGCGTACATGCCCAACATCCCGGAGACGCTCGCGGCGTTCATCGCCACCGCGAGCCTGGGCGCGATCTGGGCCACCTGCGCGCCCGAGTTCGGCGCGCGCAGCGTGATCGGCCGGTTCGGCCAGGTCGACCCGAAGATCCTGATCACGGTCGGCGGGTATGGCTTCCGCGACCGGTACATCGACCGACGGGCCGAGGTCGAGGCGATCCGGGCGGCGCTACCCACGCTCGAGCACGTGATCGGCGTTCCATACGGCGAGGCGAGCATCGAAGACGCGGTCGACTGGGGCGATTTCACGGCGCAGAGCGCGCCCCTCGAGTTCGACCCGGTCCCGGCCGACCATCCGCTGTACGTGCTGTTCTCATCGGGCACGACCGGCCTGCCCAAGGCGATCGTGCACGGCCACGGGGGCCAGCTGATCGAGCACCACAAGAACCAGGGCGTGAGCTGGGACCTCAAGCCCGGCGGGCGCCTGCTGTGGTTCTCGACCACCGCCTGGATGATGTGGAACGCGCTGGTGTCCGCGCTGCTGTTGCGCTCCTCGATCGTGATGCTCGACGGCGACCCGGCCTGGCCCGACCTGCTCGAGCAGTGGCGGCTGGCCGAGGAGCTCAAGCCAACCGTGATGGGGGTGAGCCCGGCGTACCTGATGGCCTGCCGGAAGGCCGGGATTGCGCCCGGCCGCGAGTGCGATCTGTCGAGCATCCGGATGCTGTGCACCGCGGGCTCGCCGCTGCCGGCCGAGGGCTACCTGTACGCCTACGAGCAGCTCGGCCCGAAGATGCTGCTCAACAACGGCTCGGGCGGGACGGACGTGTGCACCGGCATGGTGTCCGGGAGCTTCGCCCAGCCGGTCTACGAGGGCGAGATCACCGGGCCCTGCCTGGGCATCGACGCCCACGCGTTCGACCCCGAGGGCCACGAAGCGCCCGCCGGGCAGCTCGGCGAGCTCGTCATCACCTCGCCGATGCCGTCGATGCCGGTCGCGTTCTGGAACGATCCCGACGGTCGGCGCTACCGGAGCTCCTATTTCGACATGTACCCCGGGGTCTGGCGCCAGGGCGACTGGATCGTGTTCACCGAGCGGGGCAGCTGCGTCCTCACCGGGCGCTCCGACGCGACCCTGAATCGCGGCGGGGTGCGGCTGGGCACGGGCGAGTTCTACTCCGTGGTCGAGGACATCCCGGAGGTGTTGGACGCGCTCGTGGTGCACCTGGAGGATCCCGGCGGCGGCGCAGGCGAGCTGGTCCTGTTCGTGGTGCCCGCGCCCGGCTCGACGCTCGACGACGGCTTGCGCAGTCGGATTGCGCGGGCACTGCGCTCAGAGCTCTCGCCGCGCCACGTTCCCGACACGATCCTCTCTGTGCCGGGGATCCCGCGGACCCTCACGGGCAAGAAGCTCGAGGCCCCGGTGAAGCGGATCTTGCGCGGGGAGCCCGCCGAGCGCGTGGCCAGCCGCGACTCGCTGGCCGACCCGGCGGCGCTGGACGCCTTCGTGGCGCTCGCCGGCGACCGTTTGGCCGATCAGGAAGTGGCGAGCCACCCGCGATAGCGGCGCTACGATTGAGCCCCGGGATCGGATCCGAGAGGGAGATCGACAGAGAGGAATCCGTTCTGGCCCACGCGACCGAAACTGCTGTGGCGTCAGGTTCTGCGGTCCACGAGCCGGAGCGGTGGTGTGTCTCCGGAGGCGACACCGCTCACCGGCTCGACGCCTGGTCGGACATCCTGGCCAGCACCCATCTGGCCTTTGAGGTTCACCCCACTCACCAGACGCCCGAGGACTTCCGTGGCGCCGTCACCCGCCGGCCGATCGGGGATCTCATGCTGGTCGACTGCGCGGCCTCGCCGTTTCTCGGTCACCGCGGCCGTGCCGTGATGGCCCCGGAGACCGCCCGCGAGGACGTCCTCGGATTCCAGTTCGTCTGCAAGGGCATCGAGACCGTGCGCGAGGGCTCGCGCAGCCTGTCGCTGCAGGCGGGCGACGTGGTGGTATGGGACGGCCACCAGCCGACCGACGTGGAGATCGTCGAGGCGTTCCACAAGCGCACGCTGCTGTTCCCGCGCGACCGGGTGATCGCCGTGTGCCCGCGTCTGGCCGACCTCAGCGCGCTTCCGCCGCTGGCTGACAACGGCCCGGCTCGGTTGCTCGTCCGCTACATGAACGCGCTGGCGATCGAGCAGCCCAAGCTCGAGGGCGCGGCCGGCGTGGCCGCGGCCAACGCGGCGCTCGAGCTTTTGCGCGCCGCGGTCGAGCCGTGCGTCCCCACCAGCCGCACGGCTGCGCGCGAAACGATGCGCTCGGACATCCGGCGCTATGTGCGCACCCACCTTCAGGATCCAGAGCTCGGGCCGGCCTCGATCGCGCGGGCCTACTCGATCTCGGTGCGGGCGCTTCACGCGCTGTTCGAGGACGTAGACGCGTCGGTGGCCGGGCTGGTGCGCTCCGAGCGGCTGGCCCGCTGCCTGGAGGACCTCCAGCGGCCCAACGGCGGGTCGGTCACCGACATCGCCTTCCGGTGGGGGTTCTGCGACGCGGCGCACTTCTCGCGCGTATTCAAGCGAGCGTTCGGGGCCACCCCGAGCGACGTGCGCCACGAAGCGATGCGCGACCGCGCGGGATGATTAATTTCGCGCGCCGCACCGACGAGGCCTTCGGCCTCGCGGTCCGCTAGCGGCGATCAACGACCCGCACGGCCTTGCCTTCGCTGCGGGGCACCGCGCCCGGCTCCAGCACCGACACGGCGATCCGCACGCCGGTGGCTTCCTTTAGATTTTGTTCCAGGGTTTGCTTGAGGCTGGCGTGGTCCCCATCGAGCGAGCTCGGCTCGCACTCGAGGGTGAGCTCGTCCATCGGCCCGGGACGCTCGAGGATCAGCCGCCAGTGCGGGGCGACGCCGTCGACGCCGGTCAGGATCTCCTCGACGTGCGATGGGTACAGGTTGACGCCGCGGATGATCATCATGTCGTCGCGGCGCCCTCCCAGTTGGGTGAGGCGCACGCTGGTGCGTCCGCACGCGCAGGGTTCGGTCGCGATCGCGCCAAGGTCGCCGGTGCGGTAGCGGATCAAGGGCAGTGCCTCCTTGGTCAGCGTCGTGAACACCAGCTCGCCCACCGTTCCGGGCGGTAACGGGGTGCCGCTGTCCGGGTCGATCACCTCGACCAGGAAGTGATCCTCGTGGACGTGCAGCCCGTCGCGGACGGTGAGGCACTCGACCGCCACCCCCGGGCCGCACATCTCTGAGAGGCCGTAGAAGTTGACCGCCTTGATTCCGAGCGCGCGGTCGATCTGGATTCGCAGGCCGTCGGTCCACGGCTCGCCGCCGAACAGTCCAAGCTTTAGCGGCGTCGAGGCCGGGTCGATACCCTCCTCCTGTAGCGCCTGGGCGATCACGAGCGCGTAGGACGGCGTGGCGACGAGCACCTGCGCGCCGAAATCGCGCAGCAGCATGGCCTGACGGGCCGTGCGTCCGCCCGACACGGGGACCACGGTGGCGCCGATCCGCTCGCCACCCTGGTGAAAGCCCAGGCCGCCGGTGAACAGTCCGTAGCCGTTGGCGTTGTGGATGACCATGCCCGGCCGGACGCCGGCCATGGTCATCGACCGGGCCATCAGCTCCGTCCAGATCTCGAGGTCGCTCTTCGTATAGCCGACGACGGTCGGCCTGCCGTGCGTTCCGCTCGACGCGTGCACCCGCACGAGCTGCTCGCGAGGCACGGCCAGCAGGCCAAACGGATAGCTCTCGCGCAGATCGCCCTTGGTCATGAACGGAACCGTCTTCAGATCGCCGAGCCCGTCCAGATCGCTCGGGTCCGTGATCCCGGCCTGTCCCAGACGGTCGGCGCCCACGGGCTGTCCGCCCAGGACGCGCGCGATGGTGTCGCGCAGCCGCTCCAGCTGGAGCGCGGCGAGCCGCTCCCGCGGCAGCGTCTCCGCCGAATCCCATATAGTTATACACATATCTGTATGTGTATCCATATACAGATCAGAGGCGGCGGCGGTCGGCGTGCCAGTGCTCCTCGAGGTTGCGGACGAGCGCCGGGCTGAGGTGGCAGTAGGCCTGCTCGCGGGCGTAGACGGCCATGTATTCGCGGAACAGGTCCAGTGGCTCCTGTCCGACCCGCATCACGCTGCGGTTGGCGGCGGCGTTGATCAGGCCGGAACTGGTCAGCGCGTCGATGCGGTTCTCGATCGCAGCCTCGATGTCTTCCGCCTCGACGATCTCGTCGCAGATCAGGTCGGCGTCGGGCTCGCCGGCCGTCCACTCGCGACCGGACAGGATCGCCTGACGAGCCGCCCGGTCGCCGACTGAGCGCCATAGGCGCAGGTTGGACGCGCCGGGGATGATCCCCTCCTTGCGCGCCGGCAGGTACATGCGCACGCCGCGAACCGCGATCACGTGGTCCATCACGTGCAGGAGCTGGCAGGCGCCGCCGACCGCGAACTGCTCCACGGCGGCGATCCACAGCTTCTCGGTGGCGGCGGTCTCGCTTCCGGCGGCGAGGCCGCGGTAGATCTTGTTCACGTAGCCGATGTCGCGCATGAGGTAGAACAGGAAGTCGATGCGCCCGTGATAGAGGTGGGTGAGGTTGATGCCCGCGCCGAACGGACGCTGGCCCGCATAGCGCGGGTGGTCGACCACCCCGCCGCGGAACACCCCCACCTCGATCTCCGGGTCGAGCAGGATCAGGTCGACGGCCGCCTCGGTGGCAGCGAGCGTGGTGCCGTCCTCGGCGTTGAGGTGACGCGGGTTGCACAGCTCGAGCACGCCGGCGCGGCCGTGGCGGGTGACGCGAGCCGCGCCCAGATCCACAATGCCCTTCGTCCGCAGCTCATCGGCGTGCTCGAGCGCGAGCTCGATCGGCTGGAGCATCGCTTCGACCAGATGACGGCCCGTTCGGGGGTTGGCCAGGAACTCGGCGGTCAGCAGCCCCTGGTTCAGCTCAAGGCCCTCCTTGTCGGCGAGCTTGCGCTCGCGTTCGAGATCGATCTCGGCTCGGGTCGGCGCCACGCCGGGGATCCGCTCGGCCGCCTCGTAGAGGAGGTCGTCGAGGCGCAGCGGCCTCGTCGCACCGGCGGTCAGCTCGTCGTAGAGCTGCTCGGCGGTCAGCCCGTGCTCGGCGAGAACGGTGGCGGGGGCTGGTCGTTCGGTCATCGCCATGGGTGCTCGCGTACCAGCTTAGGTCTCATGTCGCCTGCAGTACGTCCAGCAGGTCGGCCACACGATCGATGACGGCATCCGGACGGTGGCGGTCGGGAAGCTTCTGGAGGTCGACGCCGCCGCTGATGCCGCTGCGTACGAGCACGGTGCGCGAGCCGCCCATGCGGCCGAGCGCGATATCCATCTCGGCGTCGTCGCCGATCACGGCAATCTGGTCCGTCGGCAGGCCCAGCCGCGTGCCGACCTCCTCCACCGCGGCGCGCGAGGGCTTGCCCACGATGCGCGGCCGGGCGCCCGTGACCTTGGCGATTCCCGCGGTGACCATCGCGCCGCGGCTGTAGATCATTCCGTTGGCGCCGGCATAGCCGCGCGCGTAGCTCCCGGTGAGTAGCGGCGCGCCCCGCGCGATCGCTCGCGCGGCCCGCTCCATGTCGCGCAGCTCGACGTCGTCCACGTGGGCGACGAACACGACCTCGGCCTCCTCGCCTTCGGCCTCCGGGATCCCCCGATCGACCATCCGCTCCCTGATCACGTCGTGCGCGAACAGCAGCGCCGGGCGGTCGCGATACCGGCGGCGGATGTAGGTGGTCGCACTGTCGACCGGGGTGAGCATCTCGCTGTCCTGTACGGGAATCCCGTCCTCGCGCAGCGCTCGGGCCATCGTCTCTGAGGTCACGTGGCTGCCGTTGGTGAACACCGCGAGCGGACGGCCCGAGGCGCGGATGCGCTCGAGTACCTCCACGGCGCCCGGCTGGGGATGGGCGCGGCCGTCGGGGCCGCGGTGGGCCAGCGTGCCGTCGACGTCGAACACGAAGCCTCGGACTTCGTCGAGACGGAGGCCGTCAAGCACGACGCGCTACCGCCCGGTCAGGCACGCCGCCACACCACCGTGTCGCCGTTCTGCGTCAGCTCGAACTGCGAGATGTTCGGCCGATTCGCCAGCTCCTGCAGGAGCGAGACGACCGGGCTGCGTCCCGGCCGCGCGGCTGGAATTGGTCCCGCCCACCCCGATGGAGATGGTCCCGCCCACCCGCGACCGCGATTCGCGACCATCGCGTCGACCTGCTCCTCGGGCATGGTCAGTCGCAGCAGCAGCTCCTCTTCGGAGATCCGGCGGCCGAACCGCTCCCGCGCGCCCACCAGGCTGATCGGCCTCAGATCGCGCAGCTTGTTCGCCTGGGGACGTGAGAGGACGCGCTCGGCGATCTCAGGGTCGACCGGCGCCGGCGACTCGCCGTAATGGCCGAGGAAGTAGCGCACCGTCTCATCCGAGACGTTCGCCCAGCGATCGGGGTCGATCACGTTGCGCGCGGCCTGACTGGCCACGAACTGCGACACCGGCGTGACCAGGATCGGGTAGCCCATCTCGGCGCGGACGCGGCTCACCTCGTCGAGCACGGCGTCGAACAGCTCGGGGCGGCGCAGCTCCTCGAGCATCCGCCGCGTGGTCGTGACCATGCCGCCCGGCAGCTGGTGGCGGTAGTACACCGCGTCGAACTCGCGCGGCTGTCCCGGAGGAAGACCTTTGGTGCGGGCCAGCTGGCTGAAGTGCTCGGCCACGACCGCCTCGGCCTCGAGGTCCAGGTCGTGCGAGAACCCGTTCGCCTCGAGGTTGCGCACCGTGCTCACCACCTCGGGCTGCGAGGTCCCGCGCGAGAGCGGCCCGGAGGCGGTGTGGACGACCTGGAAACCGGCCTTGACGCCCTCCACGTACACGAGCGGGGCAAGCCCGATCGTGCAATGGCTGTGGAGCTCGACCGTCCGCCCGCCGGCGGCGCTCACGAAATGGGGCGCCAGCTCCCGCACCGCGTCCACGGTCAGCAACCCACCCGGATCCTTGAGATACAGACGGTCCATGTTCGGGCAGCCGGCGAGCGCCGCGGCGCGCTCGGCGTAGTAGGAGTGGGTGTGAACGTCGCTGATCGAGTAGGTGAGGCCGATCACCACCTCCTGCATCCCCTGCGACTTGGCCAGCTCGGCCACGCGCTCCAGGCGCGCGACGTCGTTGGACGGGTCGGCGATCTGCAGCCGCCGGATTCCGTTGCGGGCGACCAGCTTGAACACCAACTCCATCACGTCGTCCTCGGCCGGCACCCACGCGATGAAGCGCAGGCCGGGGGTGATCATGCTGAGCGGCGTGTTCGGCATCGCCGCGCTCATCAGCCGGATCCGCTCCCACGGGTCTTCCCGGTGAAAGCGCACCGACACGGCCATGTGCGTGCTCGAGGTGAAGTCGCAGGCGTGGTAGCCGATCCGGTCGATGGTCGGAGCGATGCTCAGCACGTCGGGCGTGGTCAGGCCGGTGGCGCCCCACAGGCTCTGGTTGCCGTCGCGCATCGTGGTGTCGACGTACTCGATGCTCCTCTCCGCGCTCATACGATCGCGCGCTCCAGCCAGTCGGTGGTGACGGCGCCGCGGTGGAAATCGTCGTGGCCGAGGATGCTGATCAGCAGCATGCGGTTGGTCTCGACGCCCTCGACGTCGAGATCCTCAAGCGCCTGGAGCAGCACGTCGATCGCGGCGCCCCGCCCTTCCGCGTGCGCGATCAACTTGGCCATCAGCGAGTCGTAGTAGGGCGGGATCACCGACCCGGGGCAGAGGTGGGTGTCGACGCGGAGCTGGAGCAACTCGGGCACGGAGAACAGCGAGAGCGTGCCGGGGGTGGGCATGAATCCGTGCGCCACGTCCTCAGCATTGAGGCGGCACTCGATCGCGTGGCCGTCAAACACGACGTCTTCTTGGGCGAAGGCGAGCGGCTCGCCGTCCGCGATGTGCAGCTGCAACGCGACCAGGTCCCGGCCGGTGACGGCCTCGGTGACCGGATGTTCGACCTGGATCCGGGAATTGACCTCGAGAAAGAAGTGCTCACCGGTGTCGGCGTCCAGGACGAACTCGACGGTTCCGAGGTTCCGGTAGCCGATCGCGCGGGCGAAGGCGACGGCGGCATCGGTCAGGGCGTTCCGCGTCGGGGGCTCGAGCCCCGGCGCGGGCGCCTCCTCGATGACCTTCTGGTAGCGACGCTGCACCGAGCAGTCGCGCTCGCCGAGGTGAACGACGGCGCCGTGCTCGTCGGCGGCGATCTGAACCTCGACGTGGCGGGCGAAGGCGACGAACCGCTCGAGGTACAGGCGGTCATCGCCGAACGCGGCGCCGGCCTCACTGCGCGCCAGGGTGAGCAGGGCGTCGAGCTCGTCGGCGTCGCGGGCGAGCTTGATGCCCCGCCCCCCTCCGCCGCCAGCTGCCTTGACGAGCACCGGGAAGCCGATGTCCTCTGCGGCTCGTCGGGCCTGCGCTCCCGAGGCCACCTCCCGCCCGGGCAGCACTGGGACACCGGCCCGGGCCGCCTCCTCGCGCGCCCGGAGCTTGTCGCCGCTCAGCTCGATGACCTCGGCCGGCGGGCCGACGAAGGTCAGGCCCTGCTCGCGCGCGCGGGATGCGAGCTTCGGACTCTCGGACAAAAAGCCGTAGCCGGGGTGGATCGCGTCGCACCCGGTGCCGAGCGCGGCCTGGACGACCAGGTCCTCGCGCAGGTAGCTCTGCGCCGCGGGCGCCGGCCCGATGCATACCGCCCGATCCGCCCGCCGCGCCGCCAGCCCGTCCCGGTCCGCCTCCGAGAAGCCCACCACCGTCTCGAGCCCAAGCTCTTGGCAGGCGGTCACGATCCGCAGCGCGATCTCGCCGCGATTGGCCACGAACACGCGCTTGATTCGGTTCATGCCGGTTGCAGCCGGAACAGCGGCTGTCCGTACTCGACCAGCTCGGCGTTGTCCGGGAGGATCTCGGCAACCGTCCCCGCCACGCCGGCGGGCACCGAGTTCATCATCTTCATCACCTCGATGATGCAGACGATGGTGTCCGGCTCGACGCGACTGCCGACCTCGACGAAGGGCGCCTTGCCCGGCGCCTCGGCCCGGTAGAAGGTCCCCAGCATCGGGGCCGGGATGGTGTGCAGCCCGTCCGTGGAAGGCGACTCGGGCTCCGGCTCCCTCGTGACCGCGGGTGCTTGCCGAGGTCTTGGCGCCGGCTCGGCGGAGGGCGCGTGATCGCCACGCACGACGTGCAGGGAGAAGCCCTCGGTGTCGATCCGCAGCTCGGAGAGATCGGACTCGTCGATGATCCGCAGGATCTCGCGGACGTCTTCGTCAGACAGAGCCATGGTTACTCCTTGGCCGGGCCGGCACCAAACGTGCCCATGATCAGTGACATCGCCGACTGGGGCTTGGGCTCCTCGGGCTTCTTGGGCAGCCCGGTGACCGGGCGGGTCTGGACGATCGAGAGCTCTCCACCGCGGGCGAGGGCCCACTCGACGTCCTGATGCGCGCCGAAGTAGCGCTCGATGCGGCGAGCCACCTCGACAAGCTGCGCGAGCACCGTCTGGTCCAAGCAGGGCTGCTCGCGCCGCTCGTCGGGAACCCGGACGCGCACGGCACCGCCGCCCCTCGCGTCCGGCACGTACTGCACATCCTTGGCGTGGATGCGTTCGCGCACGACCTCGCGTGTCACCTTGCTAACCAGGTATTCGTCCGGCGTCACCTCTCCACCGACGACCGCCAGACCGAGACCCCAACTGGCGTTCAGCGTCACCATGCTCGGATCGCCGCTCACCGGGTTGCAGGTGAACATGACGCCGGAAACCTCGGCGTCGACCATGAGCTGCACGGTCACACCCATCGCCGGCGGCTCACCCGCGTCTCGGAGCCGCGCGCGGTACGAGATGGCAGGCGGGCTGTACAGGCTCACCCAGCAGTCGCGTACCGCGTCGCACACGTGCTCGGCCCCACGCACCCAGAGGTAGGTCTCCTGCTGCCCGGCGAACGTGGCCTGCTGACTGTCCTCGCCAACGGCGCTCGAGCGCACGGCGACCGGCGGGGAGCCCTCACCGAGCTGGCCGTATTGTGCGGCGAGTTCATCTCGTAACGCCTCGGGCACAGGCGCGGATCGCATCGCCTCGCTGATGGCATGGGACGCTTGCCCGATCGCGTCCAGGTCGCCGGGCGAGACCCCCGCCACCGCGCTCGAGATCCTGTCCCCGAGCCCGGCATCGTCGACGAACGCGTGAAAGGCGGCGGTCGAGATGGCAAACCCAGCCGGCACCGGGATCTCGGCCGCCAACAGCTCGCCGAGGTTGGCGCTCTTACCGCCGAAGCTCGGCTCGTCGCTGCGTGAGAGTTGCTGCAGCGGCCGGATGTAGCCGGTCACAGCAGCGTGACCGTCCCCTCGGAGCCGTCGACCCGGATCGTCTGGCCAGTGCGGATCGCGGCGGTGGCACGGCCGGTGCCGACCACGGCGGGCAGCCCGTATTCGCGCGCGACGATCGCGGCGTGCGACATCACGCCGCCGACGTCGGTCACAGTGGCCTTGATCTTCGAGAAGATCGGCGCCCAGGCGGGCGACGTTGAGCCGCAGACGAGGATCTCGCCGTCGCGGACGTCGCCGATCTGATCGACCGAGCGGACCACGCGGGCCAGGCCCTCCACCACCCCCGGCGACGCGGCCGCGCCGTTGAGCACGGAGCCACCCTCCACCTGGCGGGCCCACTCCTGGACGCGCTCGGTGGTCACGCCCCACAGCATGACCACCATCGGGTCGGTGACCGCATCGGGGGTGACGCCGATGGCCGGCGGCGGGGTCCACTCGCCGAGCCGGCGCAGGATCTCCTTGCGCCGGGCGACAATCGGGGGCCAGTGCTTGGGGCCGAGCGGAAGGCCGCCCGTGGCCCACGTGAGCACGAGCTCGTCCAGCGCGCTCGCCACCTCATAGCGAGACAGCTGGAACACGTCCTCGCCGTCCTGGAGGAAGTCGTTGCGGGCGAGCAGCGCGCCAAACTCGCGGATCTTGTTCCACCAGCGGGTGAGGAACCAGTAGTCGCAGAAGAACTTGTGCTCCTCGACGTAGGGGAACACGGTCCGCGACAGGCCGAGCAGGTCGTTGAAGGCGGCACGCGAGCCCTCATCGAGCAGCGCTCCGTACTCCTCGGCCAGCCGGTCGCGCTCGCGCTGGATCTCCTCGGTCGGGCGGTCGATCTGCTCGCCGGCCTTGAGCGCGCTGATGTGCCCGATCAGCGAGGCGTACGGAATGCTCGGGTCATCCAGCCAGCTGCGGTAGTAGTGGTAGAGGCCGTCGCCGGTGGCCATGTTGAACCACGGGTCCTTGACCTTTTCCAGCTCCGCGAGCCAGCTCCGCCCCGCGTCGCTCTGGCTCAGCTCGGCATCGATCTCCTCAGGCGAGCGGCCCTGCTGGAAAGCCTCCTCGACTTCGGTCTCGATCGCCAGGCGCGCCAGCCGCCGTAGCTCGGCGTCGGGCCGGAAGAGGAGCACGTCGATGCCGGCCACCATCTGGGCGATGTGCTGGTCGGGAATGTCGGGCAGATGGCTCTTGCAGAACTCGACGAAGGTCCCGTACGCGCCGTAGCCGAGGAGCAGGAACTCGAAGTGGTGCTGCCACATCAGATCGCCCAGGCGCACGGCGCGGGCGTAGGCGTCGAGCACCTCGTAGAACGCGGTGTTGCGATCGTCTCCGAAGGCGACCTCGTCGGGCTCGTACTCGGGCAGGTCGGGGACCTCCAGCTCGCCCAGCTCCTTGATCAGCGCCTCCATCTTGGCCCGCCACTTGCCGTACAGCTCTGGCCAGTTCTGGAAGTAGTAGCCGGCTCGCTTCTGGAAGAACTCGGCGCGCTCGGCGATCTTGGCCGGATCGGTGACCGGGTTGCCCGAGATGTAGATGTAGCCGTTGACGCAGCGGTAGTCGATGCCCATCGCCGGCGGCACCGCGAACACGCGGTTCTGCCACGCCCCCACCGCCTGGTACGGCGAGTCGATGCAGATCACGTCGAAGGCCGGCATCGGCATCGGGAAATGCATCGAGTTCCAGAACCAGAAGCGGTTCTCGTCGGTATCGCGCCGGCGCTCGTCGAACAGCGCGTAGTACGGGTACATCTCCTCCCAGCCCTCGCATCCGGGCGGTGTCTCGATCTCGTACGGGCTCGGGAATGCCCCGGCCTGAGCCGCTGTGGTAGCCATCCGTTCCCTCTCGCCTTCCTCGTCGCTCTCGGGCTGGTGCGCCGTGGGCGAGAGTCTAACCCCGCCTACTTGCTGTCCAGCGAACGGTTGTGCGGATCGCTCACAACATGGATTTCACAGCGCATAGGATCCGCGCGATGGCGAGGATCCTGCTCGTGCACGGAGCATTCGGACGGGCGGCCAACTGGGACCGCGTGGCCCCCGGCCTGCGCGCTTCCGGGCACGACGTCGAGGCAATCGACCTCCCCGGGCAAGGCGATGACACGACGTCGCTGGCCGAGGTGACGCTGGACAGGTACGCGTCGCGCGTGTGCGAGGTGCTCGCTTCTGGACCGCCCGCCGTCCTGGTCGGTCACAGCATGGGCGGGATGGTCATTACGCAGGCCGCGGCGCGGTGCCCGGAGGCGATCGACCGGCTCGTGTACGTCGCTGCGTTCTTGCCCGCCGACGGAGAAAGCCTGATCGACCTGACCCGGAGGCCCGAAGGCACGGGCGACGCGGTTCAGGCCGGGCTCGTGGTCGAGGGCGACCCGCCGGTGGCGAGGATGCCGCTCGAGGCCGCGCGTGAGGGACTGATGCACTGTTGCGACGAGGAGACCGCGGCCTGGGCCGGCGCGCTGAGGGGCTCGCAGCCGGTGGTGCCGTTCGCCAACCCGGCCCAGCTCGAGGGCCCGGACAGCGAGCGATTCGCGGCGCTGCCCCGCGCGTACGTGATGTGCCTACAGGACCGGGCGATCAAGCCGGCGCTGCAGCGCCTGATGCTCGAGCGCGCCGGCTGCGACCCGGTGATCGAGATCGACACCGACCACTCCGTTTGGGCCTCGCGCCCCGACGAGCTGGTGGCCGCCCTCGACCGCCTCGCCGCCTGAGCACCCCGAACGCCGAAATTTCCGCCATTTCGCGCGGGCAGTCGCGGTAGTGACGGATTTCTCGGGCTGGGGACGAGAAATCCGGAACTAGCCGCGCCCGCGATCCGGAATGGCGGAAATTTCGGGATGGTCCGGGAGTGCGGGCGACGCGGCGGGCGTGCCGATGCGGGCGGCGAGCTCCCGGCCAACTAAGAGCGCTAGGTGGACGTCGAGGATCGCGTCGGTCAGGTTGGGGAGGGTCTCGGCCTCGTGCTCGAGCACGTGGGCGGTGACGAGCTCGTTTACCGCGCCGACCGCGGCGCGGAACGTGTGAGGCGGTAGCTCGGGGATCTCCGGGATGTCGGCCCGCGCGCGGCGATGGATCGCCGCCAGCTGGGCCGCGAAGCGCTCCTGCACGACGTCGCGCCGCGCCAGAGCCTGAGGGCCGGCTCCTAGGACCTCGATCAGGAAGGCCCGGGCGAATGCCGGGCTGGCCGCCATGGCGGTCAGATACACCTCGACACCGCGCCGAGCCGCCGTCAGCCAGCCAGCCTCGGGCGCGGCCACGGCCTCGTCGATCGCCCCCAGCAGCCGGTCAACGCCCGTGTCGTAAGCGACCAGGAAGCAGTCCTCCTTGTTGGCGAACTGTTCGTAGAACGTCTTGCGTGAGACGCCCGCGCGCTCTATTACGTCGCCCACCGATACCCGCACGTAGCCTTTCTCCGCGACGGCGTCGACCATCGCGTCGAGCATGCGAGCGCGCTGGACCTCGCGCACCACCGGCCGGGGAGCCGCGTGACGCCCGCGCGGAAGCACGGAGAGGTTTGTCGGTTCGCGCTCGACACTCATAGGAACACTAGTGTACATTTGAGACATGACCGCAACTAACCAACGCGACTTCCGGGTGGCGATCCTGGGGGCCGGCTTCGGCGGGCTCGGAATGGCGATCCGGCTCAAGCAGGCCGGCATGGACGACTTCGTCGTGCTCGAGCGCGACGAGGAGGTCGGCGGAACCTGGTGGGCCAACACGTATCCCGGATGCCAGTGCGACGTCCCGTCGCACCTGTACAGCTACTCGTTCGCGCTGAACCCGAACTGGACGCGGACCTACCCCCTCCAACCCGAGATCCGGGATTATCTGGGCGAGCTCACCGATCGATACGGTGTGCGCCCCCACTTGCGGCTGAACTGCGCGGTGGAGCGAGCCGACTGGGACGATGAAGAGGGCGTCTGGCGGCTCGACACGACCGACGGGCCCATCGCGGCGCGCGTCGTCATCGCCGCTCCCGGGCCGCTCACCGAGCCTTCCTTCCCCGATATCCCTGGAATCGAGGACTTCGGCGGTGTGATGTTCCACACGGCGCGCTGGAACCACGAGCACGACCTGACTGGCCGCAGGGTGGCGGTGGTCGGCACCGGGGCGAGCGCGATCCAGACCGTGCCGCAGATCCAGCCGATTGCCGAGCACGTGACCGTCTTCCAGCGCACGCCGCCGTGGGTCGTCCCGCACCGGGACCGCCCGATCACCGACTTCGAGCGCCGGCTCTACCAGAGTCTGCCGCCGGCACAGCGCACGGTACGGACCGCGGTGTACCTGGGGCGCGAGTTGCTCGTGACCGGGTTGGCCTATCGCCCGCAGCTGATGAAGGTGGTGCAAAAGGCGGCCGAGGCGCACCTGGCCAAGCAGGTGCCGGACCCGGTCCTGCGGGCCAAGCTCACGCCCGACTACGTCCTGGGCTGCAAGCGCATCCTGCCCTCGAACCAGTGGTACCCCGCCATTACCAAGCCCAACGTCGAGGTGGTTCCGAACGCGGTCACCGAGATCCGGCCGGACGGCGTGGTGGGCGCCGACGGCGTCCTGCACGAGGCCGACACTCTGATCTTCGCCACCGGGTTCCACGTCACCGACGTGCCCTTCGCGCAGTTCATCCGCGGTCGGGACGGCGTCTCCCTGGACGATCTGTGGCAGGGGAGCCCGCAGGCGTATCGAGGCACGACGGTCCCCGGCTTCCCGAACCTGTTCTGGTTGATCGGCCCGAACACCGGGCTCGGGCACAGCTCGATGGTGTTCATGATCGAGTCGCATCTGAACTACGTGATCGGCGCACTCGGGGCGATGGAGCGCGGCGGCGCGACGCGGATCGAGGTGCGCCCCGACGTCTACGACGCCTACAACGCCGACATTCAGGCTCGGCTGGGCGGAACGGTCTGGAACACCGGCGGGTGCTCGAGCTGGTACCTGGATCGCAACGGGCGCAACAGCACGATCTGGCCGGACTTCACATGGCGCTTCTGGCAGCAGACGCGGCGGTTCGACGAGGCGGCCTACATGGTCGCGGACGGGTCAGGACGGGCCCTCGACGGCCCCACGGACGCTGCGCGCAGCGCAGCCCCAACCCACGCCGTTTAGGCTGCCAGCGCCACCGACCCTCGCGCTCCCCGAGTGGCCTTCCAGTAGCGGCGCATGCGCCGGCGGAAGGCCTTGGGCCGCTCGGCGTATAGCCGTTCGCCGACCTGCATCGCCTCGGTCTGGAGCTGGTCGCGCCGGTGATCGATCAACTCGATAACCGCATCGACGTCCACGGGGACCTCGCCCGCGCCGGTCAGCAATGCCTCCCGCACTAACGCCAGATCGTGATCGTCACCCAGCAGGTCCGATAGCGCGTGGGCCTCGTCGGCGTGCCCGCCGACGATCGCAGGCGACACTGGCTTGAGGAGCCGCAGGGCGTACCACAGGTCCTTGGCGCGCTTGCGCCACTCGTGGAGGTTCTCGACCGTCGGCTTGGCCCGGGCGCGCTCGAACGCGTCGCGGCCGCGGCGATAGCCGCGCTCGAGGCCCGGCTCGATCGCCTTCCAGCCGTTGTGGCGCAGCGGCCAATCGTCGATCCCTGCCCGTACCGCACGCAGCTCGTCGGCCACCGCGCCCGTGAGCCCGGACTCGAGCAGCCGCCGGCGCGCCGGGTCACGCTCGGCCTGCAGCCGATGGCGAATCGCGTCGAACGTCCTCTGAGGGACCTGCCCCGTAGAACGCTCGGACAGCTCGTCGAGCGCTTGCAGCATGACCTCAGCTTCACGGGCCGCCGACAGCATCTGGGCGGCGTGGCGCAGGGCGGCGTTCTGATGCTGGCGCCCGCCGGACTCCATCGCCCCGCGGGCAAGGCGCAGCAGCGAGCGTTCCTGCTTGAGCGCCTTGCGCGCCTCGTGGACAGCCTTCACGGGGTCATCGGAGATGCGCTCGGTCAGCTCCGCGATCGAGCGGTCGAGCTGTTCGCGGGCACAGCGGCGCACCCCGTCGTGCACCTGCTCGTCCGTCTGAAGTCGGTAAGGCATGTCATCTGCTCCTCGGTGGTTCCCTGTCCTATCGCGCTACCCGGTGCCAGCGGGGGCGAAGCCGGCGGAACCAGGTAGACAATCCTCAGCAACCCGATCGGTTTTTGGTACTTTGACCGAGGCGGGTGGGGGTGGGTGGGTAGCCAACTAACAAGGAGGACCATGAGCTCGACCGATGAACTGCTCGCCAACAACGAGGCCTACGCGGGCTCGTTCGACAAGGCCGACCTGCCGCTGCCGCCGGGCAGGAACGTGGCGGTCGTCGCGTGCATGGACGCGCGGCTGAACGTGTACGGCGCGCTGGGGCTACAGGAAGGCGACGCCCACGTGATCCGCAACGCCGGGGGCGTCGTGACCGACGACGCGATTCGCTCGCTC
>Ga0335073_10003868_pt1 | contig 20893 bp, 15 predicted proteins | sample Lox_Sample_22_FD_207093 | JGI IMG/M metagenome (GOLD analysis project Ga0335073, IMG submission 207093) | Soil microbial communities from Loxahatchee National Wildlife Refuge, Florida, United States - Lox_Sample_2.2 | ecosystem: Environmental > Terrestrial > Soil > Wetlands | place: USA...
CGGCGTCGACTTCGTGCAATCGAACGCGCTGTCGCCGCCCGCCCCCATCGAGACGCTCTCGGCCGGCAAGGCGAAGAGTTAATCGCGCGCTACGCCGCCCGCCGGCAGGCTCCACCCGCCGCCCAGCGCCTTGATGAGATAGATCGCCGTCGCGAATTGCTGACCGCGAATCTGCACCGCCTGCCGCCGGTCCGTGAGCAGTGACTGCTCGGCGGTGATCACATCCAGGTAGGTGTCGACCCCGTCCTGATACCGATCGCTCGCGATGTCGAATGCCCGCTGCTCGTCGCGCACACTCGCCTCGGCCTGCCCGCAAGCTCGATCGAGAGCATCGAGACCGGTGATGCCGTTCTCGACCTCCTCCATGGCGGTCAGCACCGTTTGCCGATACGCCGCCACGGCCGCCGCATAGTCCGCGCGCGCGAAGCGGACGGTGGCGCGCGTCTTGCCCGCGTCGAACAGCGTCTGGGTTGCGGACAGGCCGATCGACCAGAGCACGCTCGGTGCCTGAATCAGATTCGACAACGCGCTGCTCTGCCACCCGGCGTTCGGGGCGCCGAAGCTCGGCACCAGCTCGATGGTCGGATAGTACGCGGAGCGTGCCACGCCGATTCTGGCGTTCGCCGCCGCCATGGCGCGCTCCGCGGAGGCCACGTCGGGGCGGCGTTGCAATAGATCCGACGGCAAGCCCAGGGGAACGGCCGGCAACGAGCGCGACAGCGGGGCGACCGCCAGCGAGAAAGCCGGCGCCGGGGTCCCGATCAAGGTGGCGATGGCGTGCTCGATCTGCGCACGCTCATTGCGCAACAGCTCGAGCTGGGTGGCGCTCGATTCGAGCAGCGCTTGCTGTTGCGCGAGATCGAGACCCGTGGCAAAACCCAAGTCGTGGCGCGCCGTGATGAAGCCCAGCGCTTTCTGCTCGAGCTCCAGGCTGCGGCGAACGACGTCGATCTCCGAGTCGAGCTCGCGCAGGCTGAAGTAATCGGCCGCGAGCTGCGCCGTCAGGATCAAGCGCGCGTTCTGATAGTCCGCCTGCGACTGTTGCGCGCTCGCCCGTGCGCCCTCGAGCTCGCGCCGGATCCTGCCGAACAGGTCCAGCTCATAGCTCACCGTGGCGCCCACTATGAAATCGTTCTGCGTGGTCGCGGAGTTCGGAAAGTCGTAGGCCGCGAGCGGCCGGTTCGCCGAGATCTTGCCGCGCCCGGCTCCCGCATCGAGGCTCACGAAGGGATAGAGCGCCGAAGCGGCTATGGTCACTTGCGCTCGCGATTGATCGAGCCGTGCGGAGGCAACCCGCAGATTCTGATTGTTCCTGAGCGCTTGCTCGATGAGGCCGCTCAAGCTCTGGTCATCGAACAGCTCCCACCAGCGATCCTTGAGGCGCGCATCCCCCGGCACCGCCTCATGCCATGGCGCCTCGGGCCGCCAGGCGGCCGGCACCGGTGCGTCCGGGCGGCGGTAATCCGGACCCACCGCACAACCGCCAATCGCGGCGAGCCCGAGGAGCAAGCCCGAGCATCGCACGCTCATTCGCCGCTCCGCGCCAACGTGACGATGTCGCCATCGGCGAGCGAGTCGGCCGGGTTCACGATGATGCGGTCGCTCGCCTCGAGGCCGCTCAAGACCTCGACCGTGGTGCCGAAATCGACTCCCAGTTTGACCGGCTTGAGCCGCACGCGGCCGCGGGCGTCGACGGCGGCGACGCGCGTGCCTTCCGGGCGGAACAGCAAGACGTTGGTCGGCACCGTGAGGGCCTGCGCGTTCACATCGATCGGCAGAGTGACCTGCACGTAAGCGCCCGACAGGAGGGCGCCCTTCGGGTTGGGAACGCGAATCTCCACCTGCATGGTGCGGGTCAGGGTATCGATCGCACGCGCAGTTCGTGCAACCGAGCCGCGATATTCTTCGCGGGCGCGTTCGGCCAATGTCACGGTGACCTGCGCTCCGATCTTGATCTGATCCGCATACGCCTGCGGGACGTACACATAGAGCCGGAGCGGATCGACCTGCGCTATCGAGAACAGCGCCTGTCCCTGGCCGCCGTTGCCCGCGTTCACGAGGTCGCCGACGTCGATGTTGCGCTGGGTCACGACGCCATCGTAGGGAGCCAGCACGTGGTTGAACTCCTGCAGCTTGCGCAGCCGGCCGACGTTCGCATCGGCCGCCTCGAGGTTCGCCTTCGCTTGATTGAAGGTGCTCAGGCGCTCGTCGAGGTCCTGCTGCGTGACCGCGTCCTTCTTGCGCAGCAGCTGCCATCGGTCCGCGGTGCTGCGCGCGAGCTCCGCGCTCGCCGCCGCCTGCACGCGCGCCGCCTCGGCCTGCGAGAGCTCTTGGTCGATCTCGGGCGCGGAAATCTCGGCCAACAGGTCACCCTTCTTGACCGAGGCACCGATGTCCTTGAGCCAGCGCACGACATAGCCGTTGCTGCGCGCATAGACGGTCGATTCGAAGACGCCCAGCAGGGTACCCGGCAAGGTCAACGGCCTGCCGTACGGGCTCGCCGCGGGTCTGGTGGTTGCAACGTACTGCCGCGCATGCAGTTCGGTGGAGGCGGCGAGCGCGCGCGCCTGGAAGACGCGCGCCACGAGCACGAGCGCTCCGCCAAGCAGCAGCGCCCCGACGATGCATGCCGCCAGGAACTTCGCGCGCCTCAGCGCCGGCGATTGCCGCGACTCGATCATCAGGCGGTCCCTGCATCGAGCGAAGCGCCGGGGAGGCGCGCGAGCTTGCGCGCGGCGAGACGCCGGTGCACGCCTGCGAACACCACCGGCACGAACAGCAGCGTCGAGACGGTGGCAAACAACAGGCCGCCGATCACGGCGCGCCCCAGGGGAGCATTTTGCTCGGCGCCCTCGCCGAGACCGAGCGCCATCGGAATCATGCCGATGATCATGGCAAGCGCCGTCATCAGCACCGGCCTGATGCGTGTCGCGCCCGCGTCCAGGGCCGCCTTCACCGAATCGAGGCCCTCCCCCATGCGCTGGCGCGCGAACGAGACCACCAGGATGCTGTTGGCGGTGGCGACACCCATGGTCATGATGGCGCCCGTGAGCGCCGGTACGCTGAGCGTGGTCCCGGTCAACAGCAGCATCCAGCAGATGCCGGCGAGCGCCGCGGGGAGCGCGGTGATGATGATGAACGCATCGACCCAGGACTGGAAATTCACCACGATCAGGAGGTACACCATCACCACCGCCATGACCAAGCCGATGCCGAGCTCCACGAAGGATGCCTTCATGGTCTGTACTTGTCCCATCACCTCGACGGTAACGCCGCGCGGCAGGTGGGGCCGCAACTCATCCACGAGATGCCTCACATCCTGTGCGATGCCGCCCATGTCCCGGCCCTGCGCGCTCGCATAGATGTCGATGCCCGGCGCGAGATTGAAATGCGAGTCGACCGCGAGCTCGGCGGTCGGCGACACCGCGACCAGGTTGGAAAGCAGCTGCGGCGTCCTGGTCGGATCGGCGCTCGCCGCGCGCACCGGGGTGCGTAGTAGCGCATCCACGCCGTCGATCGCGTACTGCGGCGTCTGTACCACCAGGTTGTAGACCACCCCGTTCGAGGGGCTCAGCCAGAAGGCGGGATTGGTTTGCGTGGTGCCGGCCGTCGAGACCAACAGATCGTTGGTGACGTCGTTCGGACTCAAGCCGAGCTGCTGCAGCTGGGTGCGGTCCATGTCGAGCGCCAGCGTCGGCAAGTCCAGCCGCTGGTGGATATGGGTGTCGACCGTGCCCGGAATCATCTCGATCTGCTTCTTGAGCCGGGCGGCGATGTCGTAGTTGACCCGTGCGTTCGCGCCCGTGATCTTGACGTCGAGCGCCGACGGCATGCCGAAATTGAGGATCTGCGTGACCATGTCGGCGGGTTGGAAGAAGAATTCCACGCCGGGGAAGCGCTTCGGCAGCTCGCGGCGCATTTGCTCGACGTAGCCCTCGGTCGGCCGGTGATCGTCGCTGAGCGCAATCTGGATCTCGCCATCGAGGCTCGAGAAGGTCCCGGAGTTGCTGTAGGACTTGTTGATGCCGCTCACCGCCACCCCCAGATTGTCGAGGATGGTGACGATCTCCCGCGTCGGAATGATGCTGCGGATCGCGCTCTCCACTTGATCCGCGACGCGCGCCGTTTCCTCGATGCGGGTGCCGGATGGCAGGCGGATGTGCAGGCGGATCTGGCCCGCATCGACGCTCGGGAAGAAGTCGCGACCGAGGATGAAGACCAGCCCGCACGACAGGAGGCAGAATGTCAGGAAGAGCGCGGCGAATCTGCGACGCGCGGCGAGTACCGCCGCGAGAATGTCGGTATAGCCGGCGCGGATCCTGTCGAACCTCGCATCGAACGCCCGGTAAACGCGCTTCAGCACGCTCTCCCGCGAGGAGCGGGCCGGAGTGTGTTCCATGAGGAGCATCACCAGCGTGGGAACCAGGGTGCGCGACAGCACGTAGGAAGCGAGCATCGCGAACACCACGGCCTCGGCGAGCGGCGCGAACAGATAGCGGGCGACACCCGACAGAAAGAACATGGGGACGAAAACGATGCAGATACAGAGCGTGGACACCAGCGCCGGAATGGCGATCTCGCCGGCGCCGTCGAGAATGGCCTTGTGCAAATCGGACCCGAGATGCAGATGCCGCTCGATGTTCTCGATGGTCACCGTGGCATCATCGACCAGAATGCCGACGGCGAGCGCAAGACCGCCCAGGGTCATGATATTGAGCGTCTCGCCGAGCGCATAGAGCGTGATGATGGATGTGAGGATGGAGAGCGGAATCGACACCGCGATGATGCAGGTGCTGCGCCAGTTGCCCAGGAACAGCAGGATGAGCGCGGCCGTCAAGCAGGCGGCGATCAGCGCCTCGCGCACCACGCCGCTGATCGCGGCGCGCACGAACGTCGACTGGTCGAACAGCGGGGTGATCTTGAGCTGCTTGGGCAGGATCTGCTCGATGACGGGCAGCCGTGCGAGCAGGGTCGATACGATATCGAGCGTGGAGGAGCCGCCATTCTTGATGATCGATACCAGCACGCCGCGCTCGCCGTTCTGACGCACGATGTTCGTCTGCGGCGAGAAGCCGTCGCGCACGTGCGCGACTTCCGCGAGGTAGGTGGTGGAGCCGTTGCGCGTGACCACCGGTATCCGATTGAGCTCGGCGATCGTTGCCGGCGAGGCATTCGTCGCGAGCACGTATTCCACCGATCCGATCTTGGCGGTGCCCGACGGCAGAATGAGATTCTCCACATTGATCGCGTTCACCACGTCCGTCGGTGTCAGGCCTTTGGCGAGGAGCGCATTGGTATCGAGGTCGACCGAGATGACCCGCTGCTTGCCCCCGTAGGGATAGGGAATCGCAACGCCCGGAATGGTCACGAGCCTCGGGCGCAGGAAATTGACCGCGGCATCGAATACCGCCTGCTCCGTCATGGTCGGGCTCGACACACCGAGCTGAATGATCGGAATGCTGGAGGCCGAGTATTTGATGACCAGCGGCGGCAGGATGCCGGGCGGCAGCTGGCGCAACTGGGCCTGCTCGATCGCGACCACCTGCGCGATGGCCGTAGGAATGTTGGCGTTCGGCTGGAAGAAGATCTTGATGATCGAGAACCCGGCGAGCGACTCCGACTCGATGTGCTCGATGTCGTTCACCGTGGTGGTGAGGCTGCGCTCGTTGACCGCCGTGATGCGGCTGCCGATCTCCTGCGCGGAGAGTCCGGTGTATGTCCAGACGATGCTGATGACCGGGATGTTGATCTCGGGAAAGATGTCGGTGGACATCTTCAGCAGGACCAGCGGCGTCGCGAGCAGGATGAGCAGCGCCATCACCAGAAAGGTGTATGGGCGCCGCAGCGCGAGTTCGACGATCCACATCTAGCCGAGCATCCTGCGCGCTACCTTCGGCCCACCGCGATTAACACCCCATGATCGAATTATTAACGTCCGTTAATGAGCAATGACGGGCGCGGCCCATCAGACTACCCTGGTACGCGATCCACGGTGCTCGCAACGCGTGGCGAAACAGCGACTCTGGTACTTGCAAATCATTGGAAACACAGCAAACTACCCAGGTCTGCAACGAGACACCGGGACCGAGCTAAGTGTTTTTGTTAGTCCCATGAGGTTCGGTTCCGGTTCCCGTTGGAGTGCTCATGTCCGTTAACCTAGTGATCGCCGTCTTCGGGCTGCTAGGCTGCCTCTTTCTCGTCGCAGCCGTCCGCCGCTTTCGGCTGCACCGCATAACAGGCGGACTCGTGACGAGCAGCTCGGCGCTCGTGATGTTCGCGCTCGCGATCAGCACGTTGCTCATCGGAGCGAACCTCAAGAGCTATCAGCGTCTGACCTCCGAGCAACCCGCGGGTCAGCTTCAGCTCTCGCGGGTGGGTGCCCATCAATTCAGCGGCATCCTCACCTACCCGGATGGCGAGAGCGCAGTGTTCTTCCTGCGAGGCGATGAGTGGCAGATCGATGCGCGGCTGCTCAAATGGAAGGCGATCGCCAATCTCCTGGGATTCGACACGCTCTACCGGCTCGAGAGGATCAGCGGCCGCTACACGGCGATCGAGGACGAGCGCGACCAGCCGCGCACCGTCTACGACCTCAATCCCCCGGGACAGCTGGATCTTTGGGATCTGATACACCGCTATCACTCCTGGATGCCCTGGTTCGACGCACTCTACGGGAGCGCCACCTATCTGCCGATGGCCGACAAGGCCGAATACGAGATCACCGTCTCGCAAAGCGGTCTCGTCGCGCGGCCGCTCAACGATGCCGCTCGTAACGCGGTCGGAAGCTGGCACTGAGTAAGCCGGCGGCGACTCGGTACCATCGATGAGGCGCGCTGCGCGGGATGGACGGCGGCTGCGCTCGCCCTGGCGATCGCAGCATCGCTCGGCTGGCTCAAGCTGCACGAGGATGATTACACGGCAATGCCGACTCGGCGTTCTCGCCAACCCAGATGCGGCACTGCGAAGCGCCGCGCCGGGCGGGCTACAGCCTCATGGATATCGACTACCGCGGCTTCGGGCTCTCGCCCGGTATGGCATCCGAGGCCGCCATGAGAGTCGAAAGCCGCCGCTCGCGGTAGAATATGCACACCGGGAAAGCCATCCCGCAGTCGTGCCGGCTTAGCACAGTGGTAGTGCAACGGTTTTGTAAACCGTAGGTCGGGGGTTCGAATCCCTCAGCCGGCAGCCCCCGATTACTAGACGGATGCGGAGGCCAGCTTTGGCAACGCCAGCACGCACGCGGCAGCAAGCAGTGATCCGATGCCCATGGCGATGGCCACGACCTGCAACCCCAAACCGGCGTGAAAGAGGTAGCCCGCGATGATGGGCGCGAGTATCGCGCCGGCCCTGCCCACGCCAATCGCAAAGCCGGTTCCGCTGGCGCGCAGATGCGCCGGGAACGCACCTGCCAACAGGGCGTAAACCCCAACTACGCCGCCGTTGGTGCAAAAGCCGGTGAGCGCACACATCAGCGACAGCCCGGCAAGCGAAGCTTGGCCGTGGCCGAAGGAACTCACGGCCACCGTCGACGCCACCATAAAGGCGACGATCAGTCGCCGCAGGCCCAGCCTCCGCGTCAGGAATCCCAGCACCGCACCGCCCGTGGCCCCGCCAACATTGGCCCAGACCAGCACCCCTGCCGCGGACGACGGGGCGAAGCCCATGTCCACGACGATCTTCGGAACCCACTTGAGAATGAAGTAGAAGGTCGTGATGTGAAAGAAATAGGCCGCCGCCACCAGCAATGTACGCGAGCGGATATCCGCAGTGAACAGCGCAACAAGGGGTACCTTGGACTGTGGCCCCGTGAGTTCGGGTAAGTCACTGACGGGTCCGTAGCCGAGCCGCTGCAGACTGCGATTGACGCGTTCCAGCGCGCGGCTGGGGCGTCGTTCATAAAGCCAGCCGATGGATTCCGGAACGGCCCAGACGATCGCCGGAATCAGTGCCGCGCTCATCACCGCCCCAAGCGCGAAGACGTTGCGCCAATCCCCCTGCATCAGCAGCTGGCTGGCGATGGTTCCGCCAGCGACCGCGCCCAACGGATAGCCGACCGCCATCAGCGAGATTGCGAGGTCTCGGCGCTTTGCGCTGGAGAATTCCGCAGCCACGGCGTTGGCAGTCGCGAGCATGCCTCCGATGCCGAGGCCGGTGACGACCCGCCATGCGGACAACTGGTGGAGGGACGACACATTGGTAACCATTGCCATGCCCGCGGTCATCGTCACCAAACAGCCAAGCAGCGTGTAGCGCCGACCGATCCGATCGGCAATGCTCCCAATGAGGATGGAACCCAACGCCATGCCAATGAGTTCCATCGAGAGCACGATACCGAGAGCGGCGCGATCGATCCCCCACTCTCTGGCGATGCCCGGGGACGCAAAGCTGATTGAGAGCACGTCGAATCCGTCAATCGCGGTCAGACCAACGGTGATCGCGACCACCAGGATCTGCTGGGGCGTCATAATTGAATCGGCAAGCAGTCGGCGCGGATCCTGGGTCACGGGCGGTTTCTCGTCGAGGGTGGGATGGGTCTTCAAGTTGGGCATTTCGTTAGGCATGAGTATTCACACAGCCCCGTTGCCGATGTCCCGGAGCTACCGCACCTCCAATACATGTGGCGGCGTCGGGCGCCGATACAGGTCGTCGACCAGTGCTTCACGACGCCCGAGTACGGCTCGCTGGTTCACAGAGCCCTTGTCCGTGACTTCGCCATGATCCGGCGACAGGGACTCGGCCAGCAGCGCGGCTCGCTCGACCCGCGTGGAGCTGCCCGGATGCGTATCACCGTGATGCTTGAGAGCTGCAACGATGCGCCTGCGTATGTCGGGATCGTTGAGCACCTGGACGGGATCGATGGTGTCCGCCGCCAGACCTATGGCCTGCGCACACGCGCGCAGGTCGGGCACGATGAGCACGGCCAGGAAGTTGCGATTGAGACCCGCAAGCACGACGTCCTGAGCGAGCGGCGCCATGGCGGCGAGCAGCTGCACCCGCAATGGGCCAACGCTGACCCAAGTCCCGCTGGACAGCTTGAAGTCCTCGGCGATGCGTCCGTCAAAGATCAAGCCGCGAGCGGGATCTTCGGGGTCAAGGAGGCGCACCGCATCGCCGAAGCGGTAATAGCCTTCCTCGTCGAAAGCGGCGGCAGTCTGATCGGGGAGCCGCCAGTAGCCCGGTGTGACGTTCGGACCCAGGACCCGCAGCTCGAGCTTGCCGCAGACCGGCGCAAGCTTGACAAGGTTGCCCGCTGCCGGCCGGCCGATGACGCCGGCCCGCTCGTTATCAGGAGTCGTCAACGTCACGGACGGCGCGGTCTCCGTTGCCCCAAGACCCGAGAGGATCGGGATGCGCTTGCGGCCCGCCTCCTGCGCCTGTGCGTCCAGTGCGTCCCAGACATGCTGCGAAAGGGCCGCACCGCCGAAGAAGCAGGCGCGAAGGCGCCGATAAAAGCTCTGGCGAAGTCCAGGATCCGCGCGCAGCTGGCCGGCCAGCAGGTCGAAACCCTTCGGGACGTTGAAATAAACGGTCGGTGAGATCTCACGCAGGTTGCGCACGGTCTCGGCGAAGCCGAGCGGTGTCGGCTTGCCCTCATCGATGTAGAGCGTACCGCCGTTGAACAACACGAGCCCCACGTTGTGGCTGCCGCCGAAGGTGTGATTCCACGGTAGCCAGTCGACGAGCACCGGCGGATCGTCGGCAACGAATGGCAGCGCCTCGCGCAACATGATCTGATTGCTGCACAGCATGCGATGCGTCGTGATCACGGGCTTCGGCTTACCCGCCGAGCCTGAGGTCAACAGGAACTTGGCGATCGTCTCCGCCCCGGTGCGCCGATGAGCCGCCTCCGCCGGGCCGGGCGCGCTCGCCTCCAAATCGGCAAGGCTTAACACCTCTCGTCCGGGAAGCTCCAGACCGGCGCCCAGCACCGGTATTGCGGGCGGCAGCGTCTCCTCGATTGCTCGTGAGTACGCTCCGGCGCCGAATGCGGCCACGAGACCCGGGGTCAGCAATTCGACGACGTAGCGGAGCCGGGACAGATCGGAGGTCGCCTGCGAGTAAGCGGGTGACACGGGACAATAGGGAACGCCCAGGAACATGGCGGCCAGCCCCAGCAGCAGGTGCTCGATGCCGTTACCTGAGAGAATCAGCAACGGGCGCTCGGCGCTCAGCTTAAGCGTCGCGAGTCCACCGGCCAGGTGCCGCACGCGCTCGAATGCTTGCGCGTAGCTCACGCGCTGCCATACTCCATCGGCCCCGCGAGAGGCGACCAGCGTCGTCTCCGGGGTCTTGTCGACCCAAGACTCCAACGCATCGGTGACCCGTTCGGGGTAGGACGCGATCAGGCGTTTTGGGCGCAACAATATCGAGCCATCGGGACGGCGTTCCACCGTGACCGCAAATGGATTGGCAACCCAGTCCAGCGTCCCGCCGCTCATCGCGATACTCCTCACTTGAGTTTCAGGACTCTGACCGCGTTGTCCTTGAGGATCAGCGGATGCACTTCCGGCTTGAATCCCGCCTCGCCAAAATCCTTGATCCAGCGCTCCGGCGTGAGCACCGGGAAGTCGGACCCGAACAGCATCTTGTGCTTGAGCTGGGTGTTCGCGTACTGCACCAGCTGCGGTGGGAAGTACTTCGGCGACCAGCCGGACAGATCAATGTAGACGTTGGGCTTGTGGAGGCACACGGAGAGCGCCTCGTCCTGCCAGGGCCAGGATGGGTGGGCGATGATGACGGTCATATCGGGAAAATCGGCGGCCACGTCGTCGAGATGGATCGGATTGGAGTATTTGAGTCTCAGGCCACCACCGCCGGGCATGCCTGTGCCGATACCGGAATGTCCGCTATGAAAGATCGCCGGGAGCTTGTGCTCACAGATCACTTCGTAAAGAGGGTACGCAAGGCGATCATTGGGGAAGAAGCCCTGCAGAGTCGGATGGAATTTGAAGCCCCCAACCCCGTGCTCTTCGATCAGTCGGCGCGCCTCGCGCACACCGAACTTGCCCTTGTGCGGATCAATGCTGGCGAAGGCCTGCATGATGTCGCTGTTCTCACGCGCAGCATCGATGATTTCCTCGTTCGGGATGCGCCTGGAACCGACCTCCGATTCCATGTCCACCGTGAACATCACGAAGCCGATCTTGCGCTCGCGGTAATAGGCCACCGTCTCGGCAATCGTCGGGCGCTTCGGCGCCTTGAAGTACCTGCTCGCCGCATCCTCGTAGGTCTGCCAGACCGGATCCACCGGCTGGCAGCAGGATACTTCGGCATGTACGTGGACATCGACGGCCACCAGCTCCTCAACATTCATGGCGTGACCCCTTTGACCCGTTCCCAGTCGGCAATGGTAAGGCCCGTGCGCACCAATTCGACCAGAAGCGGTGCCGGTTCCCAATGCATCGGACCAAACTGTGCCCGCAGGCGCTGTATTCCATCCAACAATGTCTTCAGGCCGATCAGCTCGGCGTAGAACATCGGACCCCCGCGGTAGCGGGGGAACCCGTATCCCGACGTCCAGACCACGTCGATGTCACTCGCGCGCTGAACCACGCCCTCCTCCAGGATACGGAATCCCTCGTTAATCAACGCATAGAGGCATCGATCCAGGATCTCCTGCTCGCTATGCGTTTTCTGCGGGACTTGCAGCTGCAGGGCACGCGCCGCCAGAATCGCCCGCGCTTCGGGATCCTCCTGTCGGGTCCGTTCGCCCTTGTCGTAGCGGTAATAACCCCTGCCGTTCTTCTGTCCCAGGCGTCCCGCCTCCACCAGGGCGAAGTCGGCCTGATAATAGGTGGGATCGGCCGGGTAGCGATCGGCATTGGCCCTATGGACGTTGACGCCCACATCGATGCCGGCCATGTCGAAGACCGCAAGAATCCCCATGGCCATGCCCCATCGCTCGAGCGCGTCGTCGACCTGTTTGGGGCGTGCCCCTTCGAGTACCATGCGTTCGGCTTCTCGAGCGTAGCCCTCCATCATGCGGTTGCCGACGAAACCGTAGCACACGCGCACCAGCACCGGCGTTTTGCGCAACGGCTTGGCCAGATCCATGACCGTCCGGATCGTACTTGCTGCCGTCAAGTCCGCGCGGATCACCTCCAGCAGCGGCATCACGTTGGCGGGCGAGAAGAAATGCATGCCGAGCACATCTGCGGGTCGCGCGGTCGCGCGGGCAATCTCGGCGATATCGAGCGTCGAAGTGTTGGTCGCCAGTATGGCACCCGGTTTGGCCACTTTGTCGAGCGCCGAGAAGATCCTCTTCTTCAGGTCCATGCTCTCGAACGCCGCCTCGATGATCACATCGGCGTCGCCCAAGGCCGCATAGTCAAGCGCTCCACGGATGAGCGCCATGCGCCGCACCTGCTCCCCCGCCGTGAGCCGCCCGCGCTTGACCATTGAGGCGTAATTGCGTTCGATCACGCCAATGCCGCAGTCGAGGACGTCCTGCGTGGTGTCAATCATGGTGACCGGGATGCCTGCATTCGCAAAGCACATCGCTATGCCCCCACCCATGGTGCCAGCCCCGACGATCCCGGCACTGTGGATCGGCCGTGCTTTGCATTCCGGAAATCCGGCAAACTTGCGAGTCTCCCGCTCGGCAAAGAACACGTGAATCGAGCCGCGGCTCTCGGGCGTGAGTTTCGCTGCGTTAACCAGCCTGTCCTCGAGCTGCAGGCCCTCGTCGAAAGGCAACGTGGCTGCCGCGCTGACCGCCTCGATCACCGTCAGCGGCGCCTGGCGATTCGGATATTTCGCGGCCACTTGCGCCCGGAAGCGCTCGAGGATCTCGTTACTCGCCGGCTCCACCGGCCGCGCGCGGGTCGGGCGGGGTCCGGCGCCGGCAGCAAGCAGGCGGCGGGCGTAAGCAATGGCCCCTCCCGGCAGCTCACCTTCGATGACCTCATCCAGGAACCCCATCGCCAGAGCAAGTGAGGTATCGACCGGACGCGCGCTCAGGATCATCTCCAACGTCTTCTCGATGCCAATCAACCGTGGCATGCGCTGGGTTCCGCCAGCACCCGGGATAATGCCAAAGGTGACCTCCGGCAGTCCGAAGCGGGTTCCTGGCGAGGCGACGCGATAGTGGCACGCCAGCGCAATCTCAAGGCCCCCGCCCATCACCGTGCCGTGCATGGCGGCGATGACCGGCAATCGAAGCGCTTCCAATCGACCAAAGAGCTCTCGGTACTCAGCCTCCTTGGGGGGGCCACCGAATTCACCGATATCAGCACCCGAGAAAAAAGTGCCGCCCTGGCAGCTCAACAGCACGGCGCGAATGCCCGGCATCGCGGCCAAGGCCCGCAACGCCCGATCCAAGCCGCTGCGCACGGCAGCGGTAATGGTGTTTACCGGCGGCTTGTTTACGACGATGACAGCGAGTTCCTCGTGCCGATCTATACGGACAATCTTCTCTTCCAACATGTTCGCTCCGGAAATTTCGGGGACGCGCGGATCGCCAAGCGGCGCCCCAAGACCCGCAATCGCACCTCTTGACTATTTAGTCACTATTATATAGTTTCGTCAATAATGAAAAAAACCGCCACTCCCACGCCATTGCACCGCGTCGACCGCCGCCGCGCTCGCACGCGCGCGGCCCTGCTCAAGGCGGGGCGAACCCTGTTGGCACAGCGCGAAGTTGGCAGCTTGAGCGTCGATGAGATTGTCGCTGCCGCGGATGTCGCCAAGGGCAGCTTTTACAATCACTTCGCCGACAAGGACGTGTTCGCCCGCGAGATCGGGGCTGCCGTGCGCCGTCAGGCCGAGGCGGCGATTGCGCAGGCCAACGCCGGAATCGAGGACCCGGCGCTGCGTCTCGCCCAGGCGCTTTGCGTCTTCGTTCGTTTTGCCATTGAACATCGCGAGAGCGCCCAAGTCCTGTGGCGACTCAATTCCGGCGCGACCATAGCGGACGCGCCGATAAACCGCGGACTGCGCGACGAAGTCACTCTCGCCGCCAACTCGGCCGGCTTGGCCAATTTCGACGTGGAAACCGGTGTTCTGCTGGTCATGGGCACGATCATCATTACGTTGAGGCACGTGCTCGAAGAGCGAGCCGTGACGCCTCCCGCGACCGTGGCCGCTCGCATGGGTGCCGCCATGTTGCGCTCACTCGGTTTTCCGGCGGGGCGAGCGCAGAGCCTCGCAACCAAAGCGACCAAGACCATCTTCGGTCAGCTGGCCACATCCCGTGGCGCTTGAACCTCGGTTCTACTCATTCGACTCACAGCACTGAGCCATAAAGAGGCATCGGACGATGGGAAACACGAACTTGGAATCCAAGATCCGGGCGGCCGGCGACCCGGTCGCCATGCTGCGTAACTCGCGCATCGGCGCCTACGTCTACCCGGTCGTCCCGAGCGAGTTCAGCAACTGGCGCGACGAGCAACGCGCGTGGCGCACGGCGGCGGCCCTCTTCGACCAGTCCCATCACATGGCCGAACTCACCGTGCGGGGCCCGGATGCGCTGAAGCTGATGTCCTACTGCACGATCAACAGCTTCGCAAATTTCGCGCCCGGCAAGGCGAAGCAGATGGTGCCGTGCAGCCACGACGGCTATGTGATCGGCGACGGCATTCTGTTCTTTACGGCCAGGGACGAACTCCTGTTCGTCGGTCGGGCTCCCTCGGTGAACTGGATCCAGTTTCATGCCGAGACCGGCGGCTACCAGGTCGAGTTGATCCGCGACGACCGCTCGCCGTCGCACCCGCGCGGGAAGGCGGTGCATCGCCGTCACTATCGCTTTCAGATCCAGGGCCCGAACGCGGCGCAGGTCCTTAAGAAGCTGAACGGCGGGCCGCTGCCGGACATCAAATTCTTCACATTCGACCAGCTCACGATCAAAGGCCGCAAGGTTCACGCACTGCGTCATGGCATGGCCGGTGCGCCCGGTCTTGAGCTTTGGGGCCCGTACGAGGAAGGCGAGGAAATCCGGGACGCGATCCTGGAGGCGGGGAGCGACTTCGGCATCGTGCCGGTAGGCTCCCGCGCCTACGCGAGCAACACGCTCGAGTCGGGGTGGATCCCGTCGCCGCTGCCCGCCGTGTATACCGGTGAATCGATGCAGAAGTACCGCGAGTGGCTGCCAGATAGCGGCTACGAGGCCACCGGATCGATCGGTGGAAGCTTCGTCTCGAACAACGTAGAGGATTACTACCTGACGCCGCAGGCGCTCGGCTACGGCCCGTTCATCAAGTTCGACCACGAGTTCGCCGGGCGGGAGGCGCTCGCGAAGGTGGCCGACCGGCCGCATCGATCCAAGGTGACGTTCGAGTGGAATGGCGACGACCTCGCCGAGATTTACGCCTCGCTGTTCCGTCGCGGGGAGGAGTGCTGCAAGTACTTCGACCTTCCGATCGCGAACTACGCCTCCTCGAGCTACGACCGCGTCATGCAAGGCAACAAGGTGGTCGGTCTGTCGATGTTCGGCGGCTACAGCTTCAACGAGCGTTGCGGCCTATCGCTCGGGGTCGTCGATCCGGGCGTCAAGATCGGAGACGTGCTGACACTGGTCTGGGGCGAGGAGCACGGCGGCACCGCGAAAACGACGGTCGAGCGTCATCGACAGGTGGAGGTGCGCGTGAAGGTTGCCCCGGCGCCATACGCGCGCGACGCCCGAGAGGCCTATAACGAGGGCTGGCGCACGCGGCGGACATAGGGGCCGCGCCGGAAGTCATCGACGGGTACGCCATCAAGGGGCCGAGATGCGCGCTTTGCAGAACGTGGCGGGCTCGCTTGGGGTGGGGAAAATCGGGGGATTCCATCGTGCTCGATCGCGATGTACTGGTGCTGAATGTTTCGTGCCTCCGACATGGTGAGACGGACACCGAGGCCGTGTACTCGCCGTACTACAGGGTCAACTTCTTTGGCACCGGCAGCGCGACCAGCAAAGGCTTCGACTTGTCGACCCGAATGGCCCTGACGAGTTCGCTGAGCGCCACGCTTCGGCCGCGGACGGTCGGTCTGGCCGCAACCTACAAGCTCTGAGGACCCTGCCATGCACAACTGCATCGAAAGTCGTAAGCGCATCGCGTGCCGCTTCCGGATTGGAACCGCCGCGTGCCTCGCGAGCGGCCTCCTGCTGCAGCCGGGCTCGGGCATCGCCGTAGCGGATGAGGCAGCCTCCGACCCGATCGCGACGCTATGGGGGGTGCCCGGATACTTCAATATCGCCGAGCCGGTCGAATACCCGGCAACTTGGAGCCAGCGCCTCACCGGCTACCTCAAGGCGCGCGACAGCACGCGTCTTCGCTACAGCGTGCTACTCCCGAAGGGGAAAGGCCCGCATCCGGTGATCATCAACTACAGCGGTTATGACCCTGGCTCGATCGGGGGCCCCGCGTACCGCCACAACGACACGACGATGTCGGCGAGCCTCGACCGTACGCTGCTGGAGCACGGCTACGCCGTACTCGGCGTCAATGCACGCGGCACCGGTTGCTCTGAGGGCGCGTTCGATTTCCTCACCCGCACGTACGGCGAGGACGGCGCCGACATTGTCGAATGGGCGGCGAAGCAACCATGGTCGACCGGGGCGATCGCCATGGCCAACTGGTCGTGGGCCGGTATGTCCCAGATCGCAACGGCGATCGAGCGACCACCTCACCTCAAGGCAATCGCTCCCGGCATGGCACTCACGGACCCGCGCTCCGACAGCTGGGCAATCGGCGGTGTGCCGTCTCAGGGGTTCATCACCGGCTGGTGGCAGTTTCTGCACTCCCGCTGGCTCGCTGTGCGGCACTCCGCGGAAGCAGAAAATGACGCCGCCTGCCTCGCGCAGGTAGACCGCAACTACACCAGCGGCGAGGTGCCGGACCACAACCTGCCCAGCCTGCTAGTCCGCCACCCGTTGCGGGACGCGTGGATCGACGCCCGCTCGCTGATCGGACGTGTCGACAGAATCGAGGTGCCGGTCCTGTCGATGGAGGCCTTCCAGGACGAGGCCACTACGGTACGCGCGGGCTACTACCACGACCGGCTTGACCCCACTCGGCTGTGGCTCCTGCAGACCAACGGCAATCACGACCTGTACGAGTCGCTCCAATTCCGCCGGATCCTGATCGAGTTCTTCGACCACTTCGTGAAGGGACTCGATAACGGCTTCGAGAAATACCCCCATGTCGTCGTGTGGCAAGAGACGGATGCGACCGGCGCCGAGGGTCACGCGCGAGATGAGTCCGCGGCACCTCGCTGGCGCATCGTGCGCGATCGGTTCCCGCCGGCCGTAAGCGAGTGGGTTCTGCACCTCGGCCCGGAGCACTCACTCACAGCGAATCTTCCGGAGTCGGCCGCGCCTGACGAATATGCGTATCCGATCAATGGGCCGACGGTCAACGTGGAAGCGGGGCGCGGCGCCTGGGGCGAAATGGCGCCAAACTGGCGCCAGGGCAGTGCGGCATATACAAGCGCCGCACTCGATCATGATGTCGTGATCTACGGCTCCGTGAGCGCGGACCTGTGGATCTCGACGAGTGCGAGCGACACGGATCTACAGGTGACACTGACCGAAGTGCGTGCGGACGGGCAGGAGCGGTTCCTCCAGCGCGGTTGGCTCCGGCTCTCCAATCGGGCCGTCGACACGGCGCATTCGACCCCTACGCGACCGATTCAGTGCGACCGCCCGGAGTGTATCGCCACTGCGGTGCCCGACCGCCCGACGCTCGCACGCGTCGAGCTGACCAAGGTCGCGCACGCGTTTCGGACCGGGTCGAAGGTGCGGATCTGGATCGATGCGCCGAGCGCGACCGGAGAGAACAGCTTCGATCACTCGTCAATTCCATCGACCAATCGAGTGTGGTTCGACACGGAACACCCATCGCGCCTCGTGTTCGGCACGCTGGCAGGGATCGAAGTACCGAAGGGTGAGGCCGACTGCGGACATGCGCTGATGGAGCCGTGCCGGCCTGATCCGCTCGCACACTAGAGTCGCACCATCCACAGATTCGATCTTCAAGGGAGACGGTTGACATGAGTAGGAATAGCAGTTCGCGCGGCGGAACACCGCGGTTGACAGGGTCGCACGTGCTCGCGAGCCTCATTGCGACGGCGGCCCTCGTCATGACAGCGATGGCCGGAACACCCGGGACCTGGCCGCTGATTGAACGTGACCCAGTGAAGATGGAGCTCGTGATGCAGCTCGTCGTCACGTGTTCCAACCCCGAAAAGATCGACAGCTCCGAGCGCAGCAAGGACGGAAAACGGACCGAGATCTGGCCGATCATCGGCGGCCGGTTCGAGGGCAAGGGCATCCGTGGCGAGGTCATTGCGGGTGGAGGCGATTTCCCGGTGTTGCGGCCCGATGGCGTCGAAGTACTTGACGCGCTATATCGGCTGAAAACCGATGACGGCGTCCAGATCATCATCCACAACGTCGGCCTGACGTACCCGGGTGCGAGGCCAGGCGAGGAGCATTACCGCCTCGCCCCGCAGTTCATCGCACCGGTCGGCAAGTACGATTGGCTCAACCGGAGCATCTTCATCGCCACACTGACTGACGTGCCCGACAGCATGAAGCTGGCAAAGGGTCCAAACGAGAACGATCGCCTTATTCAGGTCTATCGCGTCCTTTAGGTGGCGAACGCACCGGAACCGTTAACCCAACGTAAGTGGCAGACCGACATAGTTCTCGGCCATTGCCTGCGAGGCCGCGCGCGAGCTGCTCAGATATTCGAGTTCGGCAAGCTGCAGTCGGTGCGCGAACGAATCATCCGAGAATCTGTGCATCAAGGTGGTGAACCACCACGAGAATCGCGTTGCCTTCCACACCCGTGCAAGAGCACGTGAAGAGTACTCGTCGAGCAGAGTCTTACTGCCAGCGCGATAATACTCGGCGATCGCGTGAAAGAGCACGCGAACGTCGGCCGCCGCGAGGTTCAGCCCTTTCGCGCCGGTTGGCGGAACGATATGCGCAGCGTCACCGAGGAGGAACAGCCTGCCAAAACTCATCGGCTCCGCGACAAAACTACGCAGAGGCACGATGCTCTTTTCGACCGAGGGACCGGCTGCAATGCGCGACGCATGGTGCGCCGGCAATCGCCTGCACAGCTCATCCCAAAAACGCGCATCTGGCCAGCTTTCGACCGTGTCGTCGAGCGGACACTGGATGTAGTAGCGACTGCGTGTTTTAGAACGCATGCTGCAAAGGGCAAAGCCGCGCGTGTGATTCGCGTAGATGAGCTCATCGCTGACCGGCGGTACGTCCGCGAGGATCCCGAGCCAACCAAACGGATATACGCGCTCGTGCAAAGTGATCCGATCGGGCGGCACGGCGCCCCGACTGACGCCATGATAGCCGTCGCAACCGGCGATGAAATCGCAATCGATGGACAGTGGGGTTCCGTCATGTACGCAGGTTACCCTCGGTCTGCCGCCCTCGAAGTCGTGAATTTCGACATTCTTGCCCTCCCAGAGAATCTTGCCTTGCGATGCCGCACGCGCTTGCATGAGATCCTTCTGCAATTCCGACTGTCCGTAGACCATGACGTGCTGCCCGGTGAGGCCTTTCAGATCGATACGATGGCTCCGACCACCAAAGGCGAGCTCGAAGCCATCGTGCACCAACCCTTCACGCATCATCCGCTCGCCCACGCCTGCTGCGTTCAACAGATCGACCGTGCCCCACTCGAGGAGTCCCGCTCGAATGCGCGCGACGACGTATTCCGGGGTCTGACGCTCGATGACGATGGACTCGATGCCGTGGCGGTGCAGCAGCTGCGACAGCAACAGCCCGGATGGTCCGGCACCGATAATCGCGACCTGAGTGACACACGTCTTTGGCATCCTGGGTTAATCATCATGAACTCGCATCCGGCGAAGAATGGACGGGACGCCACAAAACTTGTACTTTTTGATCAATGATCAAGACTCGCCGCACTCCGCGACGCGCGCGCCGTGTCGTTCCTGCGCCGGTTCCGGCATTTTTCCTTTACGGCGAACCGCTGCAAGCTCCCGACGAGCGTTTGGTGCACATCGAAACCATCGCCGCGCGTAGCCGGCTGCATGATTGGAACATTCGGCCTCATCGACACCGCGACCTGCATCAGATTTTGCTCATGGAGCGAGGCCAGGTCGTTGCACGCCTCGACACCGCGACCGAATCGCTTCGTCCACCAGCCATCGTCGCGATACCTCCGGGCATCGTGCATGCATTCCTCTTCCAGCCGGGGACGATCGGCGTCGTCGTGTCCTTCACTCCAGGGCTGGTACCCAATCTTGCGGGTACGGGCGGCGGCCTTGCGACTTTTTTTGATCGCCCCAGGATGACGACGTTCGACCCTGCGAGCGTGCGCGCGACCGATCTTCCATCGCTCACCCAGATGCTCCTGCGGGAGTTTGGCCGCTCAGCCCCCGGGCGGCACGCGGCGCTGCGCGGCTTGCTTGGCGCGTTGCTTGCGAACGTATTGCGCCTCGCACAGTCGCCCGAGGACCTGGGATTGACCCCAGCCGCGCCTGAGGGCGAACTCGTGGCACGATTTCGCCGCCTGATCGAGATGCGTTACCCGGAACATCTGGGGCTGACGGCGTATGCAACTCAACTGCATACCTCACCACAGCGACTGCGGCGCGCGTGCCTTCGAATTGCCGGCCAGTCGCCTATTGAACTTGTGCATTCGCGCATGTTGATCGAGGCGGAGCGACAGCTGCGGTATACCACCATGTCCATTGCCCAGATTGCCTATTATTTGGGATTTGACGATCCGGCTTATTTCACGCGCTTCTTCACACGTCGGGCACAAGTTTCTCCCCGTGCATTTCGGGCGAGAGTTTGCAATACGGTCTCTGAAGCGCGCCCCTGACGACGCAGTTCACCCAACAGGATCGTCTGGGTGGTGGTTGGAACCCAGTCGCGACGCAGTGTGAGTCCGATTGGACGCACCACTGGGCCAAGGCCGGC
>Ga0335073_10003870_pt1 | contig 20885 bp, 16 predicted proteins | sample Lox_Sample_22_FD_207093 | JGI IMG/M metagenome (GOLD analysis project Ga0335073, IMG submission 207093) | Soil microbial communities from Loxahatchee National Wildlife Refuge, Florida, United States - Lox_Sample_2.2 | ecosystem: Environmental > Terrestrial > Soil > Wetlands | place: USA...
GCAAGACGACATCGCGCTCGTCGGCCAGGCGAGCACTGGACCGGAAGCAGTCCGATTGACGCGCCAGCACTCGCCTGACGTACTGCTCCTCGACCTCAAACTGCCAGAGCTCGACGGATTGGGCGTGCTTTCCGAATTGCAGGCCGGGCAGGTGAGCACCAGGGTCCTGGTTCTGACCAGCGCGGCCGGGCCGGGCACTCCGGGCCTCGCGCTGCAGGCAGGAGCAGCCGGATTCCTCTACAAGGACGTTGACCCCGACGCGCTGGTGCGGGCTATCCGCTCGGTGCACGACGGCCACACTGTGCTGGCCCCTGAAGCAGCCGGCCTGGTGACTGCGCGGCCCGCGGGCAACGCCCGCGGCATCGCCGCGCTCACCGGACGGGAACGGGATGTGCTCGAACTGCTCGCTGCCGGTCACTCGAACCGCGAGATAGCACGGACGCTGCACCTGTCGGAGAAGACCGTCAAGACCCACGTGAGCGCGGTGCTCGCCAAGCTGGGCGTAGCGGACCGGACCCAAGCCGCGCTCGTCGCCGTGCGCCACCAGGGCTGACTAAAATCGGCGGGCCAGGTCCGGGCTGCAGCGCTGGTGCCATGCCGTAAGTTCAAGCTGAGATGGTGGCGCTCGAAGGGAACCGGATGGCGGCTGAGGTATTGCGGCTGCGCGGGGTCGGGGTCAGATATGACAGGTCGATGCTGCTGCGGGACGTCAACTGGACTGCGCGAAGCGACGAGAGCTGGGTGATCATCGGGCCGAACGGGGCCGGGAAGACGACACTGCTGCAGGTGGCCGCGACGCTGCTGGCGCCGACTCACGGGAGCGTCGAGATCCTGGGCGAGCCGCTGGCTGAAGCCGACATCGCCGATCTCCGCACCAGGATCGGAATGTCCAGCTCGGCTATCGCCGATCAGGTTCCGATGCAGGAAAAGGTCATCGACCTGGTGCTGACGGCGTCCTACGGCATCCTTGGACGCAGCGCGGAAGACTACGACTCCTTCGACGTGACCAGGGCAGTCGAGCTGCTGGACGCGCTTGGCTGCGCGCACCTGATCCGGCGGCGCTTCAACTCGTTGTCTGAAGGCGAGCGCAAGCGCGTTCAGATCGCGAGGTCACTGATGGCCGACCCGGAACTACTGCTACTCGACGAGCCCGCCGCGGGGCTGGATCTCGGCGGTCGTGAGGACCTTCTGCAACGCATCGCAGCGCTACTGCGTGACCCGAGGTCACCGATGATGGTCCTGGTCACCCACCACGTTGAGGAAGTCCCTGAGGGATTCACGCACGCGATGCTGATGCGCAAGGGTGCGGTCCTGGCGGCCGGACCGCTGACTGAGGTGTTCACCGAGCGGAACCTGTCGCGGTGCTTCGGCGTGCCGCTGCAAGTCGAGCGCCGGGCAGCCCGCTGGTCAGCGCGAGCGGTTCCGTTCCCCTGACCGGACTGGCTGCTGTGGCGCTGCTCACACCTGGCCGTCGCGCGCCGCGTCCGGCTTGCTCGCTCGCCTACGATCAAGGTCATGCGAGGACGTCGTGGGCCCGGCTGAGGCGCTCGCGATCTTCGGGGTAGGCGTCGCGGCCGGCGGCGTCAACGCCGTGGTCGGATCCGGATCGCTGATCACCTTCCCCACCTTGCTCGCCTTCGGCTTCCCGCCGGTCGTAGCCAATGTCTCGAACAACGTCGGCCTGGTCTCGGGCAACATTAGCGGCGCGGTCGGGTACCGGCGGGAACTCAGTGGCCAGCGCGACAGGCTGACCCGGCTGGGCGTCGTCGCCGTGGCCGGCTCCCTTGGCGGAGCGGCGGCCTTGCTCGCGCTGCCGTCGAGTTCGTTCAAGCTGATCGTGCCCGCGCTGATCCTGATCGCGTGCGTGCTGGTGCTGATCCAGCCCTGGCTCAGCCGCCGGATCACCGCCCGGCGCAAGCGGCAGGCGGAGCGGGACGGCGCCGTCGCGGCTGGCCGCGAGCAGATCAGCCCGGTGCTCGCGGCCGGAGTCTTCGGCTCGGCCGCCTATGGTGGCTATTTCGGCGCGGCGCAGGGTGTGCTCGTCATCGGTTTGCTCGGCACGTTCCTGGACGAGAGCATCCAGCGCGTCAACGGCGCCAAGAACGTCCTGGTGGCGATCGTGAACGGCACCGCGGCCGTGGTTTACATCATCTTCGCGCACGTGGCCTGGCTCGCTGTGCTGCTGATCGCGGTTGGCTCAACCCTCGGCGGCTTCCTCGGCGCCAAGTTCGGCCGCAAGCTGCCGCCGCAGGCGCTGCGGATATTCGTCGTGCTGATCGGTGTTGTCTCGGCGGTCAAGCTGATCTTCTTCTGAACACCGTGGTCAGCCAGTACCGTCCTCAGCGCCGGCCATGGCAGGCTCACCCGCAGCCTGACGGCTCGCGTGCTCGCGGCCGAGTAGTCCGGCGCCGGCCACGATCCCGACGGTGAAAAGCGTGGCAACCGCGAACGCGATCCGCAGCGAGGAGATGTCGGCTACTCCGCCCATCACGCTAGGCGCAGCCATACCCGCGCCATAGCTCACGGTCGCGACGCCGGCCACGCCGATCGCCGGGCTCGGACCGGAGCGGCCCGCTGCGGCGAACACCAGGGGCACTACGACCGAGACGCCGAGACCGATCAGCACGAAACCGATGAGTGCTGCTATTGGCACCGGGCTGGTCGCGACGAGCAGGCAGCCCACTGTGCCGAGCACGCCGCACGCGCGCACGCTGAATGTCGGGCCGACGCGCCGGACGACCACGTCGCCGCACAGCCGGCCGGCCGCCATGGACCCGGCGAACGCGCCGGTCGCGATCGCTGCAGCGGCCTGGCTGGAGTGCAACTCCCAGTGCATGAACACCGCCGACCAGTCGTTTGCCGCGAACTCCACGAAGATTGACGCAAAGCCGACTAGTCCGATGAGCAACAGCGTGCCCTGCGGCCAGGCAAACCGGGGAACATCGATCTCCGCCGCTGCGCCTTCGGGCGCCTGCCCGGCGAACCAGAGCGACGAGATGCCGCCTGCCGCGGCGGCGGCAGCCGCCACTACCGCGAACTGGATCACAGGGTCGAGGTGCCCGCGCGCGGACAGTGAACCGATCAGCGCGCCCGCCAGCACGCCGAGGCTCCACATCCCGTGCAGGCCGGACATGATCGACTTGCCGATCCTCTGCTCCGCTTCGACAGCCTGCGCGTTCATCGCGTTGTCGTTGATGCCGGTGAGCGCACCGAAGATCAGCATCATCCCGACGAGCACCAGCAGGTCGGGGGCGATAGCCGGCAGCACGAGGACGGCGCTGGAGGCGATGATGAGCACCCGGGTCGTCGCCTTCGGGCCGTAGCGATGCACGAACTGGGCGGCGAACGGCATGGACGCCAGCGCGCCGATGCTGTTCATCAGGCCGACCAGGGCGAGGGTTCCGCTGCTCAGGTGCAGTCGTTCGGCGATCCACGGCAGCCGGGACGCGAACGTGCCGAACACGACCCCGTTGACGAGGAACGTGACGGCGACGGCCCGGCGTTCCGCTGATGCCAAGGTCTCTCCAGAGCTGACGCACTGCTCGCTGAGTGCTGGGCTAGCTGACTGCTGGGCTGCCCCGCCAGCGTACCGGCCAGCCTCGGCAGGCCGGGTTGGCCGGCGGCGTCACCCCGGTTAAGTCCGTCAGTAACTGACGTGTCACACTCTGTAGCGGGGGACCCATTCAGATGATTCCGGGGGGACCGGTCATCGGACTCGCCCTGGCGACGCGTCAGCGTCGCCAGGGCGAGTTTCTCTACGAGCGGTGTTTAGCGATGGCCTCTGCCATGCCGCGGTTGGCCAGCAGGTCCGCCCGTTCGTTGCCGGGATCGCCAGCGTGGCCCTTGACCCACAGCCACTGCACATCGTGCTTACTCGCGGCACTGTCGAGCCGGCGCCAGAGGTCTTCGTTCTTCACCGGCTGCTTGCTGGCGGTCTTCCAGCCATTGCGCTTCCAGGCCGCTAGCCAGCCGGTAATCCCGTTCCTGAGGTAGCTGCTATCGGTATGCAGCCGTACCGTGGACTTCCTGGTCAGTTCCTCGAGGGCCTTGATCGCTGCCATCAACTCCATCCGGTTGTTGGTCGTCGGCGTCGCCTCGCCGCCCCAGAGTTCCTTGGTCCGGTCTCCGTAGCCCAGCACGGCGCCCCAGCCGCCGGGGCCAGGGTTTCCGCTGCATGCGCCATCGGTGTAGATCTCAACCACGCCACGCGCCGCACCGCCCAGCCGGTCTGCAGTTGTCATGCCACCTGAACGTACCGGGCAGCCGGACATAGCCGTGCCGGGAAGCTCAGTTATCGCTAACGACCGTGCTGGTGCGGGCTCGGCGGCACGTCCAGCGCCGCGTTCCGGTCGAAAAATCCCCATGGCTTAAGCCAGAACGAGGTCCGGTCGGCCGGCATGACCGGCCAGTCTTCCGGCCTGGTGAGGTGGTGCAGGCCGAACACGTGCCAGAGCACGATGTCGGTGTCCTCGATGGGCCGGTCTCGGGCGGTCCAGGCCGGCAATCCGTAATCGGCGGCACTCAGGTTCGGGAACTCGCCGCATGGCCACCGCTCGGCGGGTGCGTACGGAGTGACCCACAGGGCGTGCCCGATCACCTCTGCGCGCTGGAACGCTGGTGACGACTCGTCGATAAGGGCCGGGAAGCTGCCGCCCGGAATCAGTTTGTAAGCAGGCCGCCCCCCGGTGCTGTTGAGCGAGCGCGTCGATGCAATCTTCCAGCTCCGCTGGGTTTCCCAGCTGTAGTCCTGGCGGCCGTCGGACTCCGTGCGCAGCGGCGTCTCCTGCGTGACCATCGCGAGCCCGTGCGGGTTTGCCTCTGTCACTGGCAGCACTACTGATTCGACGCTGGACACGGTATTCGGCTCCCCGTCCACGTCCAGGTCCAGCCGCGCAACGATGAAATGCTGATGGTACGGCGCGTAAGTACGCTGATCGACCACCATGCCGGTAGCGGGCGGCTGGCCGGGCGCGAACGACGAGGTGACCATGATGCCGGTCGCCCGTACCTCGCACTCGATGTTTCCGTCCTGGTAGAAGCGCCAGTACACGAGGTACTCGTAGTTCGCGACCGTCACGTGGAACGAGATGACCAGCCGCCGGGTGCGGCGGACCTCTGCGCCTGCCCGCTCGTCCACGTGCTTCCACAAGATCCCGTCGTCTTCCTCGTGGATGCAGACAGCGTTCCGGATGGTGCGCGGCCGGCCGTGCGAATCGTGCACCACCGCGTCGAGGTAGCTGATCTCGCCGAGGCAGTCGCAGCCCAGCTCCAGCGAGGTTGTCATGAAGCCGAGGCCCCACTCGCCGATGTCGAACGCGGTCCGCCGGTAGTGGTCCGTCGTGGCGTCCCGGTACGGCACGATCATCTCAGCGAACGACATGCGGTGTGCGATCGGCCGCAACCGCCCGGCGTCGCTGAAGCCGACCGTGTGCAGGATCAGGCCCTCACGCGGATTAAAGCCGAGCCGGAGCTCCCAGTTCTGCCACCGCACGAGCCGTCCGTGCAGACTGAAGGAAGTACCATCCGGCTGGCTCAGCTGCAGCGGCTTCACCTCCCGCAGCGGTGTCGGGATCAGCCCGGGTCGGTACTCACCCATCACCTCGGGCATTCCGTGGCTACTGACCGCGCTCTGGTCGTCTTCGAGCTCGAGCAACTCCATCCGGTTCAGATCGACGACCGGATGCAGGCCGGTGACATGGTGCGCGTACGGGTTGCTGTCGGCGCTGCCCCGCACCCACACATCAGACCAGCCGATCCGGCGGCCCCGGTAACGCTCCGGCACGAGCGCCGCGCCATAGGCCCAGACGTCGGTGAGTACCAGGCTCATATCGGTGATGCCTCGGTTCGCCAGCGCACTGAGCAGAGCCGGATGCTCGCGCAGCATCTCATCGCACTCGTGCCACTCGTCGACGGTCATGTTCGGCTGCACGCCAGGCAGATGCTGCCAGTGCGTGATCGCACCGTCCGGCACCGTCACGACGGCGCGGTAGGCCTGCTCGTCCGCGGTGTTCCAGCAGACCACCTCAGCCGTCCGGACGATATCGTCCGGACGGCCGCTCAGCTCCCCCTTGGCCGGCTCACGCAGCTCGATCGAGCCGAAACGCCAGCGCTGGCCGACGCCTTTCTGCTCGAGCAGCGCGGCGGCGACGCGGTTGATCTCGGCCGCCGTGAGCGGGTCGAGCGGATGCGGTCGTGGCGCCGGCTGGTCAGTCGTCATGTGGCCTCCGATGGTTAACGCCATTGTCCGTCGCGCCGGAGGTCGTGCGCGGCTGGGCCGTCTGTGTGCCGAGCTGAGCGCTCACTGTTCGCGGAGCCGGGCCAGGTGATCCCGGATGATGTTCTCCAGCTGGCCATAGAACTCCACGATTAGCCGGAGTTCGTCGTCGTTGTACTGATCTGCCAGCCGTTGCCAGGCCCCCATCATCGGGCCGAACACCGGAGCGACAATGCCAAGCACGCGCTGCGCTTCCAGGTGAATGACGACCCGCCGCCGGTCCTGTGCGTCGCGCTCGCGGCGGACGAAGCCCGCTTGCTCCAGCCGGTCCACGACGCCGGTGATTGACGCTGTTGTCAGGCCGGTCGCCTTCGCCAGTTCGCCGGCTGTCAGCTGGCCGCTGAAGCTGAGGATGTTGAGGCAGTTGAGGTCGGTTGGGTTGATGCCGATGCGGTCCGCAGCCGCCTGGGTCATCAGCACCATGAGCGATCCGGTCTGCCTGATCGCACCTGCGAACGTCCTGGCAAGGTCCGCCCGCTCCGGGCTCCAGGCGCCCGCCTCGAATCCAGCGGCCCATGGTGTTTCCCAGCGCTCCCCGCTATCGGACATTCCTAAGCTCCCTGATTATTAAGCTACCTAGACATTAGCAAGCCAAGACGCTAGGTTGGCTACGTAACAGCTTCGACCATCCACAGCGGAGAATCCAATGTCACCAGATCCTCAGATCCTGGCACCGCGCGAAGCGGCAGGCGAACCGCCTGACCCGCGGCGATGGCTCACGCTAGCCGTCCTGCTGCTGGCGGCGTTCATGAACCTGCTCGACATCTCGATCGTCAACATCGCGATCCCGTCCATCCAGCGGAACCTGCACGCCAGCTACGCCGATGTTCAGTGGGCGCTGGCCGGTTACACCCTGGCGTACGCCCTGGTGCTGATCACTGGCGGCCGGCTGGGCGACACGTTTGGCCGTAAGCGGCTCTTCCTGATCGGTGTCACCGGATTCACCCTGATGTCCGCGCTATGCGGAGCCGCGCAGACTCCCGGCATGCTGATCGCCTGCCGCGTCGCCCAGGGGGCGATGGGCGCCATCATGATCCCGCAGGTCCTGTCCATGATCCAGGTGATCTTCCCGGCAGCCGAGCGGATCAAGGCGCTCGCCGCGTTCGGCGTGACGGCCGGCCTTGGCACGGTCAGCGGACCCCTGCTCGGCGGTCTGCTAACACAGCACAACCTGTTCGGACTCGACTGGCGGCCGATCTTCCTGATCAACGTCCCGGTCGGCATCCTTGCAGTCGCGGCGTCAGCGATGCTGGTCCGCGAATCGACAGCGCCCCGCCGGCCACGGCTTGACCCGGGCGGCGTGGCGCTCGTTTCGGCCGCGCTTCTGTTGTTGCTGTACCCGCTGGTCGAAGGACGCCAGCTTGGCTGGCCGGTCTGGACCTTCGTCTCGATGGCCGCGGCGGTTCCGATGTTTGCCGTCTTCATCGCCTACGAGCGGGCCAAGGACCGGCGGGACGGGTCGCCGTTGGTGCAGCTCAGCCTGTTCGGCAAGCGCTCGTTCGCGGTCGGTATCGCGATTGCCGTGACCTTCTTTCTCGGCGTCACGTCGTTCGCCCTGATCCTCACGCTGTTCCTGCAGGTCGGGCTCGGCTTCGAGCCGCTGCACGCCGGCCTGACCTTCCTGCCGTTCTCCCTGGGCGTGCTTGCCGCATCTGGTGCTGCCGCTCGCCTGGCGCCTAAGTTCGGGCGCGGCGTGACGATGACCGGCGCGCTGGTCATGGCCGCGGGCATGGCCAGCCTGATCGCGACTGTGCATCATTACGGCGGCGCAGTGACAACGTGGGAGATGGCGCCCGCCCTGGTCGTGGCCGGGCTCGGCATGGGAACGGTGCTAGCGCCGCTGGCTGACATCCTGCTTGACGGCGTCCGGGCGCAGGACGCAGGCTCGGCGTCTGGCCTGTTCAACACCAGTCTTCAGCTCGGGGCCTCGGTTGGCGTTGCGGTGATCGGGGTTATTTTCTTCGGCTTGCTTGGCAGCCAGTCGGCATCAGCGTCTGCGGCGGTCGCTCCGCAGCTTCGCTCGGGCCTGGCAGCCGCGAGTCTGCCCGCGCCGGTGGCTTCCTCGATCGAGGCTCGGTTCGGCGGCTGCCTGCACGCCCGGCTCGTCGCCACTGACCCTACGGTCACGCCTGCCGCCTGCCAGCTTCCTGGCCGCCAGTCACTGCCGGGCCAGGTACGCACGGTGCTCGCGGACGCTGGCGCCGCGGCGGTCCGGCATGACTTCGCTGCGGCACTGGAGCGGACATTGTGGTTCCAGGTGGCCGTGTTCCTGGCCAGCTTCCTGCTGATGACGGCGCTGCCGCGCGGGGCCGGACGACGGCCTGCCGGTAACGGCGAGACGGGCGCGCTGGCTGACTGGCCGGCCGCAGAAGGCGTCGTCATCGGCTGACCAGAATGCCGTGCCGGTACTGGCCGTGCCGTACCGAACAGTTCGGCCTGAACGACGAAGGAGCCAGCGATGCGACTTGCCCTACTCGGAGCCAGCGGCAGGATCGGCCGGCATGTGCTGGCCCGGGCGCTCGAGTCTGGCCATGACGTGACCGCGCTCGCGCGCGATCCGCAATCGCTTGCGGCGGCCCAGCGTGGGCTGACGGTGCTGGCCGGCGACGCTACCGACTCAGCCATGGTCGCGGAACTCATGACGGGCGCGGATGCGGTGCTGTCCGCGCTCGGGCCGCGCGGCGCGAAGAGCCCGGCACTGCTCGCCAGCGCCGGGCGGAACATCGTCGCGGGCATGACGAAGGCAGGCGTCCGGCGGCTGGTCTGCGTGTCCGCAGCTGGCGCATTTATCCAGCATGACCCGGACAGCGGGGCGCTGGTGAAGATGATCTTGCCCAGGGTGCTGGCCAAGCAATTCGCGGACGTGCGCGAGATGGAAGCCGCCATCTCGGCCAGTGACCTCGACTGGACGCTCGTGCGCGCGACCCGGCTTGTCAACACCGGGCTGACCACGCAGTACCGGGTCCGGCCGGAGTATCCGCCCAGGGGCGGCTGGAAGATCTCCAGGGCAGACGTGGCGCACTTCATGGCCGCGGCGCTGGCCGAAGACAGCTGGGTTCGCGGCCATCCGGCGCTGGCGTACTGACCTGTTGCTCAGCGCTCAGGTGTGCCGGCCGCCCTCTGCGGCAATCAGGTCGCGGTACCAGGCGAACGACGACTTCGGCGTGCGCCGCTGCGTCTCGAAGTCGACATGCACCAGGCCGAATCGCTGGTGGTAGCCCGCAGCCCACTCGAAGTTGTCCATCAGCGTCCAGACCAGATAGCCGCGGACGTCGACGCCGGCCGCGATCGCGTCGGCCATTGCGCGGACGTGACCGTCCAGGTAGTTGATCCGGGGCTGGTCGTCGATCTTTCCCAGTTCGTCCGGCTGGTCAGCGACCGAGCAGCCGTTCTCGGTGATATAGACCGGCGGGAGCCTGTCGCCATAGCGGCTGTCCAGCGTCGTGAGTATCTCGGTGAGCCCGGCCGGGATGACCGGCCAGCCGAACTCGGTGACCGGGTAGCCGGGGACCGGCAGAATCTCGAACGGCAGCGGGGACTCCTGCGGTGAAGTCTGCGCCGGCGCCGAGATCCGTGTCGGGTTGTAGTAGTTGACGCCGAGCGCATCGACCGGCGCGGAGATGATCGCCAGGTCACCGTCGCGCACGCAATCGGGGCCATCCGGGGCGACCCCGAACGCCGACAGCGCCGCCGGGTAGCTGCCGAGTAGCACGGGGTCGGTGAACATCAGGTTGTGCAGGGCGTCATACGCGGTCGTCGCGGCTACGTCCGCCGGGTTGTCGGACGCGGTCCACACTGGCGTGTAGTTGTTGGTGATCGCGACTTCCCCGGCTCCTGCTGCCCGCAGCGCCGTGGCAGCCAGGCCGTGTCCGAGCAACTGATGATGCGCGGTGGCAAGCGCATCCAGCAGCAGTGCCCTGCCTGGTGCGTGAATGCCGAGCGCATAGCCGTAAGCCGTCACCACGAACGGCTCGTTGAGCGTGATCCACATCGGGATTCGGTCGGCCAGCCGCTCGGCGGCGACGGCAGCGTAGTCGGCAAACCGGTACGCGGTATCGCGTGCCATCCAGCCGCCGGCGTCCTCCAGTGGCTGCGGCAGGTCCCAGTGATAAAGGGTAGGCATCGGGCTGATGCCCTCGGCCAGCAGTGCATCGGTCAGCCGGTCGTAGAAGTCAAGTCCCGGCCCGTTGACCGCGCCGGATCCGGTCGGCTGAATTCGCGGCCAGGCCAGTGAGAACCGGTACGTCCCGATGCCAAGTCTGGCCATCAGCTCGACGTCTTCGCGCCAGCGGTGGTAATGGTCGGCGGCAACGTCACCGGTCTGCCCGTCGCGGATAACGCCAGGCTGACGGCAGAAGGTGTCCCAGATCGAGTCGCCGCGCCCGTCCTCGGCGACCGCGCCTTCGATCTGATAGGCCGCTGTCGCGACCCCCCAGGTAAAGCCGAACGGAAATGCCGGAATCTCAAGATCGCTCACGGCCCCGATCGTAGCCCGGCCCGGCCCGCATGCCCGGAGAGAGTACCGTCGGGAACATGAAGAAGGTTATTGAGCTGCTGCTCTGCTTTCTGCACCCGATCGCGGTCGTGCTGATCTGGATTGACCTGCTCAGCCGCAGGGACATCGGCACGGTGCCCAAGCTGGCCTGGGCCATCTTCTGCCTGATCCCGCTGGTGCCGTTTATCTACGTGCTCACCGGCGGCGACCTGTGGTGAAAGCGGGCGCTACTGCGCCGCGAGCGAGATGGCCTCGTCGACCTCGCCCTGCCGGGCCGCGAGCTCGGCGGCGTACTTCTCCCGGTCGATCTTCTCGGCTAGCTCCTCGTCGGCCCGCATCAGCACGTCCAGGTCGGAGTCTGCGGCCTCGATGACACCAAGGTCGACGTAGGCGTGCTGAACCTTGGGCCCCCACAGCCCGATGTCCTTCACGCACGGCACGATCCGGGAGAACAGCAGCGTGCGGAACGCCTGCTGAACCGGTGACTGGTCGGTGAACGCGACGCACTCGTCGACGTCGAAGCCCATCCGCTCCCACACTTCGCGCGCGGTGAATCGGTTGCGCATCAGGTAGCAGCCCTCGACGACGAACTCCTCCCGGTCCGCTAGCTCGGCCGAAGTCAGCTCCTTGTAATAATCCCGGAGCGCCAGCCGCCCGAATGCGACGTGCCGTGCCTCGTCCTGCATCACGTACGCCAGCAACTGGGTGACCAGCGGGTTGTTCGACAGGTCCCGGTGAACGCCGAATGCCGCCAGGGCCAGACCCTCGATCAGCACCTGCATGCCCAGGTAGGGCATGTCCCAGCGGGAGTCGGACAGGGCGTCGGACAATAGCTGAGCCAGGTCCGGGTTCACCGGGTAGTAGAGCCCGATCTTCTCCCGCATGAACCGCGCGTACAACTCGACGTGCCGCGCCTCGTCCATCGCCTGGGTGGCGGCGTAGAACTTCGAGTCCATGTCCGGCACGGACTGCACGATCCGCGCGGCGACCGTCAGCGCGCCCTGCTCGCCATGCAGGAACTGGCTGAACAGCCACGCCGACAGATGATGGTCGAGCTCGTCGCGCTCTTTCTGGTTCAGGACATCCCACTGCCGTGAGCCGTAGATCGGGTTCAGGTCCTCGGTTTGCTCCATGACGTTGGATGGATTGACCGGGATCGACCAGTCGATGCGCTTGCTCGCGTCCCACTGCTTGTCCTTGCCGCGCTGGTACAGATCCAGCAGCCGGCTGCGCCCGTCGTCGTACTCCCAGCTGAAGCGCGCCGATCCGGCGGCCGGAATGTCCCAGGTGCCGGGCTCGACCGGGGTGGTGTAGTGCTCGTACGTGCTCACGGCGGCCTCCGGCGAGTTAACGGCAGTAACTACAGACATTACTTGCCAGTACGGATTTGCTCTAGTGCCAGTCGCACCCCTCGTGGTAGGCAGCGAGCATGGATTTCGATATCCCCGCAGACCTGGTCGCTTACCTGGCCGAGCTGGACGAGTTCATCGAGGCGGAGATCCGGCCGCTCGAGCGCGAGAACGACAACATCCGCTTCTTCGACTACCGGCGCGAGGACGCGCGGACCGACTGGGACCGGGGCGGCCTGCCGAACCGGGAGTGGGAGGCCCTGCTCGCGGAGGCCAAGCGCCGAGCGGACGCGGCTGGTCACTACCGGTATGCGATCCCGGCCGAACTGGGGGGTCGCGGCGGCACCAACCTCGGCATGGCTGTCATCCGCGAGCACCTGGCCGCCAAGGGCCTTGGACTGCACTGCGACCTGCAGAACGAGCACATGATCGTGGGTAACAATGTCGGGCTGTTGCTGATGCTCGAGTACGGCAGCCCGGAGCAGCAGGCCGAGTGGGTGGACAGGCTAGCCGCCGCTCAGGCCGGCTTCGCGTTCGGCATTACCGAGCCGGCCCACGGCTCTGACGCCACCTTCATGGAAACGACCGCAGTGCGGGACGGTGACGACTGGCTCATCACCGGGGAGAAGACCTGGAACACCGGCGTGCACGCTGCCTCGCACGACCTCATCTTCGCCCGCACTAGCGGCAAGGCCGGCGACGCCGAGGGCATCACGGCGTTCCTGACGCCGGTCGGAGCGCCTGGCTTCAGCGTCGACGAGTACCTGTGGACGTTCAACATGCCGACCGATCACGCCCACATCACCCTCGCCGATGTCCGGGTGCCGGCCAGCGCGATCTTCGGCGGCGAAGGCCGCGGACTCCAGGTCGTGCAGCATTTCTTCAACGAGAACCGGATCAGGCAGGCTGCGTCCAGCCTGGGCGCGGCGCAGTACTGCATCAACGAGTCGGTGGCCTATGCGCTTGAGCGCAAGCCGTTCGGCAAGTCGCTGGCGAGCAACCAGGCCATCCAGTTCCCGCTGGTCGAGTTGCAGACGCAGTGCGAGATGCTGCGCGCGCTCATCCACAAGACCGCCTGGCTGATGGACCGCGACGGCCCGTTCTCCGCCTCCGACAAGGTTTCGATGTGCAACTACTGGGCGAACCGGCTCTGCTGCGAAGCAGCCGATCGCGCCATGCAGGTGCACGGCGGGCTCGGGTACTCGCGGCACAAGCCGTTTGAGCACATCTACCGGCATCACCGCAGGTACCGGATCACCGAAGGCGCCGAGGAGATCCAGATGCGCCGGGTGGCCGGGTACATGTTCGGCTTCATGCGCCAGCGCGCGCCCAAGGGAGTGGCCGAGGGCTGATGCCAGAGGATCCAGAAGGAAACGGGGCAGGTTCCGGCGGCGGACTTCCGGACGCGAACGAGCTTGCCCGGCCCCTCAGGCACTGGCTCGGGCCGGTCACTGTCGAGGGGCTGACCAGGCTGTCCGGCGGCGCGTCGAAGCAGACCTGGTCCTTCGACGCGATCGGGCCGGACGGCACCCGGACGCCGCTGATCTTGCGGCGGGACCCGCCCGGTCGGCCCGGCGAGCCGGGAGCGCTCCGCCGGGAAGCGGCGGCCCTCAGCCTCGCGCACGACGCCGGGCTGCCGGTGCCGGAGATGCTCTTCTGCTCCGACGGCCCTGGTCTCGGCACCGCCGGCATGGTGATGCGCCGCGTCGAGGGCGAAACGATCGCGCGGCGCATCCTGCGAGACGGCGAGTACGCGCAGGCCCGGAACGTCCTGGTCGGGCAGCTTGGCTCGTTCGCGGCGCGGCTGCATGCACTTGCGGCGCCGGCTTCATTCCCGCAGCCTGATCCGCTCGCCGGGCTGCGTCAGCAACTGGACGCGTTCGGCCATCCGAGCGAGGTGTTCGAGCTGGCCATGACCGAGTTGTCGGCCAGCCAGCCGCCCCGCCGCGACCCGGTGCTGGTCCATGGCGATTTCCGGCTCGGCAACCTGATCGTCGGACCGGAGGGGCTACGCGCGGTACTGGACTGGGAGCTCACCCACGCCGGCAACCCGGCTGAGGATCTGGGCTGGTTGTGTGTCAAGGCCTGGCGATTCGGCGCCGGGCCGCCGGTCGCCGGCGTAGGCAGCCGGGAACAGTTGCTGGCCGCCTATGCCGGCGCTGGCGGTGCCGACGTTAGCCTCGACGAGCTGCGCTGGTGGGAGGTACTCGGCACGCTCCGGTGGGGGGTCATCTGCCTGACGCAGGCGGCGGCACACCTGACTGGCGCGTACCGGTCGGTCGAGCTGGCCGCGATCGGGCGCCGGGTCTGTGAACAGGAGTGGGACTTGCTGCAGTTGCTGCAGCCGGAGGCGGCAGCGCAAGCGGCCGAGCGGCGGCCACGGCTGACCGGCGCAGCGGTGGCAGCGCCTGCTCCGCATGGCCGCCCCACGGCGAGCGAGCTGCTGGAGGCGGTTCGCGAGTACCTGATGGGCAGCGTGCTGCCTGGCACCGCCGGCCAGCTTGCGTTTCATGCCAGGGTTGCTGCGAACGTGCTGGCCATGGTGGCACGGGAACTCGAACTCGGTCCGCTGCCGGCCGGAGCCGGACTTGCCGACGAGGTAGCCGCCCGGCTCGCCGTGGCAAACCCCGGTTACTTCGGGGAGCCCTAGCCGGCCCGGCTACTCGTCCCCGGCTACTCGTGCATGGGCTGCTCATGGTCGGCATGGCCGGCGGGCTCGAGCTGGAACGTCGAGTGGTCAACGTCGAAGTGCCCGCGCAGGCATTCCTGGAGCCGGTCGAGCATGATCGCGCTCTGCCCTTGCTCGATGATGTCGGGATCGACCACTACGTGCGCGGAGAACACCGGAAGCCCGGAAGTGATCGTCCAGACGTGCAGCTCGTGCACCTCGCGGATACCGGGAACGGCGGCCAGGTGCTGGCGGATCTCAACCAAGTCGATGCCCTCCGGGCTGGCTTCAAGGAGGATGTCCACAGCCTCCCGGAGCAGCCGCCAGGTGCGCGGCAGGATGAGCGCGCCGACAGCCAGCGAGGCGATCGGGTCTGCCAGCAGGTATCCGGTCGCACTGATGATGATCCCGGTCACGATCACAGCGGCGGCGCCGAGGGTGTCGGCTGCTACCTCGAGGAAGGCGCTGCGGACGTTGAGGCTCTCGGCCTGGCCGTGCCGCAGTACCAGCAGGGAGCATGCGTTGGCCGCTAGCGCGCCGACGCCGAACGCGATGAGGAGCCCCGAACTCACCGCGGGCGGCGACGCTAGGCGGCGGATCGCCTCGGTGACGATCAGCGCGGTCATGGCCAGGAGCAGCAGCGAGTTCGCCATCGCGGCGAGGATCTCGGCCCGCGCGTAGCCGAAAGTGCGCCGGTCGGTGGCGGGCCTCGCGGCGAACCAGGCAGCGAGCAGGGACAGCCCGATGCCGCCTGCGTCGGCGGCCATGTGCGCCGCGTCGGCGAACAGCACCAGCGCGCCGGTGATGGCCCCGCCGATCACTTCGGCTATGGCGATACCGAGGCTGATCAGCAGCACGACGGTGAGAGCCCGGCGGTAGCGGCCGGTCACTGTCTGTCGCACATGCGAATGCGCATGGTAACCGCCGGTGCCCGGCGCCGGACGCGCCCTGCCGTGATCTGGAGCCGGGTCGCGGCCGGGTGGCTGCGGCCTGGTCATCGGCCCGGTTCGTCCCGCCGGTCCCGGCCAGTGCCCGGTGGACTGCCGTCTGCCGGGCCGGCGCCCGTGCCGGGGTCGGGCGCGCTTGACTCGCCGGGAGCAAGCAGCTCGTAGGCGGGATTGATCATGACGGGCTTCCCGTCGCGGATGCCGACCTGGCCGCGTAGCCGCACCTTGGAGCCCGGCCGCAGTCCCGGGATATTCGAGCGGCCGTAAAACAAGGCGGTGAGCTGCCCAGTGGAGTCTTCAACGTCGCAGGCCAGCACGGTGTTGTGCTCGACCGGGCGGATCTCAACGGTGTGTACCCGCCCTTCGGTGACCGCCCGGCCGGGCCGCTTCAGCGAACCGATCGGTGTCACCCCGAGCCGCGGAACCGGGCGGTCGTACTCGCCGCCCTTAGCCGGCGTGGTCAGGCCCGCCTCGATCGGCTGGTCCGCCTTGGCCCGGACTCGCTTGCCGTCCGGCTCGCTGGCTGTGCGTGCCGCGGCTGTGCCGGCCTCCTGCGGCGGGCCTGCGAGGGTGGCGGGCCGCGGCATGGTCCCGGCGCCGTCGGCACCGGGCTTTCCGGCCTGGCCCCGCCGGGTCAGGCTTTCCACCCTGCTGCGTACGTCGAACGGCACGATCGTGGCGGCGGCGTGCGGAATCCGGCTGATCACCGCGGCCATCTTGTCCGCCGTGCGGTCGTGCAGCAGGCGGCCGACGATGGGAGCGTAGCTGCGGCGCGGCAGGATCGCGGTCACTCCCACGCCCGGCAGCACAGCCTCAGCGCTGACCAGGCTGGCTGCCGCGTTGGCGAGCCGGCGGTCCGGGCAGTCGACGAAGTCCAGCGGGATGCCGGGGTTCGCGCGCACCCAGTCCTGCCTCAGCTTGTCAGCCAGGACGTTGTCGATGACGAAGTGCACGGCCCGCAGCGAGGTTGGCCGCAAGCTCCGCGCGTACCGCAGGCCGGCGATCGTAGCCAGGTCGAAGTCGTCGATGAAGACGAAAACGCTGCGCCGGGAGTAGGTCGGCGGCTCCGGCGGCTTGCCCCGGCTGCCAATGCCTTCCAGCACGGTCGCTTCCATCCGGTACTGGCGGTTCAGGAAGATCAGCGCTGGCACGCCGCCGATGAACAGCAGCACGACCAGCCAGGCGCCCTCGCCGAACTTAACGATCACGAAGATCACTACCACGATCAGCGAGGTGACGCCGGCCGAGAAGTTGATGATGATCTTGTAGCGCCAGCCGCGCTCCCGCGTGCGGTGGTGGTATTTGGCCATCCCGAAGCCCGCCATGGTGAACGCGGTGAACACGCCGAGTGCGTAGAACGGCACCAGCGAGTTGACGTTGGAACCGACCACTGCGAGCAGCGTGATGGACACGATGGCCAGGACGATGATGCCGTTGGAGAACACCAGCCGGTGGCCGCGCTTGGTCAGCCAGCGCGGCAGGAACGCGTCCTCAGCCACGAAGTTGGCCAGGAACGGGAAGCCGTTGAAGCTGGTATTGCCGCCGGTGTAGAGGATCAGCGCAGTGGCTGCCTGGACTAGCACCCACATCCCCGTTCCCGCCCAGGATGGCCCGAACACCACCCTGGCCTCCTGGGACAGGACGGTCGGGACGCCGATCTGGTAGGGCGTCGCGTGGGTGACGTGCGCTAGCCAGGAGATGCCGGCCACCAGCGTGCCCAGGATCGCGCCCTCGATAACCAGCACCCGGCGGGCATTCCTGCCCTCCGGCGGCTTGAACGCGCTGACCGCGTTCGACACCGCCTCGATGCCGGTGAGGGACGAACCGCCGTTGGCGAATGCTCGCGCTAGCACGAAGATCATCGCGAACGTGATCAGCGCGCTGTGGTTCTCCGGGACGCCGGCTCCCCAGACAGCCGCGTGCGGCGGGATATGCACGCGCGGCAGCGAGCCGAAGATCTCCCGGCCGAGGCCGACGGCGATCATGATGATGACGACGCTGGAGAACAGGTACGTCGGGACCGCGAACGCCTTGCCGGCCTCGCGGATGCCGCGCAGGTTGCCGTACAGCATCAGCAGCACCACGAAGATGGAGATCAGCGTGATAATCGTGGTGTTGTTGATCGGGCTGTTCGGGAACGCCGACGCGACTGCCGCAGTGCCGGCCGCGACCTGAACCGCCACCGTCACCACGTAGTCGACCAGCAGCGCGACCGCCGCGATCTGAGCTACCCGCGGCCCGAAATTGTCCCGCGCCACGACGTACGAGCCGCCGGCCCGGGTGTAGATCGAGACGACCTCGCGGTAGGACAGCACGACCAGGACCATCACGAACAGCACGACACCAGTCAGCGGCAGGATCAGCGTGAAGGCCGCGGCCGCCAGCCCGCCCCTCAGCAGCTCGATCAGGATTTCCTCGGTGCCGTAAGCCGAGGAGGAGATGCCGTCCGGCGACAGCACGCCGAGCGCCAGGCGCTTCGATAGCCGCTGCTCGCTGAGCTGCTCGTTGATCAGCGGCTTGCCGAGGAGCTGGCGCTTGAGGGTGTAGCCAAGGCCCTCGGCCAGGTCGCCCTGCTGCCGGAGCGAGCCGACGGCTCGTCGCATGGCCACGCTGCAGCGCCCCTCCCGGTCCGATAGCACCTGACGTGGCCTTCATACCATCAAGGCGGCGCGTAGCGGGAGACCGGGCGGTGCCGCGACCAAGAGTAGCTGCCTGTCCGAGTTGTCCGTCAGCTTGACATCTGCGCGTTCCGACGGGCATGCTCAAAGCGCTCTGTAATACGGACACCTTGTTCGGTGAGGCGTCTTCACGGACACAGGCCACTGATCCCACCCGTCGAGAGACGCTCCGGATCAGGACACCTCTCCCCGGAATAAGGGGTGAGGCCAGGTGGCTGCGCGAGCGTTGTGTCGCGCTACGCCGTGAAGTGCCAAAGCTCTAACGAGGGGGTGCCTGGCCGTGGCGGGCGGATCCTGCCCGGCGGTCGCTGTCCTCGTGAGGTGCCTTCGTTGAGCATGCCCGCCATCCGGCGGGCGGCTTGAGACGGCGCGGCGCGGCCGCGGCAGGAGGGAGGCGAGCAATGGACTCTGATAGTCCGGGCCGAAAATGGCCCCTCGCCGCTAATCCTGCCTGCCCCGGGCACGCTCGCGTAATCCCGGCTGCCAGCCGGAGCCTGCCAGCTTAAGGCTCCCGCACCGGTCGAGCGTGCCCCCTGACCCCGCCGCGGCGACGGCGGTGAAGGGGGTGATTTGCCGTGACCTCAGCAACGTCGGACCTGCGCGGTCCGGTCGACCACTCCGCCCGCGGAGCGGCACTCGACACAGCGCACGTCGGCGACATCCGCGGCGCGCTGGGCACGATTTCCGTTGACGACATCGCGGCCCGCAAGTCGGCTAGCGCGAAGCTGAAGACCCTGCTCGCGATCGTCGGGCCGGGCTTGATCGTCATGGTCGGCGACAACGACGCAGGCGCGTTCTCCACTTATGGTCAGGCTGGCCAGAATTACGGCACCCACCTGCTCTGGACGTTCGTGCTGCTGGTCCCGATCCTGTACGTGAACCAGGAGATGGTGCTCAGGCTCGGCGCGGTGTCTGGCGTCGGCCACGCCCGGCTGATCCTGGAGCGGTTCGGCAGGTTCTGGGGCGCGTTCAGCGTCATCGACTTGTTCCTGCTCAACGCGCTGACGATCGTCACCGAGTTCATCGGGATCACGCTTGCCGCCGGCTATCTCGGCGTTCCGAAGATCGTGGCCGTGCTGCTGGCGGGGCTGGTCATCGTGGCCTCCGCCATGACCGGCAGCTTCCGCAGGTTCGAGCGGATCGCGATCGCCTTCTGCGCAGGTTCGCTGTTGCTGATTCCGCTGTATGTGCTGTCGCATCCGGCTGCGGGCCAGGTGGCCACCGGATTCGTGCTGCCGACCATGCCGGGCGGAAGCGGGCAACTGGGCACGGTCATGCTGCTGATCATCGGCATTGTCGGCACCACCGTGGCGCCATGGCAGCTGTTCTTCCAGCAGTCCTACGTCATCGACAAGCGCATCACCCCGCGGTTCATCCCGTACGAGAAGGCTGACCTGGTCATCGGCATCGTCGTCGTCATCGTGGGCGGCGCGGCGCTGATGGGCGCTACCGCGGCGGCCTTCGCGGGGACGGCCGCGGCCGGCCACTACACCGACGCCGCAGGGCTGGCTGCCGGGATCGCGGCATCAGCTGGCAAGGCGGCGGGGGCGCTGTTCGCCGTGGCGTTGCTGGACGCTGCCATGATCGGCGCGTTCGCGGTCTCGCTCTCCACTGCCTACGCGCTCGGCGATGTACTCGGCCTGAAGCACTCGCTGCACCGGGGAGTGCGGCAGGCCAAGGGCTTCTACGTGATGTACGCGGCCCTGATCGCCGGGGCCGCGACGATCGTGCTCATTCCGGGGTCCCCGCTCGGCCTCTTCACTGAGGGAGTCCAGGTGCTCGCGGGCGTCCTGCTGCCGAGCGCCACGGTCTTCCTGCTGCTGCTGTGCAACGACAAGGCAGTACTGGGGCCGTGGGTGAACGGCCGCTTCACTAACGCCTTCACCGGCGCGGTCATCGCACTGCTGGTGATGCTGTCGCTGATCCTGGTCACGTCGGTGACTTTCCCGCACGTCAGCTCGCGCCAGATTCTGATGATCATGATCGGGTTCGCCGGCCTTGCGCTGGTCGTGGTTACCGCCATCGTGATGCGCGGGCGCCGGGGGCATGCGGGCGCGCAGACCGCGCCCGCGGACGGCGCTGAGCCTGACCGGCTGACTCGCCCGGAGGGGATGAGCAAGGAGAACTGGCGGATGCCGGCCCTGACCATGCTCGCCCCGGTGCAGATGTCGGTTGGCCGCCGGCTCGCCCTGGCCGGGATGTGGGTTTACCTGGTGATCGCGATGGGGGCCGTGGTGTTCCGCATCGTCGAGGTGGCGATGGGTCACTGACAGCTGCCGGCTAGCGCACCGCTCCGGTTACCAGCCAGCGCGACGTCCGGCTGCGCAGCATCAGGGTGGCGAACCTGGCGAGCATCCACGCGGCGTACGCAAGCCACAGTGCGATCAGGCCAGCACCCGTCTCAACCACGACCGCTGCCGCCGCGCCGAAGACGGCGAGCGTGACCAGCCCGGCCAGCGCCAGGTAGTCCTGGT
>Ga0335073_10003871_pt1 | contig 20884 bp, 14 predicted proteins | sample Lox_Sample_22_FD_207093 | JGI IMG/M metagenome (GOLD analysis project Ga0335073, IMG submission 207093) | Soil microbial communities from Loxahatchee National Wildlife Refuge, Florida, United States - Lox_Sample_2.2 | ecosystem: Environmental > Terrestrial > Soil > Wetlands | place: USA...
CTGCACGAGCATCACCGGCACGCTCATGGTGAGCGTGTCGGGCGCGATGTCGCGCTCGATCGTCAGCCGATCCTCGAAGCGCAGCGACTCGAGCATCAGGTAGTCCTCGACCGTTGCGATCTCGCGCGCCAGCGGCACGCACTCCGATTGCGAGGCGCCGAGCGCATAGCGCAGCGATCCCGCAAGCCGCGTGACCGCCTCCTGGGCACGCTTGGGATCCTCGGCGATGAGCGAGCGCACCGTGTTCAGGGCATTGAACAGAAAGTGCGGGTTGAGCTGCGACTTCAACGCGCGCAGCTCCGCGAGCTGCAACGCGCGCGCGAGCTCCGATTGGCGCAGCAGCGCCCCGCGGCGTGCGCGCAAGATGAGTGCGCCGAAGTACAGCACCTCCCAGAAAAAAAACAGGGCGGTCCAGTTGGCGCTCTGCACGAGAAACGCCATCCCGTGCTCACCGGCCGCGATCGATGTCACGGGCAGCGCGGCGTGATTCAGGGTGCCGGGATCCTCCAGCGCGGCCGTGGGCGAGAGCAGCGATAGCGCAGCCAGCGGCACGCCGAACAGGAGACTCGCGAGAAGCGCCCGCGGGATCAGCTGGGACATGGGCTTCGTGCCCCAGCCGTGCACGGTCGCGAAGGATCGGAGCCCGTGCGTACAGAGCAGCCCGAGCGCGTGCAGCAACAGCAGATCGCGCGCCGCCGGGAGCAGCGGCAGATGCAGCACGTCTACTACCGAGTAGATCTTCACCGCCGCATAGAAGCCCCATCCCGACAGCTGGCAGGCCCAGTAGGCAGTCGCGGACCTCGGTTGCGCCAGGGAATCGGAGACCTCGTTCATCGCGAAAATGATGGACCGGGTGCGAGCGGTCGTCAACGAAGCACGTCATCTTCGCCATGCGCGCGCGTCGCGTCGGCCGCTCGTCATCGGCCGCGACCGTTCGACGCTGGCTTCCGACCGCTCGACACAGATCGCGCGGCGACGGCATGAGCGTCTCTAACATTCTCGACCAGCACACTACCTCGGACGCCCGATGAGTCATCCCGATTCGAACGAATTGCCGAGTCCGTATCTCCTGTTCCTGGGCGACGCGCGGCAGCCCGCTTTCGCGAAGACGGCCTTCGGGCTGCGCGACTGGGCGCGCGATCGCTGCATCGGCGAGTGGGCGTGCGCGGAGGCATCGGTCACCACGGGGCTGCCGCGGCTGGCTCCGGCGGCAGCCCGGACGCGCGGCGCGCGCGCGCTCCTCATCGGTGTCGCCAATGTGGGCGGCGCGCTCAACGCACGCTGGATACCGCACCTGCTCGAGGCGCTCGAGGCGGGTCTCGATATCGTGAGCGGCATGCATGCCAAGCTGGTCGACGTGGCGGAGCTGCGGCGCGCCGCACGACGCTGCGGGCGGCGTCTCATTGACGTGCGCACGCCTCCCTCGGGCATCCCCATCGCCACCGGCCGCAAGCGCACCGGGCGGCGGCTGCTGACGGTCGGCACGGACTGCGCACTCGGCAAGAAATACACGGCCCTTGCACTCGCGCGAGCTTTCGCCCAGCGCGGGGTGTCGGCGCAGTTTCGCGCGACCGGCCAAACCGGCATCCTGATCTCGGGTGCCGGCATGCCGATGGATGCGGTGGTCGCGGATTTCGCGGCCGGTGCCGCCGAGATCCTGAGCCCCGATGCGCCGCAAGATCACTGGGATGTCATCGAGGGCCAGGGATCTCTCCTTCATCCCGCTTATGCCGGCGTGTCCCTGGCCCTGCTGCACGGCAGCCAGCCGGATGTGATCGTGGTCTGTCATCAACCGGGACGGCGCGAGCTGATCGGCCATCCCGGCTTTCACCTGCCGGAGATCAGCGACACGATCGAGCTCAACCTGCGCCTCGGCCGATGCACCAATCCGCGCATGCGCTGCGCCGGTCTCAGCCTCGATACCTCGCAGCTCGATCCGCAAGCGGCTCACCGGCTCATGGAAGGCGAATCCGCACGATTCGGTATGCCGGCGGCCGATCCAATGCGCGGCGGCGCCGAGTTCGGCCGCCTGGTCGATGCCTGTCTTCAGCAACACGATCCCTGAGCCAGCGAGGAACTCGACGTGCGCGCACCAGAGCCAGCGACGAAGGCATTGCTATTCACGATGATGCTGGCGCTCGCGGCAGCGCACACGGAGGCGCAGCCCGCGGCCGCAGCGTCGCACACGACGGCGCCTCTCACGACGTGGCCGGTCGCACCGCGGCCGCTCAGCGCCGAGGACCTCAATGCGTGGCTCGATGGCTACTTGCCCTACGCTCTGCATTCAGGCGACATCGCCGGCGCGGAAGTCGCCGTGGTCAAGGACGGTGAGATTCTCACCCTGCGGGGTTACGGCTACGCCGAACTCGACAAGCATCTGCCGGTCGATCCGAGAACGACATTGTTCCGGACGGGCTCGGTATCGAAGCTCGTGACCTGGACGGCGGTCATGCAGCTCGTCGAGCAGGGCAAGATCGATCTCGATCGCGACATCAACGCGTATCTGGATTTCAAGATCCCCCCGCGAGATGGCAAGCCGATCACCATGCGCAACCTCATGCAGCATGTCGCGGGTTTCGAGGAAAGCCTCAAAGGGCTCATCGGCACCGACCCGCAAGCGCCGAGTTTCGAGACGCTGCTCAAGCAATGGGTGCCGCAGCGCGTGTTCGCCGCCGGCACGACCCCCGCCTACTCCAACTATGGTGCCGCGCTTGCGGGCTACATCGTCGAGCGCGTCTCCGGTGAGGAATTCGACGACTACCTCGACCGGCACATTTTTGCACCGCTCGACATGCGCCATTCGACCTTCCGTCAACCGCTGCCGGCCGGGCTCGGCCCGCTCATGTCGCGGGGCTACGAGCGGGCCTCGAGCGCGCCGCGCGCGTTCGAGATCGTGGGCCCGGCGCCGGCCGGCGCCATGTCGGCCTCGGCGGAGGACATGGCGCATTTCATGATCGCTCATCTACAAGACGGCGAGTACCAGGGACGGCGGATCCTGCGCACAGCCACGGCCGAGCTCATGCACGACAGCGCGCTGACGCTGATCCCGCCTCTCGACCGCATGGAACTCGGCTTCTTCGAGACCAACATCAATGGCCGTGAGGTCATCGCTCATCTCGGAGATACCAATGATTTTCATAGTGCGCTGCATCTATTCCTGAAGGAGAACGTCGGCTTCTACGTGGCATTCAACAGCCTCGGCCGAGAGGGAGCCGCCGAGAACTTGAGGCTCGCGCTGTTCGAGGACTTCGCAGATCGCTATTTTCCCGCGAGCTCCTCGGCGGCGGGTGCATCGACGGCGGCTGCGTCGAGCGCCGTCGATGCGGCGACGGCCGCGCACGATGCGGCGCTCATGGCGGGCCGCTGGGTCAGCTCGCGCGGCACGCAGTCCAATTTCCTTTGTGCGCTCGGACTTTTCCTGCAGGCCTCCCTCGATGTCGGCAATCACGCCGAGCTTGTCACCTCCTTCCCGGGCCTCAATGCCGAGCCACGGCACTGGATCGAGGTGCTACCGTTCGTATGGCGCGACACGGCGAGCCACATGCGGCTCGCTGCGAGCGTCGTCGCCGGTAAGCCGGTCCGGTTCAGCTTCGACGAGCTCGCGCCCTTCACGGTCTTCGATCGCCCGCCGTGGTATCGGGACGGCGCTTGGCTCATGCCGCTGCTTTGGTTGAGTCTCGCCGTGCTCGCGCTGACCGCGCTTGGCTGGCCCGTGACCGCCCTCGTTCGGCGCAGCTACGGCTACCGGCTGCCGCTCCAGGTTGGCTCACGGAGGGCGTATCGAGCCAGCAAGATCGCTTCCATCGGCATACTCGCGGCCGCCGCATCGTGGGCGGCGACCCTTGGGTTGATGTTCGATGACCTATCCAATCTCTCCGCCCGCACCGATTGGCTGGTCCGCGCCGATCAACTGGTTGCGATGCTCGGCTTCATGGGAGGCGCCGGCCTCATCCTGTGGAACCTTGTGAGCGTGTGGCGCTCCCCTGCGAGGCGTTGGCCGGCCAAGCTCTGGAGCATCGCGCTTGCGATCGCGGCAGGGAGCGTGCTCTGGGTCGCCGCGGCATTCAGGCTGCTCGGGTTCGGGGTCGATTATTGAGCGCGGCCGCCGCGTGGGGTCCCGGCCCCTGGGCGGCGGTGCGGTGGAGCTCACCGCCGCCCTGCGACGAGACGGCTTACTGCGAGTACCCGAAGTCGAACAGGTCGAAGAGATCCCCGAGGGCCGGCGAGTTCCGAGGCACGTAGGGATTGTCGGCCGTGACCACCGGGTCCGGGAAGTTGTCGCGGCTGCGCTGCGTGATCGTGCCCAGCTTCCAGTTGCGCTCGATGAACTTGATGAGCGACACATGATCGCCATAGTCGTGCGAGATGTGGCCCGGCTTCACGTACTTCGATACCACGATGAGGGGAATGCGGGTGCCGTCGCCGAAGAAATCCACCGGTTGCACGTAGCCCGAGTCGTAGTAGCCGCCGCCTTCGTCAAAGGTGATGAAGATGGCCGTATCTCGCGCGTACGGCGATGCCTCGACCTGGTCGACGATCTTCCTGGTGAAGGCCTCGAACAGCTGCAGCTTCGAAGAGCTCGGGTGGCCGTCGCTGTAGCCGCTCGGCTTGACCACGGACACGGCGGGCAGCGTGCCCTTGGCGATGTCGCTGTAAAGGTTCACCGAGTCCTGGATGTGCGCAGCCACCTGGTTCGGGTGCGACATGATGGAGGTGTCGTACTGGAACGGATTGCATATGTTGCAATACTCATCCGCGGTCGGTCCCGGCGTTCCGTAATTGAACTGGTACGGATCATTCAGGTAGTTGTTCCACTGATCGCCGTAATACTTCCACGAGACATGGTGCTCGTTGAGGAGGTCACCGATGCTGGGCGTCGACGACGGCGGGATGGTGAACGGCGTATTTCCGGGATTGTGGTCGGTATAGGCGTTGTTGCCGTTGCCGAAATAGCCGGGGTTGTAGTTGTTGAGCAGATAGTAGTGGCCAGGCTCGCAGCGCGGGTCGATCGGCCGCGGCAGGGAGGCCAGATAACGCACGACCTCCTTCACTCCCGGTGCATTCACATCCGAGCAGTCACTGTAGGATCCACCGCCCGACACCGGCTCCGCCGCATAAGGAGGCGGATAACCCGCGTTGTAGCTGTTGCCGTAGCCGTCCTCCGTGTACCAGTTGTTGGTGCCCTTCGCGGGGTTGGGATTCTCGATCTGCGCGACCACGCCCTTGTCCGGGTTCGGTGCGCCCTCATAGCTCGCGTACACGGTCACGTTCTCGGGCGGCGTCCCGGCGGTGCCATCGGGATTGCTGAACCAGATCGCATCGGCATGCCCGAACATGATGTGGTTCGCGCCCGTGCCGCCGCTCACCGACTGATGGAAATTGTCGCTCATCGCATAGTGATCGGCGAGGCCGGTGAAGTAGGGAACGTCGCCCCGCTGGACGTTGTAGAAGCCGAGCGCCGTGGAACCCTCGCCCGTGGTGGCTCCGCCGGGAACGTACTCGGTGCTGAAGTTCGGTGGCTGCGCCGCACCGTTCGTGCCTGCGCCCACCGTCACCTCCACCCAGGAGAAGAGGCTGGCATTGCAGCCCGAGGGGTTCGCATACGTGGAGCGCTCGTTGCCGCAATCGAGCTGCTGCCACATCTGATAGAAGCGATGCACCGGGCTCGCCGCGTAGGCGTCATAGCGAAAGGTCGATCCATTGGTCAGCTGGAACGGTCCGGCCGGCAGCATGTTCACGTTGGTGATGCGCTCGTCGGGGGTCTTGCTCGTCTGGCCGGTGCCGCCGGTCAAGAGCTCGATGTAATCGTCGCCCGGTAGCCCCGACTCGGATTGCTGCGCCAGCGTCAAGCTGGCCGGGCAACGCTCGATGGGGGTGCCCGCGGCGCATTCATTGGGAATGTACGACACCTTGGGGCCGCCCACGAGCGGCGCCGGCAACTGATCGTTCTGGAACAGCTCTTTGGGTGGGTTCAACAAGAACGTATCCGTCGACCCTTGATCCTGTGCCGCGAGCTGATGGGCCAGTGCAAAATTGGGTCCGGGAACTGCGTTCTTGTTGGCGTCGAGCTTGACGATGCCCTTGGAGAGCAGATTGTCGATCGTGTCGCCGCTCTTCGGGACATAGGTTGCGAATACATGATCGAAGCTGCGGTTCTCGCCGATGATGACGATCACGTGCTTGATCGGTGTGCGGGTATTCGCATCTTCACTCTGCGCCGCGTTCGTGAGCGTCGCGCCCAGCGATAGTTGCGCGAGCGCGAGCGCGCACAAACCGAGGCGGACGGCGGAAAGCATGCGCCGCTGTTTCGAGCTCATAGAGATTCTCCCGGTTGAATGCCGAAGCGTTGATTCGTTGCGCGCCGATGCGGCACGTACGGCATTTCTAGAAGAGGCCTGTTGCATGCGTATGATGCTTGCGTGTCAGCGCGAAAATGCAATTGTTACAATCGGTGCGGCGCCGGCTTGCGCTGCGCGCGGGCTCCGATCCGCGGTGCTGCGTCGGCAGGCAGCACGCGAATGACCCCCATCATCCCGCCGTCCTCGTGATCGAGCAGATGGCAGTGATACACGAATGTGCCGATCGCATCGGGGTCGCGAAAATCCATGCGCAGGCGCACGCTGGGGTATGCAAGCGCCCGGCCATTGAAAAACGGAACATTGACCGTGTCACGTAAGAACGGCTCGTTCACCGGAACACCGGACCAGTCGAGCAAAAGAAAATGAATCTGATGAATGTGAAAGGCGTGCAGTTCGCTGGAGCGGTTTTCGATGATCCAATCCTCGACATCGCCCTGCCTCACGGTGATATTGGGCTCCGTGGACGAAGGATCGAACGCCTTCGGCGTCTGACCATCCACCGTCAGATAGAACTCCGTCGCGCTGCGCGGATCGCTCGGGTCGGAGAGCTTCTCCGAGAAGTAGAGCTTGCGCATGCGCACCGGTGCAACATCACCCAGCCAGGGTCGGGCGCGCGCCGCAAGCGGCTGCGGCGAGCCCGGCAGGCTGGAACGAGGCTCGCTCGCGTCGCTCCGGGCGCTCACGGTCGCCAGTGCGCGGTTCGGATCGTTCTCGCCTCCCTGACCGGTGTCGATGGCTCGTGTGACGAGAAGCGCGGGCACTCCGGCAGGCGGGCCCGTGACGATGAATTCCGCGCGCGATCCGGGCGGCAGCCCGACGTGATCGCGCCACTCGATGGCATTGTCGGCCTTGCCGTTGCTGATCAAGGGCACGCCGTCGATGCCGACGATGCCGAGCCGCTGCGGCACATGATCGACGATCAGCGCGAGATTCAGGTAGGTGATGCCAGCAGCGTTCACCACGCGCCAAAGCTGGCGCTCGTTCGGCTTCATCGCAATCGACGCCGGCGGATAGTCCGGGTAGGGAACCGGCACGTAGTTGATCGAGAGATCCTTGGCAGGCTTGCCGTATCCCGTTCCATTGTTGGCCGCATCGCCATCGCGATCGATCAGCATCTTCGGAACGATGGGCTCGCTCCTGGAAGGGGGCGCATCGGGATTCAAGAGATTCTGGTCGCGGATCACGAGCACTCGCTCCGGCAATCCCGCGAGGTCCGGATTGGCGCGCTCGATTCCTTCGACGATGAGGGCACCCGATGCGCCGCCGAACACCTGGGCCGCGGTGTGGCCGTGGATGTGCGGGTGATACCAGTAGAGTCCCGGCGGTTCGTCCGCCGGGATCCGGAATCGGTACTCGAACGGCGGCATGCCGGGTTGGATGGAGGTTTTGAGGACATCGTCCTCGTGGCAGCGCGGCGGCACCGTCAAACCGTGAAAGTGCAGGTTGGTCGATGTCGGCGCCATCGTGGCGTCATTGCACGGGTCGGAGTGGTCGGTCACGCGTCGAGCTGCATCGGATGCGGGTCGGTATGCATCGGTTGCGGAGGCCGGACCGCTCAATTCGTTGCTGAGCTTGAGCACGAGAAGATCCCCGGGATGCATCCGCAAGGTCGGCGACTGTTCGCCCTGCGGCGTGAGATAGCAATATCGTACCGACCCATCCGCCAACCGCCGGCTCAGAAAGCGGAGCTCGACGCTCAGAGTGCCGTTGTGGCTGCGCAAGTCCGCCGGCTCGGGAACGGGGCCGCCGATCGCAGGGCGCTCACAGGGATCCGGGCCGCGCTCGCGGGCCGCGAGCGCCCGAGCATCCGCCGCTGCCGCGAGCATTGCCAGGAAAACAAGCGTCGCGCGCAGCATCGTAACGAGATTATGAGGGGCGCATGACACCGGCGTGACAAGTCCTTGGCCCCGCGGCTGCCTTGTGCGGCGCACCGCGATCGACTGCCCGCTACCTGGCGCCCTATTTGTCCGCGGCGGCCGCTTCCTCGACGCCCTTCAGCATGTGATCGAGATCGGCGCGCGAGAAGTAACGGCCTGCGAGCACGACCGCGCGGATCTTGCGCGTATTGGCGATATTCGCGAGCGGATCGGCGTCGAGCAGCACGAGATCCGCCACTTTGCCCTTCTCTACGGTCCCCATGTCGGCGAGCCGTCCCATGAATTCCGCCGGATTGCGCGTCGCGGTTTGCAGCGCTTGCATGGGCGTGAGTCCCGCCTTGACGAACAGCGCCAGCTCGTCGTGCAGGCTGAACCCCGGGAATACGTGCACACCCGCCGCGGTATCGGTCCCCGCCATGAATGGCACGCCCGCGCGAAACATCGCGAGCGTCATGTCGAGTTCCATCTGCACGAAGCGCTGACGCACGGGCAATGGATCCGTGTCCATGGTCTTCAGGATGTCGGCGACGAACATCGGCCAGGTCCGGTCCTTCCACGCAGCCGGGGCATACTTGGTGAGCGGATCGTGGCTCAGGTCGATGTGATCCACCAGCCACTGGCCGCGCTCCCACACCAGCGTCGGCACTTGCCAGGTGCGATTCTTGGCCATGAGCGCGATCAGCGCTCGCGCCCGAGCCGGGTCGTAGGTGCTGACCTTCTGGCCCAGAGTCTTGGGGCCGCGGATGAGCTGGTCCTCGATCTTGGAGCAGCCCTCGAAGATGCCGGTGAAATGCTCGATGCTCTTCTGACCGGCGTTCGACGCTTCCGAGGCGCGCACGGCGTCCGGCACATGGCCGACGAATATCAATCCCACCTTTTTCGATTCGTCGGCCGCGGCAAAATACCCGTCGCGCGGGATGAGCGACTGGATCTTGATGAAGTCGACGCCCTGCGCCTTGAGGTCGTCCACCACTTTGCGCGCACTGGCGGCATCCTTGACCGGCGCGGAGCTCGGAAAGCGCGGTACTGGGCCATCGAGCATGGGACCCGCGATGATCATGCGCGGCCCCAGCATCCGCCCCGCCGCGATCTCGGCGCGCCAGACCTTGAGCACGTCGAGATCGCCTCCCATGTCGCGCACGCCGGTCACGCCGTTGGCCACGAACAACGGCGGCACGATCTTCTCGTTTCGTGGCAGCCAGTCACCGAACACCTCGTGGACGTGCATGTCCCAGAGCCCGGGAATCAGATATTTACCGCTCCCGTCCACGACTTTCGCCCCTTTGGGCGCCTGCACGACAGCACTCTTGCCGACCTCCACGATGTGCTGATCTTCCACGACGACCGCCATATCGGGCTGCGCCGGCGATCCGGTCGCATCGATGAGATTGACATGCGTCAGAACCAGGGCGGAACTCGCGCCCTGCGCCTGCGCGAGACTCGCTCCTGCGATGAGCAGCGACAATGCCGCAAGGATTTTCATTGTGGATTTTCCCCCGTTCACAACTCGAATGCCGGTCTTCTCTTCAATACCAGCGACAGTACGGCGAAATACACAAGGCCGATCGCCGCCCAGGCGATGCCCACCTTCTTGGCCGTATTGTCCATCTCGTAGAGCACGTAGCCAATCACAGCGAACCCGGCCAGCGGCATCGCCAGATGGCGCAACCAGTCCCGGCTATTGCCCTGGATCATATGGTGCCGGATCACCGCAAGGTGCAGCAGCAGAAATCCGCTGAGTGCGCCGAAGTTGACGATCTGGGTGAGCTCATCGGCGTGACTCGCAAACAGGAGCCCGATCACGATCGCGATGGCGGCGACCAGCAGCGTGCTCACGTACGGGGTTCGAAACCGCGGATGCACGCGCGCGAGCACCGATGGAAGCCTCGCATCGCGCGCCATGGCATAGAGCACGCGTGATACCGCGGCTTGAGCGGCGAGCGCATTGGCGATGTTCGCGAACGCGTTCACGCTCACCGCCACAGTTCTCAGGTGCGCGCCGCCGGCTCGCTCGGCGACTTCATAGAACGCGGTCTCGGCGGAGGCGAAGTGCATGCCTTGCGCGAGGTCGGCGGCGATCCAGGTCTGCAGAATGAACAGCGAGGCGACCGCGACCAGCGACCAGACCGTCGCGCGCGCCACGGCATCCCCTCCGCCGCGGCTTTCCTCGGCAAGCGTCGATATGCCGTCGAAGCCCAGGAAGGAAAGCACCGCGATCGAGGTCGCGCCCGCGACCGTCGCCATCGAGAATACCGCCGGATTGTAGAACGGGGCGAGCGTCAGGGACCCGGCACCCGCTCCGCCATAGAGCGCCGCAAGCCCCATGACGATGAAGACCGCGAGTGCCGCGATCTCGACCACCAACATGCAAAGATTGACGCGCGCCGTCAGGCGTACCCCGAGGAAGTTCACCAGCGCGGTAAATCCCACGAAGCCGACCAGCCAAAGAAGATCCGGCACCGACGGAAACAACGGCCGCAAACCCACGATGCTGAACACATAAAGCAGCGCCGGCACGAAGATATAGTCGAGGAGGATCAACCATCCGGCAAAGAATCCCGCGGTCTCGTTGAGGCCGCGCCCGACGAAGGAATAAACCGAGCCCGCCATGGGAAAGGCGCGCGACATCGATGCGTAGCTCATCGCCGTGAAGAACATGCCGATGAGACCCACGAAGTAGGCGAGCGGCACCAGACCGTGCGCATCCTTCCAGACGAAGCCGAACACACCGAAGGGCGCGATCGGCACCATGAACACCATGCCGTAGACGATGAGATCCCAGACCGAAAGCGTCCGCTTCAGTTCCTGTCGGTAGCCGAAATCCTCGAGAGCCGCCACGGCGCTCATGATACCTGCCTCGCGGCGGATCGTTGCAAGAGTTGCGCGCGGCGCCGCGCGCGGCGATCCCCGCGCGATTGTCGCTGGCACTTCATCTCGGCGATCGACATCGACGGCATCGAGCTCAATCAGCCGCTGCAGCTCCGCTCGATCATCGCGGCCGCGCAATTGCTGCGCGATTCATCTTGATCGTGGGGCGACCTCGAATACCTGAAGGGTGCTGCGCAACTCCGTCCGCGACCACTCGGTACGCAGCACGTAGCCGTCCGCCGCGACAACTTCCAACCATCCGACATAGCCCCCCTGCAGCAGGCCGGACCGACGCCGCTGGGGCGCAAGACCGCCATGGCGGCGCCCGAACTCGACGATTCGCTCATGCTGATCCAGCAACTCTTCGGGCGCGTGATCCGCCGCATCGACCTCCTGGGACGATGCGGCCTGGATCCCGCCGATCTGCATCCCCCAAGTGTCTGCGCTCGGCATCGCAAGCCTCCTGCGGGCGGGCATTCAAAAGGATTGTAGCCGCGCACAGATCAGATGCAATGCGGGAGGCAATCATCATGAAACGAGGGCACTTGACTGGGTAGCGGCCCGCTCGGCGCCTCATGCCTGCAGCGCTGGGATGACGCCGGTCTCGCGCGCCGCCTCGTGCACCTTGGGCTCCGCTCGGCGAGTGACGAAGGGAAGGATCACGCAGACGGCAAGCATTGCCGCGATCACCGGCATCATGCCCGCGAAGGAGCCGCGCTGATCCTTGAGATGCGCAACCAGCACCGGTCCGATCAGCCCCGCGAATCCCCAGGCGGACAGCACCAGCCCATAGTTGAGTCCCAGGTACTTGGTGCCGAAATGCTGCGCGCTGTAGGAGGGCATCGTGCCAAAGCCGCCGCCGCAGCAGAGCAGGACCAGCGAGATGCCCGCCAGGGCCGATACGAGATCATGAACCCCTGCCAACCAGAACAATGCCACGGCTTGAACCGAGAACATTGCCGCAAACGTCGCGTTGCAGCCGATGCGGTCGGACACGCCGCCCCAGAAGAAGCGGCCGACGGCGTTGAAGATGCTCACCAGTCCGAACAGCGGTGCGATCGCGCCCGCCGGGAGCTTGGTGAGATCGCCGAGGATGCAAACGGCGTTCGAGATGATGACGATTCCCGCCACGACATTTGCGAATAGCTGCGCCCACAGGAGATAGAACTGCGGCATGCCCAGCACTTTCGATGGTGGAATCCCCGCGGGCTGCCTCAACGGCGCGGCTCGGCAGGCAGGCGAAGGAGGATTGCGAAACAGCGCGGCAGCAGGCAAGCCGACGATCAGGAATGCGAGACCCGAGAGCACGAAAATGCGCATGACGGCGGCGGTGTCGCCCGCGGTGAGCGTCTGTGCGGCGCCGAGCGTGCGCGGGTCGAAGGGAGCGTTCGCGGCAAGCGCGGCCGCGCGGGCCGCGATGAAATTCGCGGCGTGCACGGCTGCCGCGTGAAAGCTCTCGATACGTGGGATGCATTCGTTGTAGACGAACGCCCCGAGACCGAATCCACCGACCACGAGTCCGCCCGCGAGCCCGCGACGCTCGGGAAACCATTTGCTCACCATGGCCAGGGGAGCGACGTAGGCCATGCCCGCTCCGAGGCCGCCGACAACGCCGTACGTCACGTAGAGCCATGGAGCACCAAACTTCGCCGTGCCAAGTCCAGCAAGCACGTTACCCGCTCCCCAGAGGGCGATCCCCGTGAGCGCAACCTTGCGAGGTCCGGCGCGGTCTTGCCAGAAGCCACCGGCGACCGCGCCCAGGGCCGCGAGGCAGAAATTGGCAATGGCGTAAGCCCAGGTGGTGGTGGTCAGGTCCCAGTCGAAGGCGACCAGCAGTGGCTGGGTGAAGACGGCCCAGGAATAGATGGTGCCGATGATGAGCATCACGACAGCCCCGGCAATCGCGATGATCCAGGGACGGCGCGTAGATGCTGCCGCGTCCGTGCCGCTCGAGTACCTGCTTGAACGCTCGTATGTGGCCATGTTCGCCCGCCGTTGAGTACACCTATCTGGGAGATCGCAATCGGCCGGCGAAAGACGACAGCGATGCGGCGCGCCGGCGGCTCCAGCGATGCCGGCCATTCGACGTCTGGTCGATATATTGACTTTTCCGGTCACTATAAGTATTTATCTCTGCTTGACGCTTCGAAACACGGAGCTAAGGAGCCGAATGAGCCCGAGTTTCGCCCCAGAGGTCGCCGGAGAGATCTTCGTTCTGCGCCCGGACTATTGCGCCCTGAGTCTTGTCGCCCTGGGGGTGGACAACGCCGCGACGCCCTGCGTGCAGGGCGCCCGGAGCGACGCCCAGGAATGGCTGCGCAATTCGCCGCCTCCGTGGCAGGAGGCACACTTCGAGGCTTGGCGCGCGGCGTACCGCGCGTTCGGGGCCAAGCCGCAGCGTACGCCACCCTCCGCCGAAGCCCTGCGCAAACGGATGGATTCGACCGGCCAGTTGCCGAGCGTGAATGCCGCCGTGGACCTCTACAACGCCATCAGCGTGCGCTATGCCTTGCCGGTCGGCGGCGAGAACATCGCGGCCTACGACGGTCGACCCCGTCTGGTGCGCGCGAGCGGCGATGAATCCTTCGACACCATCAAAGAGGGAGCTGCACACATCGAGCACGTCCCCGCCGGCGAAGTCATCTGGCGCGACGAGCGCGGCGCCACCTGTCGACGCTGGAACTGGCGTCAGGGAGTACGCACCCGGATTGACCAAGCGACGCAAGAGATGTGGTTCGTGCTCGAGCGGCTCGAGCCGATGCCGGTCGCGGCGCTGCTCGAGGCCGGGCGGGAGCTCGCCGCCGCGATCGCACAACTGAGCCCCGCAGCACGCCTCTCGAGCGCGTTGATCGATCAGTCCGGGTTCAGGACGCCGCCGCGCCGCTGAGCCGCTCCGCCGCCAGCTCACGCAGGGCGTTCGCGCGGATTTTCGCGCTCATGGTCAGGGCCATCTCCTCCTCGCGCAGGACGAGGACGCGACGCGGCACTTTGTAGCTGGCAAGCCGCTGCTTGAGGTACACCCGCACGCGCTCCTCATCGAGTCCGCTGCCCTCGTGGGGCACGATGCAGCTCACCACCATCTCACCGAGCATGGCGTGCGGCACGCCGATGGTCTTCGCGAACTTGACACCGGGGCATTCGACCAGCGCGGTATCGACCTCCTCCGGCGAAACGTTCGCGCCTCCCGTCTTGATGATCTCGGTCAAGCGCCCTTCGAAGACGAGCCGGCCGCGTTCGTCGAGATAACCTTGATCTCCCGTATGAAAGAAACCTTCCCGGTCGAGTGTCTCGCGCAACGGTATGCCGAGATAGCCGAGCATCAGCGTCGGACCCTTGACCGCAATCTCGCCTCGCTCGCCTCGAGGCAGCACCGTCCCCGTAGCAGGATCGACGATCTTGATGGTATTGCCGGGCATCACCTCACCATGGCTCCCTGCAGCGATCTCCGGGGGCGTATCGGCGCTGAAGGAGGCGCAGATGGTGAAGGTCTCGGTATTGCCGTAGGACCAGAATGGGTCCGTCCAGCGCGGCGCGCGAAACGTCGGATGGCGCGCCGCCGGGCGGCTGGGATCGACATAGCGCAGGCTCCCGAGATCGACGCTACGCCAGTTGGGAGCCGCCTCGAGCTGCGCCCATTGATGTGGCCACGCATACGGCCAGGAGACGCGCTCCGCCTGCATCAGCTCGAGCGCCTCGACGGCATCGAACATGCGCTGCAACACGATGCTGCCGCCGACGGCAAGCGTGCCACCGAGCGTCAGCGCGAAATTGCCGGACCACATGAAGCCGTTGGCGGTCCACGCGCGCACATCGTCCTTCAAAGCGAAGATCCGCGGCCAGCGCCAGCACTGGATCGCTATGCCCTGGTGGGCGCTGAGGACGCCCTTCGGCCGGCTGGTCGTGCCCGAGGAGAAGAAAATCGCGGCGGCGTCGGTGGCTCTCACGGAGGCGGCCGCTGCCTGCTCGATCTCGGGCGGGATGGTGAGACCGCGTTCGAGAAAATCCGTCCAGGGTTCAATAACGCCCTCCTCGTCGGAGTCTGAATCGACCACCACGAGCCGCCTCAGGAAGGGCAGCTTCACCGAGCGCAGCCGGCCTCGTGAGGAGCCGCGGATCGCAGGGTCGAGCTCGCACAGCATCGCGGCGAAGTCCTTCTTGGCGACCGAGCGCTCGAACAGCAATGTCGAGACTTCGGTGGTCTTGAGCAGATACTCGAGCTCGGCCGCGGTCGAGAACGTGCTGAGCGCAGCCGCCACCCCGCCGGCAAGTCCGACACCGAAGAACGCGCTGATCCACTCGGGACGATTGGTCATCAAGATACCGACGCGGCTGCCCTTGCCCACACCGCACGCGAGCAAGGCGCGCGCGACGGCTCGAGCCTCATTCCAGAGATCTGCGTAGCTCCAGCGAACGGTCGCGTGCGGAGCGCGCAGAACCAGAGCTTCGCGCCCTCGGTAACGGCCGGTCACCTCGCGCAGGAAGCCCGGCATGGTCAAGGCGCCGAGTCCGGGCTCCCGATCCAGGGGAATCCCCTCCACCAGAGAGCGCAGCGGCGCGGGCGAGGGATCCCTCATATCACCGCTCTGCCCTCGCTTGCCATGATGTCGAGGGGCGGCGGCGCGGCGCGCGCGAGGGCCGCGATCAGTCGGCCGGCCGCTGCCCGGCGTCTCCCACCAAGGTCAGCGGCACGCACCGATGCCGGGCCGGGGCATCAGCCCATCACGAAGGCGTTCAGCTTGTTGCCGTCGGGGTCGCGGAAATAGGCGGCGTAGAACCCCTCGCCGCGCGGCCCCGGGGCGCCCTCGTCCTTGCCGCCGAGCGACAGGGCGAGCCGATGGATGCGCTCCACCTGCGCCTTGTCCTTGGCCGCGAGCGCGACCATGACGCCGTTGCCCACGGTGGCCGGCTTGCCGTCAAACGGCATCGTCAGGCCGATGCCCGCCGCCCCGCCCTCCTCTCCCCAGGCGATGAAGCGATCGGTCTCCATCATCCGCCCGACGCCCATTTCCTTGGCAAGCGCATCGTAGAATTTCGCCGCGCGCGCAAGATCGTTCGTTCCCAAGGTGACATAGCCGATCATGAAAGCTCCTTCTTGTGAGTCGAACCAGCGGTTCCCAGCAGGTGAATTCTAGTCCGGGCGCGGCGCCTCAGGCGTTCTCCTGGGACATCCAGTGCACGAGCCGCTGCAGCGGAAACATCGCATCGTGGGGTGCCCCCCCCACATGCTTGGAAGCCGAGCCGAGGCGCACTACGCGCTGCGCACCGGCATTGGCCAGCCTGTCGCGCAGCCTCACCTTGGTTGCCTCGGGATAGATGCCGACGGTCTGGGTCGCAACGTTCACGTGTCGGATCGCATCCTCGAGCTTGCGCACGTGCACCACGTTCGCGATCTTGCCCGTGGGATGAAATTCGACCGGCTCGCCGGTGAGGATGACCATGCCGCGGCCGTCGAATTTGCCCCAGACCTTGGCCTCACCCTCCATGAGCTTGAGCATGTCGATTTCCTCGCGCAGCTCGGCGGGAGGGAGCGGCGCCACCGCGGAGGCCAGCGGGCGGTCGACGCCCATCCGCTGCTGCAGCTTCTCGCAAAACTCCTCCACGCCGCCCGGCGCGCCCTCGACGAACAGGATGCGGCTCGCCAGACAGGCCTCTTGATTGAAGGTGGTCACGTCCTCGGCCGCAGCTTCGGCGACCTGTGCGATCGCGGCGCTGGACTGGAATGCTTCCGGACCGATCATGGAAATCGAGGTCTTGGGATCGAACGAGAGCAGCTGCAAGCCCGGGCTCAGGTAGCGGATCACATTGTCGATTGCGGACCCCCCGCCCCAGGCGATGATGCGATTGAAGTACTGGGGCCGGTAGATCGTGCGCTCGATCCGCTCATCGCCGCCGCGCCAGTAGACCGCCGACATGGACTTCACGACCGGGTGGCCGGAATCGATATCGGCCATGGTGCGCAGCACCGCCACGCACGAGAAAGGATCGCTCGAGGGCATCTTGAAGACGTTGACCGCCTTGAGCATCGCCCCCTGGGCGATCGAGGAAATGCAGCTCGCGGGCGAGTTGCCGGCGAGCATGTGTATGAGCCGCGGCGGGAACGCGCGCAGTGCCGCGCTCTGGCCATGCGCGTCGGTGCGCTCCACCCACTCATCGAAGCAGCGCAGGTCCGGGAAGTTCGCGTGCATGCTCGCCATCAGCGCATCGCGCGTGAGGAACTGCCGGGCGCGCCGAAACAAGCTCTCGACGATGCGCCGCGGCAGCGGATTGGTGGCGGCCACGAACTCCAGCGATTCCTGCAGATACGGATTGCGGTCGAGATCGAGACGCGCGCCGGTCTCGACCAGGAAGTCGACGATGTCCGCAAGCTTGGTATCGAACAGCGGCGGCATCTCGGAGCGGGGCGCGATGAGCGCGTCGAGATCGATGGCCGGCGTGGTGAAATCGACGCCGAGATCGCGCGAGGTGTGGCGCACGGCATCGCCCGTGACCAGTGCGCCCCGGACGAAGTGCTTCACTCGTATCGCCTGCCTCGTCGCGGGGGCGAGGACTCCATCGGCTGCGCTCATGACAGGCCTCTCACGTAGGCATCCACCGTGCCCGCGCAGCCGATCTTGTCGTCTCCCTCGAGGTCGGCGTAGCGGACGATATTGTCGCGGATCGACGGGCTCTTGGCCCCGCACTTGCACGCGCTCAAATCCAGTGAAATCTTATCTCCGCTGATCACGCCATTCCAGCGGCCGTCGAGCGCCAGATCGAAGAACGCGGCACGCCCCTCGAGCTCGCCAGCGGCGTGCGGTAGCAGTGCATCTCCCTGCTTGTTCAGCAGGAAAGGCACCATCCAGGGCGGTACGTGGTAGCGGCCGCCCTGCTGGCAACGGGGCATGCCGGAATTGAGCTCCTGCATGCTGTAATTCTGGAAATTCCGCTCGGCGGGAATATTGAAAGTCTCGTGCACGAACTGCTGGTAGTCGGGGGGGAGCAGCGCGCGCTTCAGCCCGCCGCCCACGTAGATGCAATTATCGGGATGGAAATCCTTGGCGCCGAAGCCTTTCTCCCGCACCAGCTTCGCAACCTGGTAGAGCGCATTCCATAGTCCCGAGATGTAGAGCTTGTCGGCACGCGCCGCGATCAGCGCCTCGGCCGCGATCGCCATGGCATTCTCCAGGCTCTCCTGCCGCGCCTTGGAAGTCGCCTCGAACTCGGCGATGTCGCCCGGCCGCGCGCTGCCCTCGGCCATGGCCTTGCGCAGCACCACCATCTTGGTCAGCTGGCCCACGGTGATGGGCGGAACGGGCAGGCGAAAGGGCACGAAGCGCGGATCACCGAAGGCGGCGGCCTGCGCTTCGGCGATGGTGACGTTCTTCGGAACGTGCGCGATCGGCGCGACCCCGAACATGCGCCGGTCGCGCGCCGGCTGGACGCCGGAGCCCCAGGAAAACACCCCCACCGTGTCGCGGCGCGACCACTGCATGTCGGCGCCGGATGCGAGCAGCATCGCGGATTTGCCGGTCGTACCACTCGAGCAGGAAATGTAGTGGCCCTTGCTTTCGAGCCGGCCGATCCACTCATCGATGCCGCCGATATCGCCGGTCTCGATCGGTGCGATCGGGTACGGGGAGATCGTACCCAGCCACTTGCCGAGACGATCCCACTTCTGCTCGCTGAGGAAGCTCTCGGGATAGCTCTTGTAGGCCGTATGCGGGAACAGCAGCGGCACCATGTCCTCGCGCGAGCGGATCTCGCCTACCCCGGCCTCCCGCGCGCGATGCGCCAGAAGCTTGATGCGCTGCTTGCGCTCCTGGAAGCGCTCGTTCATCGCCGCGATCTGCGCTGCGCGCAAATCCGTGTAGGGAATGGCGAAACGCTCCGGATCGTCGACCAATTTCGTCAGCCGTTCAACGCACGCGCCCATCGCAACCCCCCGAGCTGCCGCAATCGCCGCGCGACCCGCGGAGGCAGCTTAATAGCACCTGATGAGTTGCATTATTGCGCGATCACGCCGGCTTTGCAAATGGCCGCGTGCCGCGCTGCAAGACGCTGCGCCCCCCGCGCCGCCGCAGCGCGCGTGCGCTCAGCGCGTCGGCAGCTGGATCTCCGCCTTTGCCGTTGCGATGGTGGTGCCCAGTTGATTGCTGAGCTTGCACTCGACCTGGACGATCGGCCGCTGTTGCTCGTCGATGCGCTTGTCGATGATCTTGGCGTTGGAGATGGTGAGATCTCCCGTATAGGCTGGTCCACGGTAGGCGCAGTTCGAGTGCACCACCATGCCCCACTCGCCCGCCCAACCGGAGAAATAATCGAGGATCCAGGCGCCCATGGAGGCGCCGTAGCCGTAGGCGCGCGGCATGCCGATATAGCGCGCCCAGCGCGGAAACAGGTGGCCCCGCGACGGGCCGATGTAGGCGCCGTCGGTCAATTCGGGATTCTCCTTTTCCATGACCGGGTCCTGCTCCTTGCCCGCCATATCATCGGTGAATCCGAGCGCGGCGATGTCGAGATCGGTGCGCCTGTGGACCCCGCACCAGATGGTGAAGAGATATGCGCGCCACTCGGTCGTGAAGCTTGCGACGCTATGCGGGCCGAAGACCCGCGTGGGCAAGGCATCGCCCACTCTGACGTCGTCGAAGTAGCGCTTGCCGTGGCCGAGCTCGTGCATGGCGTTGATGTACTCGGTCTTGCGCTGCTCGACCTCCGCGAGCTGCGAATCGCTCCACTCCGGATCCTCGGACGCGGTGAGCGAGCCCATTTGCCGGGCGAGGTCGGCGCGATAGCGAATACTGGTGGAGCGCTGCGTGGCGATCTTGTCTCCCTTGTCGTTGTAGTAGTGGTTATCGCCGCGCTGAAAGCAGGTCGGTCCCGCGAACTTGGTCTCCTTGACGACATAATCGAAGGGAATGCGCTCGTTGTGAATGAGGTCGCCCGCCGCGATGCGCGGACCGTAGAACCACCACTCGTCACCCCCGAAAATGAGGTGCGACTGGGGTATGCGTCCCACGCAGGCCGGGGCGCTGCCGTGGCCGTCGTCGGTCGCGACCGCGAAGGACTGTGGCGCGACGATGCGCCCGAAGCGGCCTTCGGACGCAAATTCATCGTCATAGTGCAGGCGGTTCGGATAGTGCATCGCTTGCACCCAGCGGCGGATGTCGTTGTTGGCCAGCCGCTCTTTGAGGCGCGCCGGCTGAATCGGCTTGCCGATATAGCTGTCGAGGTCGGAACAATCCAGGGTTTGATCGCTCATCTGCAAGATCCTCGTCTGAAAATACCCGGAGGCGGCTGAAAACGTCGGGCGGCGGCCAACGGGCCGGCGCCCGCCCTCGATTGCGCTCCCGGGCGCTTGTTCACGGCCGATTCCGGCGCCATGCTTGCAAATCTGGCGCGCGGGGGGAAGGAAATTTGCCGTCGATTACGGGACACGCCTGCTCCTCGGGAGCGGCTTTCGATCGGATACACGCCGACATCTTGTGCTGCTTTCCGGATCTCGTGAGGAGCCTCGGCGGCAGTCCGGAGGCGCTGCTGCGCCGTGCGGGCATCGATCCCACGGCCATCGCCGGTGCGGGGATCGGCTACCGGGCGGTTGCGACCGTTCTCGAGCAGGCCGCGCTCGAACTGCGCTGCTCCGACTTCGGCATGCGGCTCGCATGCCTGCAGGGCGGCGGCAAGGCGTTCGGGCTCATGGGTCTCGTGATGAAGAACTCGAGCACCTTCGGCCAAGCCCTCAACTACGTTGCCGAGCACAGCTACGCGCACAGCCTGGCGGCGCGCGTGCATCTCGAGCCGGAC
>Ga0335073_10003872_pt1 | contig 20875 bp, 23 predicted proteins | sample Lox_Sample_22_FD_207093 | JGI IMG/M metagenome (GOLD analysis project Ga0335073, IMG submission 207093) | Soil microbial communities from Loxahatchee National Wildlife Refuge, Florida, United States - Lox_Sample_2.2 | ecosystem: Environmental > Terrestrial > Soil > Wetlands | place: USA...
CCAGCGCGGCGTCGAGCGCCGGCCCGTCCAGCGTCGCGAGCAGACCGCGCACGGCGCCGGCGGCGATTCGCCCCACGGTCTCGGCCAGCGCGGCGGCCTGCGCGGCCTCGGCGGCGCGCAGTTCCTCCTCGAGCGCGCGGCGCTCGGTGGCCCGCGTCTGCCGCGCCTCCTCGAGCAGCCGGTCCGCCTCCTTGCGCGCCGCGGCCAGCACCTCGGCCCGCCGCTCCGTGGCCTCGCGATCGGCCGCCTCGCGCGTCGCGCGCGCCTCCTCGGCCAGCGCCTCCGCCTCGGCGTGCAGCCGGCGGCTCTCCTCCCCTTCCTTCACGTGCCGGTCCCGCTCCGCGTCCAGCGCCCGGCGCACCGGCTTGAAGAGCACCCAGCCGAGGGCCGCGGCGAGGAGCAGGAAATTCGCCGCCTCGAAGAGGAAGTTGGCGACCGTCGGCGACACGCCGCCTCACCGCCCCGCGACGAAGGGGTTCGCGAAGAGCAACACCAGCGAGACGACGAGACAGAAGATCGCCGTCGACTCGACCATGGCGAGCGCCACGAACTGGTTGCGGGTGATCGCGCCCGCCTCGTCGGGCTGGCGGGCCAGCGCATCCATGCCGGCCGCGCCGATGCGGCTCTCCCCGGCGGCCGCGCCCAGGGCGCCGAGCGCCATCGTGAGCCCCGCCATCACGATGGAACCCAGGGCGAGAATGGTGTGATCGTTCATGTGGCCTCCTTCGCGCTGCCGCGCTTGCCGTTGACGCTTTCCGTCTGGATCTGGATGGCGGCTCCCACGTAGACGCTCGCCAGGATCGTGAAGATGTAGGCCTGCAGGAAGCCGATGAGCAGGTCGAGCGCCATCAGGGGCACCGGCACGATCAGGCCCACGAGCGCGACCAGGACCGCGACGATGAGCTGGCCGGACATCATGTTGCCGAAGAGGCGCATGGAGAGCGCGAGCGTCCGCGAGATCTCGCTGATGAGGTGCAGCGGGAAGAGCAGCGGACTGGGCCGGAAGTATTCCTTGAGGTAGCCGAGCGGTCCCCGGGCGCGGATGCCGGCGACGGGGACGGCCAGGAAGACCAGGATCGCGAGCGCGCTGGTGGCGGCGAGGTTCGAGGTGGGGTTCGGCACCTCGGGCAGCTGCCCCACCACCGCCGCTCCGGCGATGAACAGGAACAGGCTACCGGCGAAGATCTCGAGGTTCGGCGCCGGCCCTCCCGCGGCGTCGGTGACGAGGTCGTGGAGAAAGCCGAAGGTGAGCCGGCCGGCGGCCGCGAGCCTGCCCTCCGGCCGCCCCAGCACCGCCCGCGCGGCCAGGGCGCACGCGGCGACGAGCAGGAGGCTGGTCAGCGCGCTAGTGGCCATCGTGCGGGTAAGCGGCACCGGGCCGAGCCAGAGGAGCACGCGGTCGCCGAAGATCTCGGGGTTCACGGGAGGCTCCCGCGCCCGGGCGTAGGGCCCCGCCGCTGCGCCGGCGGAACCGTCTTGCCGGGGAGCCTCCGGAGCGCCAGCGCGGACGCCGCCGCGAAGCCGATCACCCAGCCGAGCGCGGCCGGGACGAGATGGCCGGCGCGCACCGCCAGCAGCAGGATCGCGGCCACGACGGCGATGCGAGCGAGGAAGGCGGGAAAGCGGGAGCGACCGCCGGCCGAGAACGACAACAGAGTGGCCTGGGCGCCCCCGGCGGCGATTCCCGCGATGAGCCAGAGGATCATGCGCCGTGTCCCCGAAGGGTGCGGAACGCGACGAGGCACCCGGCCGCGGTCCCCAGCGTGAGCAGCATGAGCGTGAAGCGGATGCCCGTGCGGAAGCGCTCGTCGAGCCAGCGGCCGGCGAGGGCGCCGAAGACCGCCAGCAGGACGATCGGCCAGCCGACGCTCCCCACGAGCGAGAGCGACCGCCAGAAGCCGCCGCCCGGCTCGCGGCGACGCAGCCGCTCGACGTCGCGGCGCGTCCGGTCGCGCACGTCGGGGCGGTGGAAGCGCGACTCATCCGACATGGCTGCTCCCGTGCGGCGCCGGGAGGCGCTCGCGGAGCTCCTGGACGATGCGCTGCTCGAGCTCCCCGAGGCGCCGCCGCGCGGCCAGCTCGCTGCCGGGCGTCGCCAGCGCGCGGTCCAGCGCCGCGAGCACGTCGGCCTCGTGGGCGCCGGTCACCGCGAACGGCGTGTAGAGCACGGTGCGCTCGCGCCCGCCGTCGACCAGCCCCCCGGCCGTGGCGGCGAAGGCGGGCCCCTCGCCGCCGCGCAGCAGGATCAGGCCGGGCTCGACGACCAGCACGAAGGGCTCCTCCCGCGGGCGCAGGCCCACCTGCCCGGTCGCGGTGGGCACGCGCGCCGAGCGGATCGGCTCGTCCAGCACGACCGCGTGCGGCGTCCGGATCACGAGGTGCAGCCGCTCGATCATTTCTGCACCTCCGAGAGCGCGCCGATCATGAACAGCTTCTGCTCGGGAAGCGCGTCGCACCGCCCCTCCACGATCGCCGCCGCCCCGGCCACCGTGTCGGCGACCGAGACCCGCCGCCCGGGCAATCCCGTGAAGCCCTCGGTCACGAAGAAGGGCTGCGTGAGGAAGTTGCGCAATCGCCGCGCGCGTCCCACCAGCACGCGGTCCTCCGGCGACAGCTCGTCGATGCCCAGCATCGAGATGATGTCGCGCAGCTCCTCGAAGCGGCCGAGCAGCCGCCGCGCCTCCTGCGCGACCTCGTAGTGCCGCGCGCCCACGACCGCCGGGTCGAGCGCCTTGGAGGACGACCCCAGCGGATCGACCGCCGGGTAATAGCCTTCGGCGGCCACGTCCCGCGAGAGGACGAGCGCGCTGTCGATGTGCCAGAAGGCGTGCGTCACCGCCGGGTCGCCGTAGTCGTCGGCGGGCACGTACATCGCCTGCACCGCGATCATGCCGCCGCGGTGGGTCGCGGTGATCCGCTCCTCGATCGCCGCGAGATCCGCCGCGAGCGTGGGCTGGTAACCCACGCGCGAGGGGAGCCGGCCGAGCAGGCCGCTCACCTCCATGCCCGCCTGCACGTGGCGGTACAGGTTGTCCACCACGAACATCACGTCCTGTCCCTGCTCGTCGCGGAACCACTCGGCGATGGTGAGCGCCGCCTCGCCCACCATGAAGCGCGCGCCCGGCGTCTCCTTCATCTGGCCGAAGACCAGCGCGGTGCGATCGAGCACACCGCGCCGCTTCATCTCGTTCCAGAGCTCGAGCCCCTCGCGCGACCGCTCGCCGATGCCGGCGAACACGGCGACGCCCTTGAAGCCCGCTACGGCGTTGTGGATGAACTCCGTCAGCACCACCGTCTTGCCGACGCCCGCGCCCCCGAACACCGCGGCGCGCCCGCCCCGCAGGAAGGGGCAGAAGAGATCGATGACCTTGATGCCGGTCTCGTAGACCTCGGTCCAGGGCCGCCGCTCTCCCGGCGCGGGCGGCGGGCGGCGCAGCGGACGGCGCGCGGCCGCGACGATGGGCGGTCCCCCGTCGAGCGGGCTGCCGTGCAGGTCGACGACTCGTCCGAGCAGACCCGGTCCGACCGGAACCGTCAGCGGACCGAGCTCCGAGGTCACCTCGGCCCCGCGGCGAAGCCGCCGCGTCGAATCGACCGCGATCGCCCGCACGCGCGCCGCTCCCACGTGGGCCTGGATCACCGCCGTGACCGGCGCCGCGTCGGGCAGCCGGCAGACGAGCGCGGTGTCGATGGGCGGGATCCCTCCGTCCATGTCGATCTCCAGCACGGTCCCGCGGACGGCCGCCACTCGACCGCAAATGGTTTCGCCTGTCGGCATCGGTGAACACGAACAGCAAGGCCCGTGCCCGGACGCAAAATCGCCATCTTCGGCCCGAATGGCTCCGGCCCATTGGGGGCGCGACGCAAATCCTGCGGGACTGGGCGATCTCCCAGACCGGACGTCGCGGCCGCTCCCGAGGCTGGCATGGCCGGGGGTCTCTGCTAGGCTTCGCGCCATGCGCAAACAGCTCCTCGCCTGGCAATGGTCGCTCTACCCGTCGGCGCACGCCGACCGGCGCAACCTCTTGATCCATGCGCTCACGGTGCCGTTCTTCCTCGCGGGCACGCTCGGCGTCCTGTCGGCGTGGCGCTCGCCCTGGCTCGCCCTGGGCGGGGTCGCCGCGATGGCCGGGGCGATGGCGCTGCAGGGGCGCGGCCACGCGCGCGAGGGCGTGGCGCCGGTGCCGTTCGCGGGGCCGGCGGACGCGCTCACGCGCATCTTCGCCGAGCAGTGGATCACCTTCCCGCGCTTCGTGCTCGGCGGCGGGTTCGCGAGGGCGTGGCGCGCGGCGGAGACCGCGAAGCCGTGAGCGTCCTCGACTGGCTGCTCGGGCGGCCGCTCTCGGTCTACGAGCAGGAGGGCGAGCGCATCGGCCCGTGGGCCGGCGTGCCGATCCTGGGGCTCGACGCGCTCTCGTCGGCGGCGTACGGCCCGGAGGCGGCGCTCACGCTGCTGCTGCCGCTCGGCGCGCTGGGGCTGCGCTACGTGGCGCCCATCACGGCGATCATCATCGTGGTCCTGCTGCTGGTCTTCCTCTCCTACCGGCAGACGATCGCGGCCTACCCGAACGGGGGCGGCTCGTACACGGTCGCCAAGGAGAACCTGGGGCAGCTCGCGGGCCTCCTCGCGGGCGCGGCGCTCGCCATCGACTACGTGCTGAACGTCGCGGTGGGCATCTCCTCGGGCGTGGGCGCGCTCGTCTCGGCGCTGCCCGGCCTCCTGCCGCACACGCTGCTGCTCTGCCTCGCGATCCTCGCCTTTCTCACGGTGATGAACCTGCGCGGGCTGTCCGAGGCGGGCGCCGCCTTCGCCATCCCGACGTACGCGTTCCTGGGCTCGCTCGGTACCGTCGTCGTGGTGGGGCTCGTGAAGACCCTGCTCGGCCGCGGCCACCCCTTGCCGGTGGCCGCGCTGCCGCCGCTGCCGTCGCCCGTGGAGGCGGTCTCCGCCTGGCTGCTGCTCAAGGCCTTCGCGAGCGGCTGCACCGCGATGACGGGCGTCGAGGCGGTGTCGAACGCGGTGCCCATCTTCCGCGAGCCGCGCATCCCGCTGGCGCGCCGCACGCTGACCGTGATCATCCTGGCGCTGGCCGCGCTCCTCGGCGGCATCGCGTTCCTCTGCCACGTGTACGGGGTCGGCGCCACGGTGGCGGGCGAGCCCGGCTACCAGAGCGTGCTCTCGCTGGTGACCGCGGCGGCGATCGGACGCGGGGCCTTCTACCACTTCACCATGCTGTCGGTGGTCTCGGTGCTCGCGCTCTCGGCCAACACCAGCTTCGCGGACTTCCCGCGGCTCTGCCACATGCTCGCGCACGACGGCTTCCTGCCCGACTCCTTCGCGGTGCGCGGCCGCCGGCTCGTCTACACCGGCGGCATCGTGGTCCTCGCGGCGCTCTCGGCCGGCCTGCTGATCCTCTTCGACGGCCTCACCGATCGCCTCATCCCGCTCTTCGCCATCGGCGCCTTCCTGGCCTTCACGCTCTCGCAGGCGGGCATGGTGCAGCACTGGCGGCGCACGCGCGGCCCGGGCGCGCGCAAGTCGCTCTGGATCAACGCGGTCGGCGCCGGGGCGACCGGCCTCACGCTGGTCGTCATCGCGGTCTCGAAGTTCGCCGAGGGCGCCTGGATCACGCTCTTCTGCGTGCCCGCGCTCGTCTACCTGTTCCTGCGCGTGAAGCGGCACTACCGGCGCATCGCGCGGGAGATCGCCACGGTGGAGCCGCTCGAGCCGCCCGAGGCGCAGCCGCCGGTGGTCGTCATGCCCGTGGCCGCGTGGAACCGCGTGAGCCAGCACGGGCTCAGCTTCGCCCTGCGCCTCTCGAGCGACGTGCACGTGGTGCAGGTGCGCACCGAGACCGACGACACGGCGGAGCTCGAGGGCACCTGGGACCTGCTCATCAAGAGCCGCGCCCGCGCCTGCGGCCTCGCCGAGCCCAAGCTGGTGATCCTCACCTCGGACTTCCGGCAGTTCTTCCGCCCGTTCATCGACTACGTGCTCGAGCTCGAGGGGAAGCACCCCGACCGCGACGTGGTGGTGGTCATCCCCGACCTGGTGCTGCCGCACTGGTACGAGAGCCTGCTGCACAACAACCGCGGCACGTTCCTGCGCACGCTCCTGCGGCTGCGGGGCAGCTCACGCACCGTGATCGTCAACACGCCGTACCACGTGCAGCCGCCGCCGGAGACCGAGCCGCTGCCCCTGCAGGGCGACCCGGGGCCGAGCTAGAAGCGCCGGCGGCGCCTCGTTCCGAGGGCCAGGGCCATCGCCAGTACCCAGGCGAATCCCGCGCCTCCTCCCTGCCCCGCGCTGCAGCCGCAACCACCGCCGCCGCCGGCCACGCCGCCGGCATCGGTCGCCGGCCCCGCGTCGCCGTTGCCGACCACGACGGGATGGCCCGCGTCGGCGCCGGCGTCCGGGATCCCGTTGCCCGCGTCCGGCGGTCCCGCGTCGAACCCGGCGTCGAGGCCGGCATCGGCCCCCGCGTCGGCGCCGGCATCGGGCCCCGCGTCCACGCCCCCGTCGAGCGGCACGGGTCCGCCGCAGACGCCGCTGTCCACGTCGCAGGCGAGGTTCGGCGTCTCCGATTGCGAGCAGCTGTCGAACGTCTCGGGCCCGAACGTCTGCACGGTGCAGGGCAGCTGGCAGCTCGAGCCGTTGCCGGGCGCGTTGGGCTGGCAGACGTAGCCGGGGCGGCAGCCGTGGCCGGGCGCGGGGCAGTAGGCGAGGCAGATGGCGTACTCGGAGCAGTAGGTCCCGGGGGGACAGGTGCAGGCGGCGAGCGCGTGGCTGGGGTCGCAGAACGCGGTGCAGTAGCCGCCGGGGTAGGGGTCCTGGTTCATGTCCTCGGTGAGGCAGAGGCCGCGGTCGGGGCAGTCGCTCCAGCCGTTGCAGGCCTGGCCGATCCCGCCGTCGGGGTTGCCGCGCGGCACGCAGCTCTGCTGGCACGGGTCGCAGAAGGCGCCCGCGTCGGCGCAGTCGGCGTCGGACGTGCAGCCGGGCACGCACTGGTTGCCGCCCGCGTAGATGGTCGCCGCGCAGACGAGGTCGGCTCCGCCGCAGGCGGGCGCGCAGCTCGACGGCCCCTCGGGCAGCGTGGTGCAGCCCCCGGCGTCGCAGCCGATGAAGGCGCACGGATCGTAGGGGGCCTCGGCGGCGAGGCCGCCGTCGAAGGCGAAGCCGCCGCCGTCGGTGACGGGGCAGCCGGGCCAGGCCGCCGCGAGCGCCGCCACGTCCAGCGTGCCCCAGCCCGAGGCCGAATCGAAGCCCACGGTGGCGCTGTAGCCGGGCACGCCGAAGAGCGAGTTGGTGCCGCTCGTGACGTCGTGGAACACGGCGGGCCCGCCGTCGAACTGCGCCACGCCCATGGCGTACAGCGCGACGTGGGGGTCGCCGAGGCGGCAGCCCAGCCGGCTCGCGATGAGCGCGAAGATGCCCGCCGAGAGCGGCGAGCTGGCCGAGGTCCCCTCGAACTGGTCGAGCTGCGCGGCGATGGGCACGCCGATGAACGGGTTCGACGAGTCGGCGGCGACGCCGGGGTTGCCGGCGAGGAGGGCGAGGTCCGGCACGCTGCGCTGCGTGAAGCCCAGCGAGGCCTGCCAGGGCGGGGCCGCGAACGTGCCGCTCAGGCCGCCGCCGCCCGCCGAGTAATTCGCGGGGTCGCTCCAGACGACCTCGGTCTGCCAGGCGGGGATGGCGTCGTGCGCGTCGAAGGCGGGGCTGTTCACCTGGGTGCCGCCCATCGCGACGACCTCGGGGATCGACGCGGGGAAGTCCACGCTCTCGGTCACGCCGTCGCCGCAGTCGTTGGAGCCGAAATCGCCCGAGGCCGCCGACCACGTCTGGCCCTCGAGCGTGCCCTGGACCACCAGGTTGCGCATGGCGGTCATGGCGCCGACCGGCGGCTGCTCGCAGTAGCCGAGCGAGATGCTGATGGCGGTGGTGTCCGCGAGGTTCGAGACGATCTCGTTCACCCCGGTGGTGAAGACCTCGCTCGCCGGCGGGATCACGAGGGTGATGCTCGCGGCGCCCGGCGCGCCGATCGACTGCAGCTCGACGTCCGGCTGGAACTCCTGGTTGCCGCCGCCGCCCGGATCGACGTCTTGCTGTGGGTTCGGCAGCGTGTCGAAGACCACCGGCGCGCGCGCGTCCGAGACGTTCTGCAGGAAGTAGTCGATGGCCTGCGGCGAGATCACGCTCGCGGGCGGCTCCGCGGTCGCGAGCACGGCCAGCCGCTGCGCCTGGCCCACGTAGCCCGCGTCGAGCAGGGGATCGAGGTCGTAGAAGCGGCGCAGGTCCTGGGGCCCCATCGCGGAAGGGTAGGTGCCGCTCTCCGGCAGCCAGCGGCGCAGGTGCACGCGCGTGTCGAGGCCGGCCACGTAGAGGACGGCGCCGCGCAGCTCCGGCGGGAAGCGCGGCTCGCCGACGGCCACGTGCACGCCCGGGAGCGCCCCCGCCACGTGGCGCAGCTCGAGGCCGAGCAGGCGCGAGACCTGCGACGCGCTGCCGCGCGCCTCCACGAAGGTGTGGTTCGGGAACTCCCGGACCTCGAGGCCGCCCTGGCGCAGCCAGGCCGCGAGCCGCGCGTAGACCGCGGGGGGCTGGCCGAAGCGGCCGCCGTACTCCGCGGGCGTGAGCCAGCGCCGGTAGTCGGCCGACCCCGGCGTCTGCTGGGCGGCCTGCAGCTCCGCGAGCTCGGCGGCGTGGGTCGGGTTGAGCGCGAGGCCGAGGTGGATCGGCGTGTCCGGCGCGAGCGGCTCGAGCGCCGGCGAGGCGGCCGACAGGGACAGCGCGGCGAGAACTGCGAAGCTCGGCATGGACGGCCCTCCGGGAACGGCGCAGCGTAGCACACCGGACGAAAGGGTCGGGAGGCGCACCGGGGCGCCGCAGGCGGGCGCGTCGGCGGCGCGCTCAGCCCGGCGGCAGGTCGGCCGCGAACGCGTGCGCGAGCGCCTCCGTCGAGAGGCCGAGCTCGCGCGCCCGCGCGAACGCCACCGCCAGCAGCGGACGGACGTGCCGCGGCGAGAGGTCGAGCCGCTCGCACACGGCGAGCAGCAGCGCATCCGCGGGCCCGCGCGAGGGAGCCGCCGCGGCAGCCGCGGGCAGCGAGCCCGCCAGCGGCGACCCCGACAGGGCTGCCGGTGGGAGGAGGCCGAGGCGATCGAGCGTCGCTCCGCCCTTCGCGGCGAGCTCGCCGGCGAACGCGGGGTCGTGCCGGAAGATCGCGCGGGCGAGGGCCTGGTAGTGGTGGGCCATCAGCAGGCCCCCGCCGCCGTTCATCCAGCGCGACATCGTCCGCTCGGACAGCCCGAGCACCGTGCCGAGCTCCTTCTGGTTCAGGTGGGCGGCGCGGCGGCAGCGCTCGAGGAACGCGGTGTCCACCAGCAGCTGCTCCGGGTCGAGCTCGTCGGTCATGAGGCCACGCTCCTGTTCGCAGGTCGCCGGATCGTCTCGCGTGGGGCGTCGATGCCCGCCGGGCACGCCACGCGTGCCTCAGTGTGCCACACAGGAGGCCATTGACGCCAGGATGGCGCGATCATCGTGGACACGCGACCCTTCTGAGAGGGCCTTCAGGCTTCGATAGAAGTCATGATGGCCTATTTCTGTGACGAAGCGGCCAACTGACCTGACATCATCGCCAAGTCAGGCGCCACGACGCGGTCCAGTGGCGTCTCCCGACCGCTTCTCGCCGGCCATTGCGTCCCCTGGGGCGCAATTTCAGGCCAACGTGACGTGTATTTGGCCTCCCGTGGCGCCCCGTCGCCCGGAAATGACAGGCCTTTGGGGCCCTCTGGCGCCTCATCATGCTCAGTGGCCTCGCCTTGGCCCCGATGAGGTGCCTCGTCGCTGCGAAGGGCCGCCCCTTCGAGACGCAGTGGCAGGTCATTGCAGTCAACGCCGCGGCCTTTGGCCCAACGAAGCGCTCCTTCGCGGTGAAGGACGAGGCCTTTGCCGCCCAGCGGCAGGTCGCTGCCGCAAAGGCCGCGGCCTTTGGCCCGACGTGGCCGCCGTTCCCTGTGAAGCACGAGGCCTTTGGGGCAACGCGGCAGCCCTTTGCAGCCAAGGCCGCGGCCTCTGCCCCGACGCGGCTCCCACCTGCGATGAAGGGTGCCCCTCTGGCGGCCCTGCGCCCGGCCCTTGGCGGAGCAGGACTCGCCGTTGCCGCGAAGGGCGCGGCCCTCGTCGCAGCGAGGCGCGAGCTGGCCCTCCTGCGGCGGCCGTTCGCCCTCGCGCGGCGTCCCTTGGCGGCCGCGCGCCCACCGCTTGCGCAGCTCGCCGCGCCCGCGGGTTCCCCGCGCGAGGGATGTTCGACCGCAAAGGAGCACGCTTGAAGCGCACGTCCATCGTCTGGACCCTTGGCCCTGCCTGTGCGGCCTGCTCGGGAGGCACACCGCCCCCCGACGCGGGCGGTGCGTGCGGCACGGCCCTCGCGGGCGGCCTCACCAATCTGAAGTACCGGGCAGGGCTCGCCGGCGATCACTTCGCCCGGAAGCTCTGCTCCATCGCCGGGCACGTCCAGCCGGCAAGGCCCGCCTCCTTGGCGCTCATCTGGAAGACCAGGTACTTCTTCTCGGGCGGCACCGAGCCCATCAGCCTCATCGCCACGATCGCGTTCGGGACGCACAGCTCGTCCTCGACGTCGAAGATGGGCGCCCACACCCGCGCCTGCTCGGCATCGCCGAGCGCGGCGGGATCGCGGCCGGCGAGGAGTCGGTTGGAGGCGTCGAAGGCAACGCAGATCGCGTCGAAGTCGTGCTGCGCCGTGGCCTCGCGCAGGCTGCACGCGGCGGCGTGAACGATCAGCCGCGCCTGCGAGTCGGCCACGTGCGGGGGCAGCGATCGCCACCAGCGCCACACGCCCCACCCGATGGCGGCCAGCGCTGCCACGGCGAACAGCCCCTTCTTCATGCCGGCCTCGAGCTCAGGGTTTCGCGAGCGGCTCGCCGTCGTAGTAGCCGAGCGACGGCTGCTCTTCCTTGATGAGCTTCATGACCCAGGTGCCGCCGCGGAAGCCCTTCACCGGATCCACGCCCGAGGCGAAGGCGATCTTCTTGCTGTCGGGGTACACCACGATGTCCATCGTCGCGGGCCTGGCCGGGCTCGAGAGGGCGAGGTAGCGCAGGGGCCCCGCGCCGGTGTTGGCGATCGCGTGCGCCTTCTCCGGGCCGGCGGGGAAGGCGGCGTAGTCGCCGGCGCGCAAGGGAACGCTCTCGCCGCCCATGCGCAGGGTGCCCGTGCCCTCGAGCACGTACAGCCCCTCCTCGAAGGCGCTGTGGAAGTGGAAGGGGAACGCGGTCTTGCCGGGCGGGATCTCGAACCAGCCGCAGCCGAGCGCGCGGCCGCCGACCTCGGCGCCGAGCCGGCGGCGCTTGAACGCGAAGCCTCCGTGGCTCTCCTCGTTCGGGGGCAGCTCCTCCAGGTTCACCACGTTCGGGTGGCGGCGGCTCTCGGGCATGATCGGCTCCTTCGTCGGCAGTGGCTCGGCGAGGCCTTCATAGACACGAAGGCGCGCGACGGCAAGGCGCCGCCAGCCCGGATCATGCCCGGGTCGCGCGCAGCCGGCGGCCGCACTCCGCGGGGTCGACGCAGCGGCAGGCCAGGATCCGGCGCAGCAAGGTCTGGGCCGCCCGGAGCTGCTTCATCCGGCCCTCGATGGCCGCGAGCTTCCTCGTGGCCAGCGCCGTCCAGCGCTTCGAGATCGGCCCGCCGCCCACGTGCTGGCCGAACAGCGCGCGCACCTCGCGCATGCTGAAGCCGACGCCGCGCGCGAACTGGACGAGCGCCACGAGGTCCAGGATCGAGTCGTCGTAGACGCGCCGGCCGCCCTGGCGCGGCGGATCGGGCAACAGGCCGCACTGCTCGTAGTAGCGAATCGCCGATGGCCTCAGGCCCGCGCGGCGGGCCACCTCGCCGATGGTCATCCCAGTCCCCTTGACTTCGAGCGCGCTCGAAGTGGCAAGAGCGTACCGCAGACGGCGTCATCCCAGGAGGACTTCATGCACGGCTGGACTCTCTCGAAGGCGACATGGCTGCTGGGCCTCGGCGCGGCGGCGGCGGTGGGGGCGGCGCTCGTCGCACGGGCGGCCCGGAACGAAGACGGCTGCCCGGTCCGGGCCCCGAGCCCCGAGCGCTTCTACTGCAAGCTCGGCGCGTTCACGCCCGCCGAGCGGCAGCGGCACGCCGCGCTCGGCGCCAAGCTGAAGGCGGCGGCCTCGATGGTGCGCGAGAGCGAGACGGGCTACGCCTTCGCGATGGACCCCGCGCGGATCTCCATCCCGGAGCTGGCGGAGTGGATCGACGGCGAGCGGCGGTGCTGCCCCTTCTTCGACCTCCAGCTCGAGATCGAGCCCCACGGGCGCGGCGTCTGGCTCCGCCTCGGGGGCGCCGCGGGCGTGAAGGCCTTCATCGCGCAGGAGCTGCTGCGCTGAGCCGCGTCGCGGCGAAAAAGGCGTGGCCCGGCCCCGACGATCGGGTTAGCTTCGAGCGTCGCGAAACGCCATCCTCGCCCCGGCCCGCGTGGCCGTCCGGAGTCGCCCATGTCGCTCTACGATCTCGAAGCGAACACCCTCGAGGGCGCGCCGCAGGCGCTCTCCACCTACAGGGGCAAGGTGGCCCTGGTGGTGAACGTGGCCTCCGAGTGCGGCTTCACGCCGCAGTACCAGGGGCTCGAGAAGCTCTACGAGGACTACCAGGGCAAGGGGCTGGTGCTGCTCGGCTTCCCCTCGAACGACTTCGGCGCGCAGGAGCCGGGCGACGCGAAGCAGATCCGCGAGTTCTGCTCGACGAAGTTCCACGTGACCTTCCCGATGTTCGCGAAGGTCGCGACCAAGGGCCCTGGGCAGTCGCCGGTGTACGCGTTCCTCGCGTCGCGCAACGGCGAGCCCAAGTGGAACTTCCACAAGTACCTCGTGGGCAAGGACGGCCAGGTGCTGGCGGCGTTCCCCAGCAAGGTGGCGCCCGACAGCCCCGAGCTCAAGAAGGCCATCGACGACGCGCTGGCCCGCTGAGATTGACGTGGCCACAATGGCACCTTAATGTGACCACATGGACGTGGGCACGCGGGCGCTCAAGGAGCACCTGTCCGAGTACCTCGAGCGGGCCGCCCGCGGCGAGATCATCGTCGTGACCGATCGCGGGGAGCCCAAGGCGGTGCTCGGCCCGGTGCCTGGAAAGTGGAACCTGGAAGCCGGGGTGGCGGAGCGGTGGATCCGTCCAGGCAACGGCGAGCGGCCAGCGCCGGCGCGCCGCTTCAAGGCGGCCGTGTCCTCCGCCGAGGCGCTGCGGCAAGACCGCGGCGAATAGGCCTTGGCCCTTTACGTGGACAGCAGCGCGTTGCTCAAGCGCTACGTCGACGAGGCGGACAGCGAGGCCTGCGAGCGGCAGCTGCTGTCGGATCCGGTGTGGCTCACCGGTCGTCACACCCTCGTGGAGGTGCGGCGAAACCTGGCGCGGATGCTCGCCGGGGCCGCGCTCGAGGCGGCGCGCGAGGAGCTCGCCGGCGACTGGCGCCGCTTCAACGTGGTCGAGCTCGACGAGCTCACCTGCGACATCGCCGCCGACATCGCCGAGGCCACCGGGGCGCGTTCGCTCGACGCCTTGCACCTGGCGGCCGCCACGCGCGTCGGCAAGGGCGGGCTCGTCGTGCTCACGTACGACCTGCGCCAGGCCCAGGCCGCGCGGGCGCTCGGCTTCGCGGTGGCGGGCGCCTGAGCCGCGGGGCTACTGGCAGGTCCCCGTGGCGAAGTTGCAGGTCGCGGGGCAGGTGCAATCGCTGTTGCCGCTGCACGAGCTGCCGGGCCCGCCCAGCGCCCAGCCCTCGGCGCAGCCGCTCGTCCCTTGCGTGAAGCACGCGTCGACGAGATCGACGAGGTCGGCGGCGCCGCGGTCGAAGTAGGTCAGCTCGCAGATCTGACCGCTCGCGCACTCGGCCTGCGTGTCCGCCTTGCTGCAGAGGGGGCGGCAGAGGCCGCCGCCGTCGGGCTGGCCCGCGCAGACGAGGCCCGCCTGGCAGATCCCGCCCAAGGTTGCGCGGTCGGGGAAGTCCGGGTCGCAGACGCTCCCGGCGGGCGCCGTACCGGTCTGGATGCACTCACCGCTCGGCTCGAGGATGCCGGCGCCGGGATCGAGGGCCTCGGAGAGGCTGTCGGTGCCGAGGCAGGTGCCGTCGCCGGTCGCGGCGACGTTGCAGGGGGCCGCGAGCCCGCCGTCGGCGGGGCACAGGTTCGGCCAGCACGCGCCGGCCTGGCACGTGGTGCTCGGGTCGCTGCAGCCGGAGAGCGCCGTGCAGGGCAGCGCGCAGAGCGGCGTCTGGGTGAGCGGATCGGGCAGGCAGCGCTGGTCGCAGGCGCAGTCGGCGTCGGTCGTGCACGGCCCCCACTGCTTCGCGAAGTCCTGGACGGCCTCGTCGCAGCCGTTCGCGCCGACCGCCGAGCAGACTCCGAAGAAAGCTTCGCCGCCTCCGAAGCGGAGCTGTCCGTCCTCGGTGCCCGCGATGGGAGACAGGATGCAAACGTCTCCGGTCGCGCAGGAGTTCGTGGTGCTCTGCCAGTCGCAAGCCGCCTGGCACGTGAAGGGCGGGTTGGTCTGGAACTGCGCCGATTCGTCGTCGAGGCACTCGGTGCCCTGGGCACAGAGCGCCCCCGGGCCGGCGTCGCGATCGGCGAGGGGCGAGCAAGCAGCGCCGAGCGATAGCGTGCCGGTGAGCTGGCAGATACCGATCACGTCGAGCGCACCGCCGCCGACCGGGAGACAGATCCCGTCGCCGGTGCCGGCGGCGTCGCAGGGCGCCCAGAAGTCTCCGCCATCCGCCAGCTGGCCCGTGCCGCCGGCCGCGAAGGCGCACTGCCGCGTGCGGCAGACTCCGTCCATGCAGAAGCTCGTGGGATCGGGGCAGTCGCTGTCCGTCGCGCACGGAGACAGGCAGACGGTGGCGGTGGTGCTCTCCATGAGCACGGGATCGGTCTGGCAGGAGAGCGGGCAGGCGCAGTCGGCGTTCGTCGTGCAGCCGGCGTACTCCTGGGCCACGCCGGGGACGCAACCCGCGTTGGAGACGGGGGTGAAGGGGCCACCCGTGCTGCCGCCGGTCGCGGCGCCCGTGGTCCCTGCGCCGCCGCTGCTCGAGCTCGAGCTCGAGGCCGAGCCGGAGCTGGAGCCGGCGATTCCGCCGGACGTCGAGGTGCCAGCGGTACCCGAGCCCGATCCCGAGCTCGACCCGCTCGCGGCGCCCGACGTCGACCCGCTCGCGGTGCCAGAGGTCGAGCGTCCCGTGGTCCCGGTGCTGGAGCCCGAGGCGCCTCCGCCGCTCGAGGCACCGGCCGTGCCGCCGGTGGTGCCCGAGCTGCCCTCCCCCACGATGTAGGGGCCGCTGTTGCAGGCGGCGAAACAAGCGACGGCGACGGCGGCGACGAGCGTTCTCATGGGAAGGGCTCCGGGGATGGGGACCACGCTCATTCATCCTCGCTGGGGTCGCCGCCTTTCACCCCCCCGCTCGATTCGATCTCGCGGCGCAGTCGAGCGAGCGCCGCGGCGGACGGCGCCGTGCCGCCCGAGCGGTCGTCGGCGTCCAGGCGATCGAGCAGCGCCACGGCCTCCGCCCGGCGGCCGAGGGCCACCAGCGTCTCCACCCGCAGGAGCTGGGCGTCGGGGCGCAGCACGCCTCGCGGGAAGCTCCGGTCGTAGGCGTCGAGCAGGCCGAGCGCCGCGCGCGCGTCGCGCTCCTGCCGCAGCGTCTTCACCGCGCGGGCCAGCGCCGCGCTCTCGGCAACCAGCGTGGACGGGGGCTGGGGTGGCGCCACCGCCGGGGGCGCGACGGAGGGCACCGGGGCCGCCGGGGGCGCAGCGGCGTGGGCCTGGCGGCCGGGCGCACGCGGGACCCGGAGCTTCGGCGCCGCGGGCACGATGGAAGGCAGCGTCACCGGTGCCGGCTCCGGAGCGGGCACGGGCGCCACCAAGGGCGCGGGCGGTTCGACCCGCGGGGCCGGGACCGCCGGCACTTCCGGCCGCCGGTAGCGCTCGTAGCCGAGCACCGCCGCCCACGCCGCGTTGACCGCGAGGAAGGCCGCGCCGGCGCCGGCGAGCGCGCTGCGCCAGCGGAAGCCCCGCGGCGCCGAGCGGTCGAGCGCCGCGAAGATGCGCGCCACCGACGCTTCGGACAGCGGCGCCGGAGCGTCGACCTTGGCGAGGAGCTCGTCGGCGCGCTGCTCCCAGGACGCTTCCGGCCTCGGGTGATCAGCCATCGCGGCCTCCTTCGAGCTTCTCGAGTCGCTTCGCGAAGTCCTTGCGCGCGCGGTGCAGCAGGAGCCACAGGTTGTCGCGCGAGGTGCCCAGCCGCTCCGCGATCTCCTCGGTCGGCAGCTCCTCGAGCACCGCCAGCACGAGCACCGTGCGGTAGCGCTCGTTCATGCCGTCGAGGATGCGATAGACCTTCTCGCGCGCCTGCCGGCGCTCGACGTCCTCCAGAGGCGAGCGCCGCGGGTCGGGGCGATCGCCGGCCACGTCCTCGGCGCTGCCGCGCAGCCAGCGGCGCCAGCGCGCGCTGCGGCGCTGGTGGTGCACCGCGTTCTCGGTGATGCGGAAGAGCCAGGTGGTGAGCTTCGCCTCGGGCCGGTAGGTCGGCAGCCGCCGCTGCACGATGGCGAAGGTCTCCTGCACCGCGTCCTCCACGTCGAGGTGAGGGCCGCCGAGCCGCGCCGCCCAGCGCGCCACGAGCTGCACGTGGTCGCGGTAGACCGTGGCGAAGTCCGGCACGGGCGCCGGCGGCGTCGGGGACACGTCCGGCAGGGCGCTCACCTCTCCTTCATCCGGGCAGCGGCCGGCAACTTTCACTCGAAATGATAGAGCCCTCCGGCCCCGCCCCAGAGCTCGAGGGTCGACAGGTTCGTGGCCGTCGCGCTGGCCCCCTCGACCGCCCGATCGTTCAGGAACCAGGCGACGCCCTGCACGCCCGCCCAGGGGACGATCCGGAAGCGCGTCCAGAGCACGCGCAGACCCACCGCGCCGCCCACGTCGAAGCCGGTGTGGGACTGGGGGCTCGCGAAGCCGCTCCCCGCGACCTCGAGGACTCCCAGCAGCACTTGCGCGTCCGCGGCCAGCGTCCAGTCGCCCCACGAGGGCTTGAAGAACGCCCCGAGCCCCAGCGCCTCGCGTTCCCAGCTCGCCTGGCCGCTGCCGACGGCGGCCTGCCGCGGGCCGTCGAAGAGCAGCGACGCCTCGCCCGCCCAGAGCCCCTGCCGCGGGCCCAGCCAGCCGAAGAGCTGCCCGACCACGCTGCCGCCCGAGGCGGCGTAGGCGGCGTCGAGCCCCGCGGCCAGCGCCCCCTCGAGTCGTGGCCCTTCCGGGGCGCTCGCCTCCTCGACGCCCGCCGGCGCGGGCCGCGGCCGCACGACCGTGCGCAGCGCCGGGGCGAAGTGCGCGTCCCAGATCGCCAGGGTGACGGCGGCGGCCTTCGCCAGCTCGTCGCAGGAGGCGGCGTCCGGGAGGACGCGCCGCACCGAGCTGCCGTCGGGCGCCGCGAAGGCGACGCGCAGCCCCTCGGGGACCCGCTCGACGTCGACGCGGGAGCCGTTGCCGTCCACGGGGTCGCCCACCTCCGCGAGCGCGCGTACGAGCGCCGCCGCCGAGGGACAGGCCGGCGCGGCGCCGAGCTTGAGGCCGAGCGCGAGGGCGAGGAGCAGCGACGCGGGCACGACGCCGTTAAAGCGTGCGAGCGCCGCTGCCGCAAGAGAACGCGGAAAAATCTGCGGCCGAACGCCCTCGAGCGCAGATTCCCCGCGCCTCGTGGGCTGCGGCGCACGAGTTACGCCGCCGCTGCCTTGGCACGCGGCTTGATGAAGCCTGCCGCGGAGGCAGACACATGAACCACAAACTCGCGCTTGCCGCTCTCGCCGCCTGCACGCTGGGAAGCTCCGTCGCCGCCCGCGCCGGCTACGAACGCACGCTGTGGGGCATGAGCCTGAACGACGTCCAGAAGGAGTACGGCAGCGACGGCTTCGAGCGGGACAGCCAGGCCGGACACTCCTACCTGGTCGTGCGGACGGTGGCGCACCGGACCGCCGTCATCGCCTTCTTCTTCAAGAACGGCACCTTCTCGCCGCGCGCTCCCTACGGCGGGCTCGCCGAGGTGGCCGTGACCTTCCCGCGGGAAGGGGAAGCCATCCCGAGGACGATCGGCGAGCTTCCCCGCGAGAGCCCCGGGAAGCTCGCGCAGACGCAGCGGCGGATCGGGAAGCTGCTCGAAGCCAAGTACGGGCCGGCGACCCAGGTGGGCGCCGATCAGGTCTGGCAGGCGACCGACGGGACTGTCGTGGCCTTCAAGGTCCGCGACGATCTGGCGACGATCGTGTACGAGCCCAAGGACGACAACTTCGATCTCTATCTGGGGCTGTGAAACCTGGCTAGAACGCGCTCGCCGGATAGCGGTACGTCGGGAACGTGTCCGGCACGGGCGGAACGGTCACGGCCTCGCTCTGGCGTCCGGCCCCGGTGAGCGTCTGGTTGGTCGCGCTCGGGTCGAAGCCGGGCACGGGCGCGGCCGCGAGCGTGTAGTCGTCGGCGGGCCAGCCCGGGTTCGCGAAGCCCGGATCGGCGACGACGCCGCCGTCGTCTTCCTGGATGGCGACCTGCTTGCCGCCGAGCGTCGGGTCGTCCTGCCACTGGGCGAAGTCGACGTAGTCCCAGTTCTTGTAGTCCGCGCCGTTGCAAGTGCTCGCGTCCTGGTAGCTGCCGTGGTCCACGTGGAGACTCTTCGCGTCGGTCGCGAAGGTGCCGTCGGTGCGCCAGTACAGATCGCCCACGAAGCTCTGGAACTGGTTCACGGGGAGGTCGCAGGCGTAGGCGCAGCCGGTGAGCGGCAGGAAACCCTGGGTGCCCTGCGAGCTCGGCAGGTCGAAGTAGAAGACGTTGCTCGCGAACGAGACGCGCGTGGGCGGGCTCGCGGGACACGCCCAGCCGCCGTCGGCCGCGCCCCCGCAGCAGCCCTGCGGCCAGGGGTCCTGCTCCTGGAACATCCCCTGCCGGCCGTAGGCGAAGACGTTGTTCTCGATCACGTTCCCGGGCTGGCCCGGCGCGGGTCCTTCCGACTGCCACATCGTGTACGCCGAGACGCGGTAGACGACGTTGTCCGACACGGTGACGCCGCCGGTCTGGGCGTCGAGGTAGATGCCCTCCCCGCCGTAGCCCGACCCCTTCACGCCGTGATCGACGATGGACGAGTCGGTGACGTCGTGGATCAGGTTGTGCTGGATGAGGCCGCCGAGCGCGGTCTTCACGTTGGCGCCGATGTTGTAATAGAGCGTGCCGCCGTCCGAGGTGATGCCCTTGATCACGTTCCAGATGTGGTTGAACAGGCTCTGCACGTTGGCCGTGCCGTGGGAGCTCTTCGCGGAGGGGCAGCCGTCGTTGCAGACCGAGATCCCCGCATGGTAGCCGTCGGTGATGTCGTTGTGCGCGAGGGTCACGTTCTGCATCGCGCCGGTGCCGATCCCCTCGCCGTCGGCGAAGACGCGGCCGTAGCCCTGGATCAGGTCGTTCTGCACGGTGAGGTTCTGCGGCAGGGTGGCATCGGTGTCGCTGCCCGAGGCCTTGCGGCCGAGGTGCACGCCGCAGTCGCCCACGTCGTAGAAGATCGAGTCCTGCACCGCGACCCCCGTGGCGGCGGGTGAGCCGGGCGCCGTGGCTACCTGGATCCCGCTGGCCGAGGTGTGGCGGGCGGTGATCCCTTCGAAGGTGACGTTCTGGCAGCTCTCGCAGTCGACCGCCGCGGGCAGCGCGTTCTCGCCGTTGTCGTCCTGGTTGAAGCCCGAGGCGCCGGGCACGTAGTCGTCCATCTCGAAGGTGATGCCCTGGAACGTGACCCAGGCGAGGCCGGTCGCGGCGAGGAGCGGCGGCGCCACCTGGGGAATGCGCACCGCGTCGCTCGCCGGATCCTCGCCGGCATTCGCGAGGTAGCTCAGCACCCAGGGCGTCCTGGAGCGGTCGACGAACCACTGCCCCGGCTGCGAGAGCGCATCCTGCACGTTCTCGACGACGTAGCGGTGGCCCTGGGTGGGGCCGTGGTAGTTCTGCTGGCCCGGATCCGCCGCGTCGGCGCTCAGCGGCGTCGGCGCGGTGAAGTAGACGAGGTGGTTCGCGTCGTCGACGCACGAGACGCGCATCTGCTCCATGGTCCACGCCTCGAACAGATCGATCTCGACGTCGCCGGCGGGGGCCGTGCCGTGGGCGGGCGCGCCGCAGGGATTGCCGGCGGGCGGGTTCAGGTTCGCGAGCGCGCTCGTGAGGCCCGCGTCCGGCTCGAAGTAGAAGTGGTCGAAGCACTTGTAGCCTGCGTCGGCGGTGAGCAGGGCCGGACACGCCGCCATCGGGCTCGCGGCGTACACCGCGTCGGCGACGCGCAGGAAGTCGCCCAGGTAGGTGCCGGCGTCGTTGCTCGTGCCCTGGCCCAGGCGCGGCCGCAGGCGGCGCGTGAAGTCCGCGGCCCCCTGCGGTTCGTAGTAGAGGCTCTCGAAGGGCAGGGTCGAAGCGGGCAGCTGTGCCTGCCAGAGGTTCCCGCCGTCGTTGAACCAGCCCGTCACGGGCGTGGCGCCGCTCACGATGGGCCGTTCTCCCGGATAGGCCTCCCAGATCACTTCCCCGCCGTCGGCGCCCGAATCGGTCGACGTGAACGACAGGGCCTGCGACAGGAAGTAGGTGCCGCCGCGCAGCACCACGGCGAGCGGTCTCGGCTTCGACTGGACCTGGCTCTGCGCGTACGCGAGGTGCTGCCACGGCGCCGCCTCGGTGCCTGGATTCGTGTCCGCGCCGCCGGGCGAGACGAAGTAGGCGGGCATGCCCGCGTCGAAGGGGCCGGTGCTCGACCCGCCGCTCGACGAGCCCCCGCCGGTG
>Ga0335073_10003874_pt1 | contig 20866 bp, 23 predicted proteins | sample Lox_Sample_22_FD_207093 | JGI IMG/M metagenome (GOLD analysis project Ga0335073, IMG submission 207093) | Soil microbial communities from Loxahatchee National Wildlife Refuge, Florida, United States - Lox_Sample_2.2 | ecosystem: Environmental > Terrestrial > Soil > Wetlands | place: USA...
GAGAACGAGCCGTACATCGACCCGTGTGTTGAAAGCGCCACGACGTGCAGCTTCCCGGCCCCGGTGCGCGTCCCCGCCGGCGACTACTACATGCTCGGGGACAACCGCGGGACCTCCGACGACAGTCGTTACTGGGGCCCGGTGCCCGGCGCGTGGATCATCGGCACGGTCGTGCACTGCTCCGATCTGCGCACCGTCTGCCACGCCGTACGCTGACCCGCTCCAAACCTCCCGAGATACGATCCGGGGCATGAGCGACGAATCGCTGGTGCCTCGGCCGAGCGATCAGCGCCCTGAACTCCGTGCGTCGGATGCCGAGCGCGAGCTGACCGCGGAGACGCTGCGCGTCGCGATGGGCGAGGGGCGGTTGACCGTCGAAGAGCTCGAGGACCGGTTGCGCTCCGTCTACACGGTCCCGACCGTCCGCGAGCTCGAGTTGCTCGTCGCCGACGTCACGGTCCCGGCCGGGCCCGGAAACCGCGCGCTCGCCGGACCGAGTGCGGCCGGTCTGACCGTGCAAGAAGGGCCGGGCGGCGACCGCTGGGTCGTGTCGATCATGAGCGGCCACGACCGGCGCGGCCGGTGGCGAATCGCGGACCGGTGCACGGTGCTCAACATCATGGGTGGCAGCGACATCGACCTCAACGACGTGGAGCTGTCCGCGCCGGTCACGCAGCTCAACGTCTACTCGGTGATGGGTGGCGCCGAGGTCCGGGTTCCGGACGGCGTATCGGTGGAGGTCTCGAACCTGGCGATCATGGGCGGCAACGACATCCAACTCGGCGACGAGGTGGTGCCGCCGGGCGGCCCGGTGATCCGGATCCGTCTCGTCTCGATCATGGGCGGCACCGAGGTCAAGCGGGGCCGGAGGCTCTCCAAGGAGGAGCGCAAGCGCCTGAAGGAGGAGCGCAAGCGCGAGAAGGAGCTCCGCAAGGCCGAAAGCCGCGGCGAGCTCGAGGAGTAGGGGGCTCCTACCCCCGTACGCCGCGGCCGGGCAGCCGGCTGACGCCCCGCTGAGGCGTTCGGCGCCGGCTACTGGTACAGAACCAGCTGGTGCACGCAGAACGAGAAGAACAGCGCCAGCAGGCTCCAGGTGATCGGCCAGCTGAGCGTGCGCAGGAACGCCACGTCGAAGTGGCCAAACCGCAGCACGTAGACGAAGATGCCGGCGAGCATGACCGCGTAGACGATGATCGCGGGCAGCGGTGAGAGCGCCAGCCCGATGATCGGCGCGACGATCAGCCCGAGCACGATCCACGCGGCGATCGTGAGGATGTCGACAGTGATGCTCGTGCGCTGACGGCCGACGATCGTCATGAAGCCGGCGGCGCCGACGAGTGCCGCGACCATGAACACGCCGAGCGGCCAGTGGGAGCTGAAGTTGAAGATCGCGCCCATCAGCTTCCCGCCGATCCACAGCAGGAACGGGTCGACAACCGCGATCGCCAGGTAGCACAGGCCCATGTCCGCGGTTGAATCCCACGGATTGGCGAACACGGGCCGGCGGACGACCATCGCCTCCCTGAGGGCCTCGGGCGCGAGCGCCCCACGAATCGTCTGTGCGCTGTCGGGTTCGGTCGTCAACGGTCAGATCCTCGACCCCGAATGGTAGGGAGCTTGGCGATCCCTCGCGGCGCGAACCGCTCGGCGCACACACGACAGGCCGTCGCTAGGGTGCAGCGCGTGCGCATCGCCGTACTCGCCGACATTCACGGGAACCTGCCAGCGCTGCGGGCCGTGCTGAACGAGCTCGACCAGGAGCCGGTCGACGCGATCGTCGTCGCCGGGGACGTGGTCGGCGGTCCGCTCGTCCGCGAGACGCTCGAGCTGCTGGCGGCCCGGCGTGAGCCGACTCGGTGGGTCCGCGGCAACTGCGAGCGCGAGGCCGTGGCCGTCTACGACGGCGCGCCGGTGTCCGACGACGCGGCCGGAAGGGCGGCGGCGTGGAGCGCCCGGGCGCTCGATTCCCGCTGGCGCGACGAGCTCGCGGCGTTGCCGATCAGCCTCGGGCTCGACGATGTGCGCTTCTGCCACGGCTCGCCGCGCCGCGACGACGAGATCCTCACCCGCACCACGCCCGACGATGTCTTGACCGAGGCGCTCGCGGACGTCGCCGAGCCGCTGATCGTCGGCGGCCACACCCACCAGCAGCTCATTCGCAGCATCAACGGGACCGTCACCTATGCCAACGCCGGCAGCGTCGGGATGCCCTACGAGGGCCGCCCGGCCGCGTTCTGGATGATCGTCGAGGGCGGCGTGCCCGATCTGCGCGAGACGTCCTACGACCTCACCGAAGCGGTGCAGGAGCTTCGCGCATCGGGCTTCTCCGACGTCGAGGAGCAGCTCGGCGGCTCGCTGCTCGATCCGACCGATCCGGGCTGGGTGTCGGCGTTCTTCGAGCACGGCGCGGGCCGCGGCGAGGAACCGGGCGAACCACCAAGCGCCGCTTAAACCGGGGTACGATTCGTCGGTGCGTACCGCGAAGTTCGCGGTACGAATGGGATTGGGGTAGGTCCGCTCTGTCCAGCATCTCGCACGACGGCCCAGTGATCGGCTCGGCGTTCGCCGGCTACCGGATCGACGAGCAGATCGGCCGCGGCGGGATGGGAGTGGTCTATCGAGCGACCGAGCTGCGGCCGGAGCGCGCCGTGGCGCTCAAGGTGGTGGCACCGGAGCTCGCGGTCAGCCCCGACTTTCGCGCCCGGTTCCTGCGCGAGGCTCAGCTCGCGGCCGAGATCGAGCATCCGAACGTCGTACCGGTCCTGAGGGTCGGCGACGAACAGGGGGCGCTGTTCATCGCGATGCGGTTCATCCGGGGAACGGACCTCGCGGGGCTGATTCGATCGGAGGGGCGGATCGCACCGGCGCGAGCCGCGGCGATCGTCGACCAGATCGCGGACGCGCTCGACGCCGCTCACGCTCGCGGGCTCGTTCACCGAGACGTCAAGCCGTCGAACGTGCTGATCGAGACCGGGCGGCGTGGCGATCACGCGTACCTGACCGATTTCGGCCTCACCAAGCAACGCAACTCGAGCACCCGGCTGACCGACACCGGGATCCTCGTCGGCAGCCTCGGCTACCTCGCACCCGAGGTGATCCAGGGCTCGACGATCGACGCTCGGGCCGACATCTACGCGCTGGGTGCCGTCCTGTTCGAGGCCCTCACCGGCGAGCTGCCGTTTCCGGAGTCCGAGAGCCAGATGGCTGCGTTGTACGCCCACGTGATGACGCCGGCGCCCGCGCCGTCCGCGCAGGCCCCCGGGATCCCCGTGGCGTTCGACGCGGTGATCGAGCGCGCGATGGCGAAGAATCCGGATGACCGGTTCGCGTCGGCGGGCGAGCTCGGCGATGCGGCGACCGCCGCCGCCGAAGGCCGCACGCCGGAACCCGGTACGCCGGAACCCCGCACGCCCGCTCCGAGCCCCCCGAGCCCGCGGGGGACGAACGCCACGATCGTGGCAACCTGGCCTGCGCCGCCGCCCTCCAGGGCCGCACCGACGCAAGTCGTGCCGCCCGCGCCGCCGGCGCCCCGTGTTCCGCCGCCGACGCCGCCGGTGGCTGGCCCGCAGTCTCAGACCTCGAGTCAGATCCGCCGGCGCCCGATCGTCCGAGACCCGGGGCGCGAGCCGCGCGGCTCCGGCACGGCGGCCGGGCCGGTCAAGATCCCGCTCGACCGGGCGTTCAGGTACAGCCAGGGGCCGCTGCCGCTCGAGAGCCCGATTCCGTTGCTGAGTCGTGAACAGCTGGTCACGGAGCTCGCGCGCCGGGTCGATCGTTCCTCCGGTGGGTCGCTGTTGATCACCGGCTTCCGCGGGGTCGGTAAGACCACCGTGGTCGATCGCGCTCTGCGCGAGCTGCGGAAGCTGTCGGGGGGCCAGAGGTTCTGGGTTGCCGTCAGGATCAACCTGGCCCGGCCCCGCAATACCGGGGAGCTGCTGTTCGAGGTCATTCGCGGGCTGTACGAGCAGCTCGCCGACGACCACCAGCTCGACACGCTGGACCCGGAAGCGAGGGCGGTGCTGGAGACCGCCTACAACCGGACCTCGCGCTCGCTGAAGGAAACGGTGTCGAGCAGCGTCGAGCGGAACGTCAGCTTTGGCCTGAGCGGCGGTCCCGCCGCCGGAAGCATCATCGGTCCCAAGGCGGACTTCTCCAGGAAAGCCGCGAGATCGCTCAGCGGTGAGGCCGCCTATCTCGACTATTCGGATGTCGACGCCGAGCACGACTTCGCCCGCGTGGTTCGGCTGCTTGGCCGGGTCGCCGATGCGCCGCCGCTCAAAAAGGGGTTCGGCCGGCTGCTCGGCGGAAAGCCGCCACGGGCCCCCATGGGAGTCCGTCTCATCGTCGTGTTCGACGAGCTCGACAAGCTCAGCGAGCTGGATGGGGGAGCTGACTGGATTCGCGGCCTGCTCACCAGCCTCAAGAACCTGCTGACCGTCGAGGGATGCAATTTCCTGTTCGTCGCCGGTCCGGACCTCCACGACGCGGTCGAGGAGGACATACGGCGTGGCGGCAGCATCTTCGAGAGCGTGTTCGGGTGGCAGGCCTATGTCCCGTGCGTGTGGGGGGCCGAGTCCGCCCTGCTCGACGCCGTGGTCTGCGATCCGGACGCGCGGGCGACGCGGCAGATCGACATGCTTCGGGACCACCTCGCGTACACGGGAAGGGGCGTGCCCCGGCTGCTGCTGCGCGGCCTCAACGCCCTGGTCAGGTTCGACGACGACCGTCCCTATCTGGAGCTCGGCCGCAACGAGTTGACCAGCATCGAGTTCAACGCGGGTCTCGAGGCGCTCGTGCGGGAGTTTGTCGAGGGCCACGCCGCCGACGACGTACCACCGGGAGAGCTCGACCAGTGGCGCCTCGGCGTGTACTACGCGGTCGACTGGATCCTCCGGTTCAAGGTCAGGTTCACGGCTCAGGAGGTCGCCGCACTTCAGTCCGAGACCGTGGTCGACCCGATGCTTGCGCTGCACGAGGAAGAAGTTCAGGAACTGCTCGAGCACCTCGCGGCACACGGAGTGCTCGAGCAGATCGCCGGTGTTATCCCAGGCGCCACCTTCTACGGAGACGTCGCGGGCGCCCGGGTCGCCGCGTACAAGCTCAGCGACGAGGTGGCATCGGTGATCAGACGGCTCACCTCGATGCGCGAGGCCGCTCTCACGGACGAGAACGAGCTCGCCGTCGTGATCGACGACGACGCCGTGTTCCTGGGCCTCGTGGGCGAGACGCTTGCGGGCGACCGATACGAGTTGCTCGAGGAGTTGGGACGCGGAGGCGCATCGCGAACCTATCGCGCCCATGACCGCGACGACGACCAGGACGTCGCGATCAAGCTGTTTGACGTTGGCACGTTCGGCGGCGATGAGTTGATGCGAGCCCGGTTCCTGCGCGAGGGCGCGATCGCACTCGAGCTGCACCACCCCGGCATCGCCCAGACGCGAGAGGTCCTCCACGAGCCGGACGGCCGGCTGGCGATCGTGACCGAGCTGATCCCCGGGCCCTCGCTGGCCGAGCTCGTCGCACGTCATGGGTCGATCGAGCCCGCCACCGCGATCGCAATCACCCTCCGGGTGCTCGACTCACTCGGCTACGTCCACGCCAACGGGATCGCCCGCCTCGATCTGTCCCCGCGCAGCATCAGGCTCCGCGCCGACGGTTCCCCGACGATCACCAAGCTCGGCCTGGCCAAGTACGTCGGCCGGACGCCACCGGCCACGAGGTCGAGAGCCTCGACCGAGGTGGGGGCGGTGGTCGGAACGCCGGCGTACGCCCCTCCGGAGCAGCTGACCGGCAATCCCGTCGATATCCGAGGCGACCTATATTGCACGGCGCTCATTCTGTACGAGCTGCTCGCGGGACAGCGCGCGCGAGAAGACGAAGCCGTTCGCGCCCTTCTGCACAGCGCCGGCGGGATCGTCGACCTGAGCGTGCTGCCCGTCTCCGGCGCCCTGCGCGAGGCCATCCGCGTCGCGCTCGATCCACAGCCGGACCGTCGGTTTGCCGACCCTGCGACGATGATCGCCGCGCTGGCGCACACGCCGGAGGGGCGGCTGGCAACTGCCGGCCGGCAGACGATGCCGTAGCCGGCCGGGAAGATTCAGGTTGACCTGTGCACGGGTCGCCGCGAGGCGGTCAGCCGGCCGTGCTCGGCCACGATGTCGACCCGCTCGAGTAGCGCCTTCAGCGCGGCGAACGCGGCCGCGTCGAGCCGCGCCGGCACGTCGGCGGCCATCAGCTCGAGCGCGACCTCGGACGTGTACGCCGCGCGGTAGGGGCGCTCGGAGATCAGCGCCTCGTACACGTCGGCGATCGCGAGCACCCGCATCGGCATCGTCTGCTCCTCAGCGGTCAAGCCGCGCGGGTAGCCGTGTCCGTCGAGCCGCTCGTGGTGGGAGCTCGCGAGCACCGCGAGCCGGTCGAAGCCGGGTACCCGCTCGAGGATCTGCTCGGTCAGCAGCGCGTGGTCCTTGAACCTGGTCTGCTCGGCCTCGGTGAGCGGGCCCGGCTTGTCGAGGATCCGGTTCGAGATCGAGAGCTTGCCGATGTCGTGCAGCAGCGCCGCGCGGCGGAGCTCTCGCTGCGTGGGTTCGTCGAATCCGAGCACCGTGCCCATCCCGAGGGCGATCGCGCACACGCGGTCGCAGTGCTCGTGGGTCCACGGCGACTTCGCGTCGATCACGGCCGCGAACCCTTCGGCGATCGTGTCCAGCCGGTCTTCGTCGGCGGTCAGGATCCGATCGGGGGGTTCGACCGTGGATACGTCCGGCGACGCCAGCCCGTGCCAGAAGCGATCGTCACGACGGAACGCGCCGAGCGCCTCGACCAGTGCCGGATCGAACCACGTCCCGCTCCGCTTGGCAACGACGCGGTACGCGATGTGGACGCCGCGAGCGGCGTGAAACACCTCGACCGTCTGCGCCAGGCACATGATCCTGGCCAGCAGCGGAATTTCGAGTCCACTGATCCCTTCCGGCTGGCCGTGGCCATCCCAGTGCTCGTCGAGTGCCTTGATGGCATCGGCGGTCGCTTCGGAGAACCCGAGCTTGAGCGCGATCTCGGCGCCGCGGTGACAGCGTGCCTTCATCAGCGCCCGGGTCACGTGGCCTTCGTTGCGGATGGCTCGCAGCCGGTCGGCGCGGTCGAGCACGGATCCGTCGGGGGCGACGGTCTTGAGCGACCACGCGAACGCCGACAGCGGGCGCGCCCAGTCGACGAGCTTGGACGAATGCTTGGCGTATTGGTCGTCGGCGCGGAACAGCGCCGCCATGTGCGCCGAGTTCGCCGAGCACCCCGCGTCCTTCAGCAGCAGCGCGTAGAACAAGTCCGATCGAGTCGGAGCGTCGAGCCCGAGTTCGTCGGCCACGCGCATCCCGATCAGGCAAGACCGCACGGCGTGGCCCGGCGGCTCGCCCTCGGCGATGTCCAGGGCGCTAGACAGCGCACCGATCAGCTCGGACAGCGCGATCTCGCGGGAGCCGGCCATCACCTCAAAGTATCGGCAGATACACCGCCCGCGACAACCGGCTGCGGCGGACGCGGACCTCTAGGCTACGCACCTGAGATGTGCGATCTTCACGACGAGCACGGTCGGCTCCCGCCGCTCGAGGCCGACGAGTACCGCCTCGACACCGCCCGCGTGCGCGGGTTCGTCGCCGACGTGCGCGAGCGAATCGCCGCGGCGGAGTCGCCGGGCCACGCGTGCGAGCTGATCAGCCCGCTGTTCGCCGAATTGCTGGCCGACCGGGATTGGCTGCCTGCGACCTATCAAGCGCCGGCCGTCGGCAGCGGGATGGGCGGCGGTATCGGGCAGTGGCTGGTGTTCCGAGCGGCTGACCGGTCGCTGTCGCTGTTCAGCCTGGTGGTGCCGCCGGGCGCGATGACCCCGGTCCACGACCACCTCGCCTGGGGCCTCGTCGGCGTGTACCGGGGCGTTCAGGACGAGGAGTTCTACCGCCCGGGGGATGGGCGGCTCGCGCTTGTGCGACGGCGCCCGGTCAACCCGGGTGACTTCTACACGCTGCTGCCGCCGCGCGACGACGTGCATCGTGTTCGGACGACGTCGGCGCAGACGTCGGTCTCGATCCATCTGCTCGCGAACGACGTCGGTTGCATCTGGCGGCACACGTTCGACGAGCAGTCCGGCGCACCCAGCCCGTTCCGCTCAGGGTACGTGAACGCCGAATGCGCGTCGGAGTCGTGACCCGATGAGCGCGACCCTGAGGCGGCACGCGATCGGGCTCACCTGGACCGAACCCGGGATGATGGTCCGCACCGCCCACGCGCTCCAGAGCGAGGGCCGGGTGTGGCTGGTTGACCCGTTCGACGACGGCCCGGCGCTGCGCGAGGCCGAGTCGCTCGGCACGCCCGCGGGCGTGTTCCAGCTGCTCGACCGCCACAACCGCGACTGCGAGACGATCGCGTCGAGGCTCGGCGTACCGCTGCTCCGTCTCCCCGACAGCGCCCCCGACACGCCATTCGACCCCGTGCCCATCCTGTCGCGCTGGGGCTGGCACGAGGTCGCGCTGTGGTGGGAGCGCGAGCGAGCGCTGGTCGTGGCCGAGGCGATCGGGACCGCTCCGCCGTTCGCGCTGGGGCGCCGGGCCGGCGTCCATCCGATGTTGCGCCTGACGCCACCGCGGTCGCAGCTCGCGCCGTACCGGCCGTCGATGCTGCTGGTCGGCCACGGCCCCACGATCGAGTCCGACGCCGCGGCGGCGCTCGACGACGCGCTCGCGCACTCGGTGACCGATATCCCGCGACTGGTCACGTCGCTGCCCAAGCTGGTGCGCGGCGGCTGATATGCATGGCCGCCGCGATTTACGCGTCTGATCCGAATCCTGCCTCGGATTCGGATTTCGTGCCCGGCGAGCTCCGGCATCTCGTGACCGGCAACCCGGGCCGCCTGCTCGACGCGCGGCGCACCCCGATCACGGTGACGGCGGTCAGGCCTGCCGTCGGGGCATTCGAGGTCGAGGTCGGCGCGTTCGAGGACGCCGGCGCGCGCTGGGAGCTGTCACTCGATGAGGTCTCGCGCTTCCAGTTCGCGCGTGGAGGCGCGGTGGCGCCGCCCGGGACGGTGGCCGAGCTCGAGCGCGCGCTCGGACGGTTCGAACGGGAGCTCGTGATCGATCCCGATCCCGCCGCGCTTCTGGAGACCCTGCGCCGGATCGACCGCGTGCGCCGGGATTTGCGGCCCGAGTTACCGGGTCGGGTCGATGTCGCGGTGCGGGTGCGGGCGCGCGCCGGCGACCCCGAGCTGTTCGCGTTGCTCGACGAGTTCACCGCCGACCGCGACGTCGCCGACCTCGAGCGGCGGTTCACGAGCGCGTTCGTCAGCAATCCGCGCTCCGGGGAGTTCGTGAAGGCGCACGCGATCGTGCTTGCGGAGCTGGGTCTGTGTCCCTACCGCGGCCAGATCGTCCGGAACCCGGACGTGTTCGAGGGCGCCGGCGGCAAGGAGCGGCGGGCCGAGCATCTCGTCGCCAGGCTGGCGTTCACGCTCGAGCTGTGGTCGCGGATCGGCGAGGAGAGCGTGACGCTGTACCGGGGCGCCGCCGTCGAGGGGCCGCTTCCCGAGCCGTCGCCGTCGTCATTCGTGTCGGCGACGTTCTCGCGCGAGGTCGCCGCGGCGCACTTCGAGGGGGGCCCGGCGGCGACGACGGCGGTCCTGTGGCGTCAGCGCGTCCCGATCACCCGGTTGCTGATGACATTCCTCGAGACGCGCGAGATGAACGGCCGCTTCCGCGAAGCCGAGGCCGTGCTGATCGGCGACCCGGCTAACCGCGCGTTCTAGGCGCGGATCACTTCGGCGGCCACGGCCCGGCGTTCGCGCCGAGGGCGTTCAGCCAATTGCGCATGTACGTGCCGGCCGGTGTGATCTCGCCCTCCTCATAGCCCGTCGTCGCCCGAGCCAGCGTGATGCCGTTCAGCGTCGACCAGCCGTACTCGATCGCGGTGCCGTGCGCGGCGTACTTGGCGATCGTCTGGCCCTGCGCGAGGATCGAGCCCGGGGGCGCGATATCCGTGATCTCCTCGGCCACGTACTGCACCTGGCCTGCCTGCTGGCCCTGGAGCAGCTCGAAGTACACGAGCGGCTGGCCGGCGTACCAGTTCGGCTCGATCGCGAGGATCTTGATCTCGCAGGGCGCGAGGATCGGCGCCCCGACCGGCAGCTGGGCGTCGACGCCCTGGTCGGTCCGCTCCCACACCGTCACGTACTGGAGCGGGTCGATGTAGCTCGTGTTAGTTCTGCGCGCGGCCACGTGCTCGAGCACCAGCAGGTGCCTGACCTGGGACAGCGGCATCGCGTGCGCCTTCGGGTCGCCGATCGGGTCCTGCGGCGTCACCGCCTGCGCCTGCACGCCCGCCGAGGGCTCGATCGACTGCGGGTGTGCCTGCGGGATCGTCGCCGTCGATGACGCTGCGCTGCCGCTGCCGGTGGTGCTGCCGCCTACTGCGGAACTCCCGCATCCCGCGGCGATGATCGCGAGCGCCGTAATCGCCGCGAGCCTGTATCGGTGAAACACTTGCCTGCCGTCCACGCTGAAATGTCTTGCTCCACACGTTAACGGCATCCTTCGCCGGCGGCGTGAGTCGTCCGTTTGCGCTACCGGACATGAGTAGGGTGGTGCGCGTGGCTTTCGTCCCCGCCGATCGGCATCTGCTCCGCGCCAAGGACCTCGCCGACGCGCGGTACTTCGAGCCGCTCGACGTCGACGACCTCGCGCGCGCGGCCGGGCTGTCACGCGCGCACTTCAGCCGCGAGTTCCGCCGGGCCTTCGGCGAATCGCCGCATGCATATCTGCTGACGCGCCGGCTCGAGCGCGCCGCGGCGCTGTTGCGCACGACCGACCGGGCCGTGGCCGACATCTGCTTCTCGGTCGGGCTTCAGAGCCTCGGCTCGTTCACGACCAGCTTCACGCGCACGTATGGCGTCTCGCCGACCGCGTACCGAGCGCGGTTCCCGCCGGCCTCCGACTGGGCGATGGTCCCGACCTGCGTGGTCCGCGCCTATGGCCGGCCCCAGCGCAGCACGTTTCGAGAAGACAACCTTTCGCGCGGGAATTAGTGTGGCCGGCGTACTCACCACCACGCCTTAGGAGGCCAAGATGATCAAGCTCTCGACCGCGCAGCTCTGGGTCCACGACCAGGAGGAGGCGCTCGAGTTCTACACCAAGAAGCTGGGGATGGAAGTACGCATGGACGTCACGATGCCCGAGATGGGCAACTTCCGCTGGCTCACCGTCGGACCTCCGAGCCAGCCGGAAATCTCGATCGTCCTGATGGCGATTCCGGGCCCGCCCGTGATGGACGATTCCACGGCCGAGCAGGTCAAGTCGTTGATGGCCAAGGGCTTCGCCGGAACCGTGTTCTTCACCACCGACGACGTGCACGCCGACTACGAGACCCTCAAGAGCCGCGGCGTCGAGTTCTCCGAGGCCCCCGAGGAGCGCCCGTATGGAATCGACTCGGGCTTCCACGATCCGTCGGGTAACACCTTCCGCCTGACCCAGATCCGGGAGCTGTCGCCGGCCTGAGGCGGATCTTGGGCCTCGCTTCGCTCGGAGTCCGTTGGGCCGTTCCGCCGGGCATCCGTGCCCGGCGGGCGTGGTCGCGAACCCCTGTGTCGGTGAGAGCCGGCGGGCGGAAGTCAACGGCGGGCACCTGGAGATGGGTGCAGTGATCCCCCGGGCGAGTTCGCGGTGCGCGAGGTGGTGTTTCGCGGTGCGCGAGGCGGGTTCCGCTAACCGAGCATGCGTATTACGACACTCGACGCGATCGGGCCGGACCGTGGCGTAATACGCATGCCCCACATGCGTCCCACGCCACGGTCGGCCGGGATCGCGTCGAATGGCGTGTTTTGCAGGTTCTCAGGGGCACCGGACCAATGGATGCCGAGCAGCCCGCGCCGGCATCCGGATCAATTCGTCGGTGCGACGATCACCGGCCGGCTCGTCGGAACCCGGCTGCCGCCCGCCGGCTCCTCGGTGACGAGGATCTCGCGGACTCCGCGCAGCTCTCCCCGGACCGTGACGTCGGCCGCTCCGGCGGCGTTGACGCGGAACAGAGCGCCCGTCGGCGCGGGCGCCGCGTTCGGTCGCTCTAGCCACACCTCGTAGACCCGGCCCGGAGCGGGCGAGGGCAGATGTCGCACGGTCAGCTCGGCGCGGGCACCGCCGATTCGCACTTGGGCCGTCGGCCCGGCCGGACCCGTCATCCGAGCGAACGTGATGGCGACGATGAGCGACGCTGCGACCGCCGCCGCCATGATCGCCACCCTCACCGGCGTCGCGCGCCGCGACTGAGGACGGATCGCTCGGAGCGTCCGGCGGCGAAGCCCCGATGGCAGTCGGTACTGCGGCACGGCCATCGACAGCGCGTCGGTGACGCGCTGCATGCCGGCCACCTCATCGCGGCAGGCGGGACAGCGATCGAGGTGGCGCCGGTACCGCTCGGCCTCGCCGGTCTCGAGCGCCCCGAGCACGTAGGCGGCGGCGTCGCCGCAGCTCATCGCACACCTCCTGCCGCGCTCCGGAGGTCACCGAGCGACAGCCGCAGCTTGATCAGCCCGAGCCGCATCCGCCCCTTCACGGTCCCGGCCGGGAGCTCGAGCATGTCCGCGATCTCGACGTGGGTGAAGCCTCCGAAATACGCGAGTTCGATCACGCGGCGCTGGTCGGTCGGAAGGTGGCCGAGGGCGGCGCGGATCTGGCTGGCCTCGGCGCGCCGGTCGGCCTCGCCGTCGGTCAAGTTGGGCGCCGCCAGCTCCTCGAGCGCCTGGTCGTCGCTCACATCGCGACCGGCCGTGGCCGCCTGGTGGCGGAACGAGTCGATCGCCTTGTTTTGGACCGCGCCGAGCACCCACGAGCGCACGCTGCCTCGGGCGCGCTCGTACCGGCCACCGCGGCGCCACAGCGACAGGAACGTCTCCTGAACGATGTCCTCGGCCGCAGACCGGCGGCCGCACATCCGGTAGGCGAGCGAGAACGCGGCGCCACCGTGGCGATCGAAGATCACCTCGAACGCCTGCGCATCGGCGTCGTCGATGCGCTCCATCAACGCCTCGTCGGTGAGCGCGCGCAACTGGGCGGCGCGAAAGCTGAAGGGTGCTCGGAACATCATCCCCTGCCTGGGATCGGCCCGGAAATCCGGGTTCACCTGTTCCGTTCGGAGCAGCCGCCGATCCGGATCACTTTCACCCGTCGCAACTTGGGCCGGGGCTCTCTACGCTGTTCATGTGGCGGACCGAATCGTTTATGTGACTCGTGTCACCCGGCTCCCGCTGGTGGGGGCCGATGGTGCGGATGTCGGGCGCGTGGTGGACGTGGTTCTCGACCTGGGCGGACGTCCCCCGCGCGTCAACGGCTTCGTGGTGGCGGTCGGGCGCCGGCGGGTGTTCGTGGGCGCGGGCCGGGTCGGCGAGATCTCGAACGACGGCGTGCGGCTGCGTCGAGGCTCGGTCAACCTGCGGCAGTTCGTGCTGCGCCCCGGCGAGCAGCTCGTGATCGGCGAGCTGATCGGACGCCGGCTGCGCGGCGAGCGCGTCGTCGACGTCGGGCTCGCCCCCGCGCCCGAGCCGTTTGCCTGGGAGGTGGCCACGATCGCGCTGTCCGGAGCCCGCGGGTTGACGGGTCTGACCGCGCGCCGACGGGCGCCCGACGTGATCGACTGGAGCGAGGCCGGCGACCTGTTCGCCGACGAGCGCCCGATCGATCGCCAGGCCGCGGCGCTCGGTGGCCTGCATCCGGTCGAGGCATCGGCGGCGATCCGCCGCCTGCCGCTGAGCCGCCGGCGCGTGCTCGCCGCCGAGCTCGAGGACGACCGTCTCGCCGACCTGCTCGAGGAGCTCGACGAGGACGAGCAGGTGCGAATCGTCGAGGGGCTCGACCAGGAGCGCCTGGCCCGCGTGCTCGACGAGATGGAGGCCGATGACGCCGCCGACCTGCTCGGCGAGTTCTCCGAGAGCCGCCGGACCGAGCTGCTCGGGGCGATGGACCCCGAGGAGGCCGAGCCGGTCCGCCGCCTCCTGATCTACAAGCCCGACACCGCCGGGGGCCTGATGACGCCGGAGCCCGTGATCCTCGACGGGCAGGCGACCGTCGCGGAGGCGCTCGCGCGGATCCGGGATCCGGACCTGCCGGTCCCGCTCGCCGCCCAGGTGTTCGTGTGCCACCCTCCGCTCGAGACCCCGACCGGGCGCTTTCAAGGGGTCGTCGGCGTCCAGCGGCTGCTCCGTGAGGCGCCGAGCAAGCCGCTCGCGCGGTGCCTGGACGAGGAATGGGACCCGATCGCGGCCGATGCGAGCGAACGCGAGGTGGCCGAGCGACTCGCCGCCTACGACGTCGTCGCGATTCCCGTCACGGACGCCGCCAAGCGGCTGGTCGGCGCGGTTACGATCGACGACGTGCTCGACCGGATGCTCCCTGCGGACTGGCGCGTCGCGCGCGCGAATCGCTGATGGCGCGTAAAGACGACCTCAGCACCCCTCGCGGCACCCCCGGTGGCCCGTCTTACGACCCCGATGCGTTCGCGCAGTTCGCGGAGAAGATGGCCCGGTTCCTTGGGACCGGCCGCTACCTCGCCGCCCAGACGATCTTCGTGGCGGTGTGGATCATCCTCAACGGGCTCGCGTTCACGAACGCCTGGGATCCGTACCCGTTCATCCTGCTGAACCTCGCGTTCTCCACCCAGGCCGCGTACGCCGCACCGCTGATCCTGCTCGCCCAGAACCGCCAGACCGACCGGGATCGCGCCGAGGCCGAACGCGACCGGGAGATCAACTCCCGGTCGCTGGCCGACACCGAGTACCTCGCCCGCGAGATCGCCGGGATCCGGCTCGCGCTCGAGAGCAAGCCCGATCGCGATGACGTCACCGAGGCGATCGAGCGGCTGACGCGGACGATCGAGGACACGTACGGCTCGGCCGCGGCGTCGTATGCGGGCGGCTCGGTCGCTGACACCGAGCTCGGCGAGGACGAGATCGAGTAAATCGGCACCGGCCGGGGTCGCCGGGGGCCTACGATTGTCGTGTGATCGCCCGCGTGCACTGGGCCTCGTTGACTGCGGTCGTGATCGCGGGGTGCCTGGCCGGATGCGGTGCGACCACGGGGGTTTTCGGCGGCACGACCGTGCGTCACGCGATCCAGGCGCCGGCGCAGACGGTGCCGCTGCCGCCGCTTCCCGAGGATCCAGCCGGCGATCCGGTTGTGCCGACGCCGGGCCCGACGGGGATCGCGGCTCATCCCGCAGCGGTGGCCGTGATCAGGGCGTGGTCGGAGGCGCTCAGGCGCGGCGACGTGCGCGGCGCGGCCCGGTACTTCTCGCTGCCCAGCGTGATGATCAACGGCACGGATGCGTCGGGCGACGCGGTGGTGATCACGATTGGGACGCGGGGCGAGGCCGAACAAGCCAACGCGTTGCTGCCGTGCGGTGCGGTGCTGCTGAAGACCGATCAGCGAGGGCGCTACGTCAACGCACTGTTCCGCCTGACCGGGCGCCCGGGTCTCGGGGGCAGCGACTGCGGAAGCGGTGTCGGCCAGACCGCGCGCACGAACTTCGTGATCACGGACGGGCGCATCCTCGAGTGGATCCGCGCGCCGGATGACCCGGGCGACAACGGCGCGCCTGCGGTGCCGACGACGCCCGTGCCGTCCCCGGCGCCGCAAAGCCCCACGATCCCCCAGACCCCCGGTTCAAGCGTGTGATCTCGCGGGCCCTATGATCGAGTCGATGGACGGCGATCAACTCCGGGCGCTGCAGGCGCCGCTGAAGGAGCGCTACCGGGCCGAGCCCGGGGCTGCGCTGGTCACGCTGTCGGCGACGGGTGAGCTCGGCGAGGGCGTGGCCTGTTCGGTGAACACCGCCCGGGCGATCGCGGAGGCCGGCCTGCACCCCGCGACCGGGGGCGACGGCTCACTGCTGTGCTCGGGCGACATGCTGCTCGAGGCGCTGGTCGCGTGTGCGGGCGTGACGCTCCGGGCCGTGTCCACCTCGCTCGGGATCGCGGTGCCCGCTGGGCGCGTGCGCGCCGAGGGCGACCTCGACTTTCGCGGGACGCTCGGCGTCGATCGCGACGCGCCGGTCGGCTTCAGCGCGATCCGGCTGTCGTTCGACCTCGAGACCGACGCCGACGAGCAACAGCTCGCGACGCTCAAGAAGCTCACCGAGCGCTATTGCGTCGTCTATCAGACCCTGGCCGGCGGGCCGGAGCTGACGACGAGCTTCAGCGCCGTTTAGCCGCTGCGTAGCGCCTCGAACCGAACGGTTACCTCGAGTCCCCCGCCGGTCGGTCGCGGCGTCGTGGTGAGCTCGGCGTCGTGCGCCACCGCGATCGCGCGAACGATCGACAGACCGAGCCCGTGGTGGCCGTCGTTGTGGGTCCGGACGCCGTTCAGTCGTTGAAACGGCTCGAACAGCCGCTCGGTCTCTGCCGCCGGGATCGGTGGTCCGGTGTTGCCGATCGTGAGCACGGCGCGCCCGTCGAGCGTCTCGGTCCGGATCTCCACCCGCCCCTGGTCGACGTTGTGGTCGATCGCGTTGTCGATCAGGTTCGCGATCAGGCGCGCGATCAGCGCCGGGTCGCCCAGGGCGGTCGCCGCGTCGAGCGTGATCTCGGTGGAGATGCCGCGTCGGTCGAGCTTGGGGGTCAGCTGTCGCAGCGCGGAGTCGACCAGCGCGGGCAGGTCGACGGGGTCGCGTCGCTCGAGCCCTCGTTCGCTGCTGGCCAGCGTGAGCAGCGCCTCGAGTAGCCGTTCCTGGTCGGCCTGCGACGCGAGCAGTTCCTCGCACGTCGCGCGCAGCGTTCGCTCGGTCGCGTTCGGGTCGGCGAGCGCCACCTGCAGCAGCGTTCGCTCGAGCGTCAACGGAGTTCGGAGCTCGTGCGACGCGTTGGCCACGAACCGCCGCTGCGCCTCGAACGAAGCCTCGAGGCGGCCGAGCAGGTCGTCGAGCGTGTCGCCGAGCTGCTTGAACTCGTCGTTGGGGCCCGCCAGAGCGAGCCGTTCGTGCAGGTTGCCGGCCGAGATCGTGCGCGCGGTTGCGGTGATATTGCGGACCGGCCGCAAGACCCGGCCGGCGGCGAACCAGCCGAGCACGGCGGCGCCGGCGGTCGTCACCAGCAGCACGATCCAAGAGATCGTCAGCAGGCGGGCGAGGTCCGCGTTGTGCTGCTGACTGATGATCTCCTGCGCCCGCCCGGGCGCGGAGGTCGGGATGGCCGGTGCGGTGATCACGACCCCGCCCGGCAGCTTCAGCTGGCGACGGGTCACCGGGGCGGGCACCGCGACGCTGATCGCGCCCCCGCGCGACGCGGCGAAATACACGAACGCGAGCAGGATCGTGCCGAGCAGCAGGAACAGGCCGGCGTAAAACAGCGTGAGGCGCATGCGCGCCGTCCGAGTCGGCCGGACCCACCCGGACGGCGTGATCGAGCGCAGTGACGGTCGCATCGGCGGTCAGATCCGGTAGCCGCCCTCGCGGACGGTCTCGATCAGCGCCGGCTCGCCCAGCTTCGCGCGCAGCCGGCCGATCGTCGTTTTGACCGTGTTCGTGAACGGGTTCGCGGCCTCGTCCCACACGCCCTCGAGCAGTTCTTCGGCCGACACGACCCGTCCCTCGGCGCCGAGGAGATATTCGAGCACCGCGAACTCCTTGGGGCTGAGCGCGAGCGGGACGTTGCCGCGGACCGCGGTGCGCCGCGCGGGGTCGAGCATCAGGTCGCCGTGGGCGAGCGTGGGCGGGAGCATCGGGCTCGAGCGGCGGCCGAGCGCCCTGACCCTCGCGACGAGTTCTTCGAAGTCGAACGGCTTGGTCAGGTAGTCGTCGGCGCCGATCCCGAGACCCTCGACGCGGTCCCGGATCGTGCTCGCGGCGGTCAGCATCAACACGCGCGTGTTGCTCCGCTCCTCGCGCATCCGCCGGCAAACCTCGTCGCCGTGGACCTGGGGAAGATCGCGGTCGAGCACGACGACGTCGTAGCGGTGGACCCCGACGTGCCGGAGTGCATCGGCGCCGTCGAACGCGATGTCGACGGCCATGCCTTCCCGTCGGAGACCCTCCGCGATGGCGGTGGCGAGCCGCCCGTGATCTTCAGCAACCAGAACGCGCAATTTCTCTCCCTGGGGCCCGCGAAACACAGCATGACCGATCCAGGTGACAACGGGGTCACAGCCACCGTGACGGTGCTGTCACCACCTATCTTCTACAACGCTCGCACCAGGCGTCATCCGGTCACAGGAGGCCGTAATCATGAATCTCATCCGGCGAGCCATTCCAGCGATAGCGGCGATCGTCGCCGTGGCGCTGCTTGTCGCGGCATGCGGCGGGGCGACCACCACCACGTCGACCACGGGCAGCCCCGGCGCGGGTGGCTCGAGTGGCGGGTCTGGAGGCTCCGGCGGTTCAGGAGGACCGCCGAAGAACTTCCTGCCCGACGCCTACAAGTACTCGGCGTGCATGCGCAACCACGGCGTCGCGGACTTCCCCGATCCGGTGGTGACGCACTCGGGTAACGGCACCAGCGTCGGGATCCGGGTCCCCGAGGCCGCCGGCACCTCGCCGCAGTTCAAATCGGCTCAGCAGGCGTGTCGTTCGATCCTTCCCGCTCCCTCGAACGCGGATCTTGCCGCCCAGGCGCAGCAGCAGCGGATCCACGGCCAGGAGCTGCTCGCGTTCGCGCGCTGCCTGCGTAACCGCGGCATCAACGGGTTCCCGGATCCGAACGCGCAGGGAGACCTGACCTTGCAGATGATCCAGTCCGCTGGGGTCGACCTGACGGCGCCGCAGGTACGCGCTGCCGGGCTTGCGTGCACTTCCGTCACGAACGGGGCGATCACGCGCTCCGCGGTGATTCAAGCGACGAGCGGGAATCTGCAGCCGTCCGACGGCGGGTCCTCGTCGACCCCGAGCCCATGAGGCCGGTACGGATGGTGGGATCGGCTCGGCGTGGCGGTTTGGTCGCGGCCGCGGTGGCGGGAGTTGCGCTGCTCGCCGCCGGATGTGGCGGCTCCTCGTCCACGACCACGAGCACCGACTCGGCCGGCGGACAGTCGACCGAGAACGGCGTTACGCAGGCCTACCGCTACGCGGCGTGCATGCGCGACCACGGCGTGTCGAACTTTCCCGACCCGCACGTGTCGATCTCGGGCGGCAGTACCCAGATCTCGATGATGGCCAAGGGCAATTCGCCACAGATCCAGGCCGCGGAGACGGCGTGTCGCGGGATTCTGCCCGGGCCGTCGTCGGTCAGCCCGGGCGCCTCGGCCGCCCAGCAACGGGCGCGCACGCAGGACGAGCTGTCGTTTGCGCGGTGCATGCGGGGTCACGGCATCAACGGCTTCCCCGATCCGCCCGCGCAGGGACGGCTGAGTGTGCCGATGATTCAGGCCGCCGGGATCGACCTCACGGCGCCGCAGTTCCGCACCGCCGCGCTCGCTTGCATCCCCGCCGCGCACGGAATCTTGACTCGCCAGTCGGTCATGCAGGCAACCAGCGGAAATCCCACCGGGAGCGGGACCTCATCGTCCTCGGGGGCCACGACGCCGTGAGCTAGCCTCGACCCCTGCAAAGCGGCCCGCACGGGCGTGCTCGACGAAGGGAGGAAGGGTGGCTCGTCTGATTGTTGTCGCAGCCCTGGTCGGTTCGTTGGTGCTGGTCGCGTTCACCGGGTGGGGGGAAGCGTCGGTCGGTGGCGCGCACCAGGCGCAGGCGACGGTCCCGCTCGTGATCCTCAAGGCCAAGGACGGTGAGACGCTCGCGCTCGCACGCGTCGTCATCCATGGGCGGGCGTTCCCCTTCCTGATCGACACCGGTTCGTCGAAGACGCTCGTCGACGAGGCGCTCGCCCGTCAGCTCCACCTGAAGCAGGTCGGGAAGCCGATCAAGGTCACGGGCGTGGGGTGCTCCGAGGCCGCCAGCAAGGTCCGTCTGAAGAGCTGGAGCATCGGCGGGCAGGCACTCCCGGCGATCGTCGCGACCAGTTCGGAGATCGCGGGCGCCGACGGCAAGGCGTTCGGTTTGCTCGGCTCCGATGTCCTCTCGCACTTCGGCGCGATCGAACTCGACTACGCCCACAGCCAGCTGACGCTCGGTTGAGATCCGGGCGAGGTGCGCGGGGGAGTACGCTGATCGTGTGAGCGCGACCCGACGCGAAGTCGCAGCCCGACCCCCGGAACCGCCCCTCCCCGTCCGGCTCGGGATTTCGTGGCTTACGAACGCGATCGTGCTCCTGGTCGTGGACGTGCTGTTGACCGGCGTGACCACGTCGAGCGCGGGCGCGCTGCTGCTCGCGGCCGCCGTGTTCGGGGTCCTCAACACCGTGCTGAAGCCGTTGCTGCGGCTGATCACGTTGCCGCTGGCGCTCCTCACCTTCGGGATCGCCTGGTTCTTCGTGTCGCTGTTCATGCTTCTGCTCACCCACTGGATCGTGAGCGGCTTCGACATCCATGGCTTCTGGACGCTGGTGGCGGCGACGCTGATCGTGTGGGTCGTGAACCTCGTGCTCGACTTCGTCCCGGGCCCGTGGCAGGTGGCGGGCCGCCGCGGCCGGCGGAACCGACGCCTGCGCGGCGAGTAACGCTCAGCCCTTCGTCTTCTTCGGCAGCGAGCGCGCCCGCCGGGTCATCCCGGCCCAGGGGTCGGCCGCCTCGAGGCGTTCGCCGACGGTCTTGACCGTCCAGCCGTCGGGGCGGAGCGTGTTGTCCGACAGCTCGTCCCAGTGGAGCGGCACCGCCACGGGCGCCTGCGGCCGCGGCCGGATCGCGTAGGGCGCGACCGCGTGCTGGGCGTAGGCGATCCGGTTCACGTCGAGGTAGATGCGCTCGCCGCGCTCGGCCTTGTGCCACTCGAGCGTGAGGTGATCGGGATCGTC
>Ga0335073_10003875_pt1 | contig 20865 bp, 17 predicted proteins | sample Lox_Sample_22_FD_207093 | JGI IMG/M metagenome (GOLD analysis project Ga0335073, IMG submission 207093) | Soil microbial communities from Loxahatchee National Wildlife Refuge, Florida, United States - Lox_Sample_2.2 | ecosystem: Environmental > Terrestrial > Soil > Wetlands | place: USA...
GACTACCCGCGGAGTGAAGGCGGCGTTGACGATGCGCCGCAGCCGAGTGTGGTCGGGCCGATCCATGCCGATGAGCGTCGCGGTCAGTGGCACCTTGCCCTCAAATCTGGCGACGATCTCAGGGTGGTATCTGCCGACGAGCGCACCCTCGGAGGCGAAGATCTCCGGCTGGCGCAGCACCAGCTCCGCATCGGCGTAGCGCGTTACGACCCACATCCCGACCTGCGGGCTGAAGAACACGGGTTCCTGCTCGCGCTGGCGACGAAGCCAGGGGTAGGGGTCGACTTCCGCGGACAGCTCGAACGGGTTGTAGTCAGCGCTGACGGGGCAGCGCTGAACCGGCGACGTCTCGACACTCATGCTCTCTCCTCTCGAGATCCCTGCGCCGGTCCTGCGCACCTGGCGAGGGCTCCGGCAGCCAACTCGCCCCTCATAAAACGAGTCGAACCGACTCGCAGCAACGTACCGCAGAAGCATCGCGTGTCAAAGGCTCTTCGAGACGAGATCCCGCCGCTTGAGTTGTCTCGGCGGGCCTAATGAATCGGGCGGGCGTCGGCGCCGGGGTGCATTAGCCGGATGGCATACTTGCGCCGATGGGGATCAATTCGCCGAGCTTGCCCCTGTCCGTGCTGAGCTCGCTGGTCGATCTCGGGGCCGAGTTGCAAGCCGAAGTAGTCGATCTACCCCGAGTGCTCGAGCTGGCCACCGGAAACGCGGCGCGGCTGCTTGGCACCGACATCGCCTGGCTCGCGCTCTTCGACAACGAGACCCGCACGATGCGTGTGGCCGTCAGCTGCGGCGTCAGTAGTCCGGAGTTCGACCGGATGCAGGTGGCTGAGCACGAGGGCTTGGGCGGCGCAGCGCTTGACCGTCGCGGCCCGGTCATCGTCGGGGATTACCCCACATGGGCATCTCCGGGACCGGTCCGGGACGCGATGCTTCAGGAACGGGTCGCCTCCGTCGTTTGCGCGCCGATGCTCAGAGGCGACCGCATGGTCGGAGTTCTGTATGCGGGGAACCGCGTTCAGACCGACTTCAGCGAGTCAGATGCCGCCATCGTCACCGCATTGGCAGCACAGGCATCCGTAGCCATCGGCAACGGCCTGCTGTACAGCTCGCTGCTCGACAAGACGCGCACGCTCGAGGCCACGTTCGAGATCCACCGTGAGCTCGGTGAAGCAGCCGTCTCCGACTTGGGCGTAAACCGGGTTATGCGGACGCTGAGCGACGTCACCGGACGACGACTGCTGCTCGAGCAGCGAATCGTCCCGCCGTTCGAGCTGCTCAGCGAGCCGGCCCTCAGCGAGGCGGAAGTGGACACTGAGGCGGACGAGAGCGTCGCAACGGTCGTGTCGATACGCCGGAACGAATCGGACGTCGGTCAGATCACGGTCTTCGGTGACGCCCCGCTCGGTGAGCTCGAGCAAAATGCCTTGTCCCACGGTGCCACCGTGCTCGCCCTCGAGCTGATGAAGCACGAGGCGGCCCAGGATGTTGAGTGGCGGCTGCGGGGAGAACTGCTCGAGCAGTTGCTCGAGGCTGAGGAAGGTCCCTCCGACGACCTCATCGCCCGCGCCGTCCGCTTCGGAATCGACCTCTCAGAGCCCTGCGCGATTGTGGCGGTCGAAGCACCGGCACTTGACCCGCCCGCGCTTCGCGGCCTCATCCAGCGAGTCGTCATGGCGCGGGGGACCAGTGGGCGATCGAACACGACGCTCAGCGGACAGCGTGGCGAGCGTGGCGTGATCGCCCTCATCGGAGATCGACACGACATCGACAAGTTTGCGCAGGCTCTGGCGGACGCCGGAGCCAGCACGGTGCTCTGGATTGGAACCAGCTCGGGCCGGTCCAACGTCGCCGCCAGCTTCAGGGAAGCCGCGGCCTGCTCGCACCTCGCGCGTCAGGCAAGCCCGCAGAGCTCGCGCGTGATCCACGGCTCGGCACTCGGTCCGCTGCGGTTCATGCTCGACATCCGCGACCTTACGAACGCGCGCGCGTTCGTTCAGGAGATCCTTGGCCCGGTGGCGGCGCACCAGGATGCGGGCGGGGCACAGCTGCTCACCACGCTGCGGGCTTACGTCGAGGAGGACGGTCATCACCAGCGCATTGCGGAGCGCTGCCACATTCACGTCAGCACCGTGAAATATCGACTCGCCCGCATCGCCGACCTACTGGGCCGGCCGTTGCAGCCCTGGGAGACACGGTTCGAGATCACGCTCGCGTTCCGGATCGCCGATCTGCTCCAGAGCGTGCCGGACAACGGTTTGCCCAGCGGCTGAGCGCGGAAAGCCTGGTTGGGCTGCTCGTCCCGAGGAGACAAATCAGGCGCCTCGATCTCGTCTCGTCAGGTCTTTGACAGGCCATGTGCAGGCGGTATGTTGCTGCCCGTTGGTTCGACTCGTTTTACGAGGGGCGAGTTCGGCTATCGGGCTTCCGCTGCGTGCGTAAGCACGGTCGAAGGGACCTCAAGAGGAGAGAGAGGAAAGATGGTGCGATCGACACGTATTGGCGACGCCGTGCGTCGTGTGTTTGTGCATCAGCGGGCGGCGTTAGTAACCGAGCCGACTCGGAACCGCACAATGCGACGCTTCGTTGCCGGTTCCGTTCTTACGGTCGCGGTCGCCTTGTCCGTCGCGGCCTGCGGCTCGACCAGTAGCTCCAGCGGTGGCGGGTCGAGCACGTCGGCTGCGAGCGCGAGCTCGAGTACCAGCGGAGCCAACGTAGCCCTGGCCAAGGCGGGACTCGCTCAGGTCACCGGCCACGCGGACCCGTTCCCAGTGACGGAGCGGCTGAGCAAGCAGGTTCCTCCGGGCTCGAAGTTCGTGTATCTGGAGGCTTCCGATCCCATCGGCGCTCTGTTCGCGACCCTGTTGAAACCTGCAGTGGCAGCAATCGGCGGAAAGTTCATTGCCATCCCTGCGGGTGAGACAGCGCAAAGTGCTCAAGTCGCAGCGTCCACCGCAATCTCCGAGCATCCAGCCGTCGTGCTGATTCCGGCGTTCCTGCCCAGCGAGTTCGGCGGCAAGCTGCAAACTCTCAGGTCAGAAGGTGCGAACATCGTCGGCGCGGGCATGGTCGGATGGAAGCAGTACGGCATCCAGTGGTGCGTCGGATGCGAGACCTGGACCACGGGCGAGGGTCGCGTGCTGGCGGACTGGGTCGTTGCCAACAAGGGCGCGCAAGCGAACGCCGCGTTCTACACGGTCCCCGAACTCGGCTTCACCTCCTCGATGTGGCAAGGGTTCAAGTCCCAGATGGCGACGCTCTGCCCGAAATGTGCGATTCGGAATGTTCCGATCGAGTATGCGGCCATCGGAACGACGGCTCCGCGGACGATCGTCGCCGACCTGCAGTCACATTCCGGCACCAATGTTGCGGTCTCCTCGACGATGGACATGTACCAGGGCCTGCCGGCGGCGCTGAGTTCGGCCGGCATCCATAACGTGTTGACGGTTGGTCAGTCCCCGACTGCCGAGATTCTTGAGGACATCAAGGCCGGCACCCTGACTGCGGGTCTTGCCGTGGATCTCAACACCTACGTCTGGACGATGGTTGACGCCGGCGGAAAGCTGGCCATCGGCCAGCAGCCGCAAGCAAGCGAAGACGGCGCGCCGTACCAGATGCTCGAGAAGCCCGACATCACGTTCAACACGCAGGCCGGCTGGCCCGGATATCCGGACTTCGCGGCGCGGTTCGCGAAGCTCTGGAATCCGTAACCGACCGTCCAGCCTGAACCGGTAGCGGAAGCATCGGAACAGACCCAGCTACGTGATGACGCAGGTACTCTCGCCCTCGAGCCGCCCAGCGGGGTCAGACGGTGATGTCGGCCGTGACGGATAAGCCGTTTGACCCCCAGCCGCTGCTCAGGGTGTCGGGACTCTCGAAGACGTTCCCGGGATTGAAGGCGCTCGACGATGTGTCATTCACGGTCGGCGCTGGTGAGATCGTTGCGGTCGTTGGCCACAATGGTTCGGGCAAGTCGACGCTGGTGAAGATTCTCGCCGGCGTGTACCAGCCGGATCCTGGCGCAACGATCGAAGTCCGTGATGCGAGCGGGCAGCCGCTTACTGACGACGCAGCCCGGCAGGGCTTGCACTTCATTCATCAGGAGCTAGGCCTGATCAACATGCTCTCCACCGTTGAGAACATGGGACTGGGGAGATCGGTACGCGGACGGGGCTTACGTCCCATCCGCACTGCTGACGAGCGGGATGCGGCGAGGCGTCTGATTGCCCGCTTTGGGACGGATTTCGATCCCACCGTGCCCGTGGCCGCACTGTCTCCGGCCGAGCGGGCGATCGTGGCGATCGTCCGCGCGATGGACGGCTGGACCGGGTCTGAGAACGTCTTGGTGCTCGACGAACCGACCGCGGCGTTTCACGGCGACGAGGTGGAGGTGTTGTTTGAGGCGGTGCGCCGGATTGCGGCCACCGGGGCAGGCGTTGTCTTCATTTCCCATCGCCTTGACGAGGTGCTGGACCTGGCTGACCGAGTGGTTGCCCTGCGCGACGGACGTGTGGTGGCCGACCAGTCAGCGGCATCGCTCAATCACGATCAGATGGTGCAATTGATCGCCGGGAGGACGGTCGCCGACCTTGACGTCGAACGTGAATCGGGGCTGGAGCGACGCGTGCTGCGAGTGGAAGGTGTTAAGGGTCAGAAGATCCAGGATGTGTCGTTCGAGCTTGGGGCCGGAGAGATCGTCGGCGTGAGCGGAATCCTTGGCTCGGGTCGCGAGGAGCTTGCAGGGCTGCTGTTCGGCATGTCACACCGAGCGCACGGATTCGTCGAGGTCACCGGCGAGGAGCTGATCTCGGACGACCCGGTCGCAGCGATCGACGCGGGGATGGGTTTCGTGCCGGCCGATCGGCGCCGCGGCGGGGCGGTCATGGAAATGAACGTTCGCGAGAACTTGACGCTGCCACTGCTACGACCGCTGCGCCGAGCCATGGGGCGTCTCGATGAACGTGCCGAGCGCTCTGAGACCCGGGAATGGATGGCAACGGTGGGCTTGCGACCACCGAACCCCAACCAGCGGCTGAAGCTGTTCAGCGGAGGTAACCAGCAGAAGGTCGTGCTGGCCAAGTGGTTGCGAACGAGACCGAGGGTGCTCCTGCTAGACGAACCAACCCAAGGCGTGGACGTCGGAGCAAAGGCGGCGATCTACGAACTGATCCTGGCAGCAGCGCGGTCAGGGACGGGAGTGCTCGTGTGCTCGTCGGACACGAAAGAGCTGGTGGCGCTTTGCGACCGAGTACTCGTACTCGACAAGGGCCGGATTATCAGTGACATCGGTCGCCGGGACCTGAATGAGTCGCGGCTGGTCCGGGCGGAGCTCGGTCTCGGCACTGACTCACCGGCGGATCTGGTGACTACCGCGGAGATTCACGATGACGCCTAAGCTCGCGGCCAAGCCGACCAGCGTGAAGGAAGCAACGATGGCGCCACCGGAAGTCGGAGCGGTTGCGCTGAGCGAATGGAAGAGGCCTCCGTTCTCGTCGCGTGCGCGTCGCGCGCTGTCGTTCCGGAACATGAGCGCGGTTTACCTGTTCGTATTGATGTTCATCGTGTTCGCGATTTGGGTTCCGAGCACGTTCTTGGCCTCCGGGACCTGGCGATCGCTGATATCGGATCAAGCGATCACCTGCCTGATTGCGGTTGGCGTGGTGCCGGCGCTCGCCGCGGGCGTGTTCGACCTTGCGGTGGGCGCCGAGGTTGGCTTAGGCGCGATCCTCGTGGCGTGGTTGCTGGTCGATGAGCACGCGTCGATTCCCGTGGCGATCGTGTTGACGCTCCTGGCGGGAGTGGTTGTGGGCGGGGCCAACTCGGTACTGATCACGCGCGCGAGGATCCCCTCGTTTATCGCGACACTCGGGGTCAGCTCAGTGTTGCTGGCGCTTATCCAGTGGATCTCCGGCGGCATTCAGATCCTGAGCCTTCCCGCGGGGTTTCAGAGCATCGGCAACGATCAGGTGCTCGGCCTGCAGCTTCCCGTGTACATCATGCTTGTGGTTGCCGCAGTCGTCTGGTTCGTGCTCGAACGGACCCCGGCGGGACGCGGCGTGTATGCCGCCGGCGCCGACCCGGACGCCGCGAGATTGGCCGGAGTGCGAGTCTCGAGGGTGATCCTCTGCGCCGCGGCCGCCTGCGCGGTGATCGCGGGGCTGGGTGGCCTCCTGGAGAGTGCGCAGCTGGCAACGGGGGATCCGACAATCGGGCCCGGCTATCTTCTGCCCACTTACGCCGCTGTGTTCCTCGGCTCGACGCAGTTCCGTAGTGGTCGGATGAACGTGTGGGGCACAGTGGTCGCCGCTTACGTGATCGCGACCGGCGTCAAGGGCCTGCAGCTAGCCGGTCTGCCGATCTGGGTGCCGGACATGTTTGACGGAGTCGCCCTGCTGTTCGCCGTCGGTTTGGCCGCCTACCAGAAGTCGCCGATCTCAACCACGGCCGCGATCCGTCGGCTGTTGTACGCGCAGAGCCGCTCCGTGCGCTCAGCGCGACGCGCACGCCGGGCCGACCAGCTTACGCGCGTGCGGACCGATCCGGGCCCTCTGCGTGTCACCGCTGGTGCAGCATCGAGCGGCAGCGAGGTCTGGATGGAGCCATCGCGCAGGACTCGAGTGCTCCGCGCCCTGTCTTTCCGGAACATCAGCGCGATCTACCTGTTCGTGCTCATCTTTGTGATCTTTGCGATCTGGGTTCCGACCACATTTCTAGCCTCGGGAACCTGGCGCTCTCTCATCTCGGACCAGGCGATCACCTGCATCGCCGCCGTCGCTCTCGTGCCAGTCATCGCGGCCGGGGTGGTCGACCTCGCCGTTGGAACGGAGGTCGGGCTTGGCGCGATCGTCGTGGCCTGGCTCCTGGTGAACCACCACGTATCTGTTCCTCTGGCGATTGTCCTGACCTTGCTCTGCGGAGGAGTGGTCGGGGTTATCAACTGGGCCCTGATCACCCGCCTGCGGATACCGCCGTTCATCGCCACGCTGGGGATGAGCTCAGTGCTGCTGGCGGTGATCGCCTGGGTCTCCGGCGGTATTCAGATCCTGAGCCTTCCGTCAGGGTTTCAGAGCATCGGCAACGACCAGATCTTGGGGCTGCAACTCCCCGTATACATCCTTCTCGTCATCGCGTTGGTCATGTGGTACGTGCTCGAGCGCACACCGGCCGGACGATGTCTCTACGCCACAGGCGCGGATCCAGAGGCGGCTCGTCTTGCCGGGATCCGCACCTCTCGCGTGATCCTCTTGGCCACGGTCGCCTGTGCCGTGATTGCCGGCGTGGCTGGGATGCTCGAGAGCAGCCAGCTTGCCACCGGGGACCCGACCATCGGACCCGGCTATCTGCTGCCGGCCATCGCTGCGGCGTTCCTGGGCTCGACCCAGTTCCGCAACGGCCGGATGAACGTGTGGGGAACCGTTCTCGGCGCATACGTGATTGCCACTGGCGTCAAGGGAGTTGAGCTCGCCGGGTTGCCGATCTGGGTCCCCGACTTCTTCAACGGCGCCATCCTGCTCGCCGCCGTCGCGCTGGCGCAGTATCAGGGTGCGCCCGGTGGCCGCGGCGAGTCGCTCCGCAAACTGCTGGCGCGCCGGAGCAACACGGCGGTCGCGGGGCAGGCCGAAGAGGAATGATCGTCCGCCGCGACTGAAGCCATGGCCCGGTACCGCGTGATCGCCGTGGAGGAGCATTGGGCCTCTCGCAGGCATATCGAAGCCGCCGCCGGCTTGCCGGTTTGGCCGGGGGACGCACTCGAGATGGAACTGATGCGGGGAGCGTTCGGATCGTCCTGGATGGTGGACCGGTTGTCCGACCTCGACGCTCACCTCGCCGATATGGATGGATCGGGCACCGATCTCTCGGTTCTCAGTCTCAATCCTCCCGGCGTTCAGCCGTACGACAGCGCGGAGGCCGGCCCGCTCGCTGAGCGCGCCAACGATGAGATGGCAGAGATCGTTCGGCGCTGGCCCACACGTTTCGCCGGCCTGGGAGCCGTCGATCCTCAGAATCCAAAGCACGCCGCCGCAGAGACTGAACGCGTCATGGGGGAGCTGGGTCTGTCGGGACTGATGATCTGCTCCCACACTCAGGGGCGGTACCTGGATGAGCCTGCGTTCGAGCCGCTCCTGGCCGCCGCCGAAGCACACAATGCGCCGATCTATCTGCACCCGCGTATGCCGAGCGAGCAGATGATCGGGCCGTTCAAGGCTTACGGCATGGTCGCCGCGGTCTGGGGCTACCAAGCCGACGCCGGTACCCACGCGGTACGTCTGATTCTGAGCGGCACACTGGACCGGCATCCCAAACTCACCTTCGTGCTCGGTCACTTGGGGGAAGGCCTTCCGTTCTGGATGCAGCGACTCGACAACCGGTACGCCTTCGCGTATCGGGCGGGTGCCGAGACGCTCGGAATGGGCAAGCTCGAGTTGACACCCAGCGAGTACCTGCGACGCAACTTCACCGTGACGACCAGCGGGATGGATGATCAGCGGGCGCTGGCGTTCTGTTTAGAGCGTCTCGGTGAGGACAACGTGATGTTCGCGATCGACTATCCGTATGAGGACAGCTCGGCCGCGACCGAGTTCTTGCGCACGGCCGACCTCACCGATTCACAGCGAGCGAAGATAAGTCACGCGAATGCCGAGCGGGTTTTCGGCATCGCCAGTTCTGACGCGTGACGGCGGTATCCGGCAGTTCCCCGACCCGTAGGAGGAGAGAGATGAGCACCCACACGAGCGTGTTCCATGCAGACGTCGTCGGGTCGCTGCTGCGGCCCCACTACCTGGCGGAGGCACGTGATGCCTTCAAGGCGGGACGGATCCCGAAAGAGGAGTTGACCAGCGTCGAGAACAGAGCGATCGACGAGGCGCTCCGGCTGCAGGAGGAGGTCGGCCTGGGTGTCGTGACCGACGGGGAGTTCCGTCGCGGCTTTTTCTTCGACCAGTTCGCCCGCGGCCTCGACGGTATCAACACCGGCACGGGACTGACCGCGGTTTTCCACAACAAGGAGACCGACACCGCGATGGAGGTCCCGATCCCCTATCTGGTGACCGAGAAGGTGCGCCCGAACGGCACGCTGGAGGCGATCGACGAGTTCCTCTACACAAGCGCGCACACCGACCGCACAGTCAAGGTGACGCTGCCCGGCCCGACGCTCGCCGTGATCTGTGCCTGGCATAAAGAGCACTCTCGCGACGCCTACCCCGACTGGCTGGAATTCGCCGAGGACGTAACCGAGGCACTGTGCGGGTGGATAACCCAGCTCGGTGAGGCCGGCTGCCGCTACATCCAGATCGACGAGCCGAACATCGCGCAGTGCTTCGCCGATGCCGAGTGGCGACAGACCTGGGCTGCCGCCCAGGGGATCGAGCCGGATCGGCTGATGGAGCATGGCATGGAGCTACTCGGCTCACTGCCGTCAGCGGCCCCCGCCGGCACGACCGTCGGCCTCCACGTCTGCAAGGGCAACGGCACCCAGTCATGGATCGCCGAGGGCGGCTACGACGACTTCGCCGGCGCGCTGGTCCGCAGCGCGGCCGGCTATGACGTCTACCACTTTGAGTACGACGACGAGCGCTCCGGCACGTTCGAGGCGCTCAAGTCGGTCCCCGACGACAAGGTCGTCGTCCTTGGGCTGGTCTCGACAAAGTGGACGACGATCGAGGACATGGAGATGCTGCGCGGGCGAGTGGACGAGGCGGCGCAGTTCCATCCGAAGGAGAACCTGGCGATCTCGACCCAATGCGGTTTCGCGTCGGCGGCCGAGACGGCCGAGGAGCGCAAGATCACCGACGAGACGCAGCTGCGGAAGCTGCAGCTGGTCGTCGAGACGGCTCGTGAGATCTGGGGCTGAGAGAAGCGATCTCGGCGAGCTCGCTCAGCAGCTTTCGCAGCTGTTCACGGATACCCGGAGTCACAAGCTGACCATCTTCGTTGAAGTGCTGGGCCGCATTCGCCACCTGCAGGGACTCGATCAGCACCGGCGTCTTTGTTGATAGCAGCACCTGCCTGAGGTGGAGTTGCGCGCGGCCGGTCCCAGCCGGCCCACTCGATGCGCCGAGCAGCAGAGCCGGCTTTCCGGCCAGGATCGAACGGAACGCCGGGCGTGAACACCAGTCGAGGGCGTTCTTCAGGACGCCGGTGAAAGACCAGTTGTACTCAGGCGAGCTGAGAACGAGCCCATCGGCCTGCTCGATCCGGCGCCGGAGTGCCAGCACCGTCTCCGGTGTGCCCGTGCCACCCAGGTGATCGTCGTGGTCCTCGTCATAGTTGGGGATGTCGTGAAGATCCTGAATCTCGAGCAGGGCCGCTGGAGGCACGAGTTCGGCCGCGGCGTGTAACAGCGCACGGTTCCATGATTCCTTCCTCGTGCTGCCGGAGATGCCAAGAAGTGCGGTCACGTTCTCTCGACGAGCTCGAGCAGCACCCCGTCGACCGAGGCCGGATCGACGAACCCGATCGGATGGTGGTCGTGGCCGGGACGCGACACCTGGTCGAGCAACGCGAGCCCCGCTGCGCCCAGCTCGCTCAGCGCGTTGTCTACGTTGGTGACCTCAACCGCCACGTGGTGGACCCCGCCTCTACCCGCGGCGACTTCCGATGCGGCGTCGCTCTCTGGGTTGACCGAACGAACGAACTCCAATCGCACCCCGTTGACGGTGACCCAGAGGATGTCCACTCCGAGGTGGGGCTGCGGTTCGGGGTCGCCGACCTCGCAGCCCAGCAGGTGTCCGAACACGGTCCGGATCACATCGAAGTCGTCGACGAGGATTCCCACGTGATGCAGGGCCAGGGCCGGGACTCGAGGCCCGGTGCTCATCGAACCTGTTCCAGGTCGGCCGCGAACCGCGGGGCGTGTCCCGCCTGGAACGGAAGGACCCAATCGGGCACCTTGCCGGCCTCCCGAAGCGCCGCCAGTTGCGCCTCCTCGCGCTCGAGCACCCTGGCCACGCTCGGACGCGCCTCACACCTTGCAGCGTGATCGCCGAGCCGAGGGAACCGAGATCCGTCGAGACCGGATCCGGTCGCGCGGAACCACAGCCACAGCAGGTGCACGTCGACGATGCTCCAGTCACCGAACAGCCACTCGCGGTCACCGAGGCGGGCTTCGAGCGTCGCGAAGCCTCGCTGGAGTTGTGGGACCGCTCTTGCCCGGAGCGAGTCGTGGGCAGCGGGATCGTCGCTGTACCAACGCGGGAACCGCAGCTGGCGGACCAGTGGATGAAGGCTCGAGGCAAACCAGGACTGCATTTCGAGAACCCTGGTTTCTGTGTCGGGATCGCCCAGTGGCAGCAGCTTCGCTTCGGGATGACGGCGAGCGAGATACGTCTGGATCGCGAGGTTCTCGGTCAACGGTTGATCCCCGATCATCAGGGTTGGAACCGAGCCCTTCGGGTTGATCAGGAGATATTCGGGCCGCTCCGCCATGCGGTCCTCGAGCACCGCTTCAAACGGCGCCCCAATCTCCTCCAGCGCCACAAAGGGCACTCGCGCGCACGTACCCGGATACCAGTAGAGGCGATACACGGCAGTTGTCCTCTCTCGAGTTCGCTCCGGCAATCGAGTTGCCGCGAATAGAGAATATATGATAGCGTCCACGCAATGGGAGTGAGAGTGTGAACGCGCTGGCGGCAGTCGATTCGGGCCGCGTCTCCGACTGCCGCCTGTGTGGGCTGGAGACAGCGACAGAGGAGCCGCCGGGCGGCTGGGTATACCGCGATGAGCACTGGTCGCTGGGTGTCCTTCCAGGATTAGAGGTGCCGGGCTGGCTGATCGTGCAGTCGCGGCCGCACGTGGAGACGCTGTGGGACGTGGCCAAGGAGGGGACTGACACTCTGGGCACGTTGCTCGCGATGACGTCGAGGGAGATTCAGCGCGAGCTCGGAGCCGAGCACATCTACCTGCTCGCATTCGGTGAAACCATGGCTCACTGGCACATGCTGATTGCCGCCACCCCGGAGGGACTTACTCCCGACTTGAGGGGGGCGCATCTGCTGGCCAACTCCCGGAACTTCCTGGACGTCGAAGCCGCGGTGCGGATCGCCGGCGTGGTTCGCGACGGTCTCGCCAACGGCGCGGCGTAGTCGTCACCCGATCAATGCGGCGTTAGGTCTCGCGTCACGCGCGTGCAGAGCAGGTCCTCGAGGCGAGCCGTCAGCGCCTCGACTTCGCTCGCGCTGTTCGCCGTACCGAAGATGAAGCGATCCGGCCGGACGAGCACCGCCTTGGCATCCAGCTTCGCGAGCCAGGAGGAAACGCCGTCGCCGGAATCCCGGACCACCCGCACGCCGAGCTTCTCCCACTGCGGCGCGGCGCTCCGCGCCGCCTCATCCAGTGTCGACGGATCGCCGACCAGTGCGAACTCAAAACCGATCGCGTCATCCATCCGCTCGCCGCTCGACAGCATCGGTTGCGCGCTCAGCCGGCCGCCCCAGGGGTCGTCCTCGTTGACGACGCCGGGGCCGAGCGCGGGCCGCAGCGGCTCGCGCTGCTCCGTCTCCTCCTCGCCCGCGGGCGCGCCGTCGGACTCGGACTGGGGCGGGGCCTGCTGCATCGCCTCAATCTGGTTAGCCATCACCTGTGCGACCTCGACGAAGACGCTGATGTGAGGACTGCGCTCGCTCTCGTAGGTGTCGAGGAGCTCAGGCGATGATTGCCCACGGAGGATTCGCCGGAGCTTCCACGACAGGTTCAGCGCATCGCGGATACCCGAGCACAAACCCTGACCGGTGTGTGGCGGCATCTCGTGACAAGCGTCACCGGCAAGCATCACGCGGCCGGCACGCCACGGGGTTGCGACCACCGCGTGCCACTCGTACACGTCGGCGCGAAGGATGCAGTACTCCGAGGGCTTGAACCATGGACTGAGCATCTCGTACACGTGGTCCAGACGCTCAAAGTCGGCCACGTCGTCCGTGGGCCGCAGCAGTTCCTCGAACCGCAGGCGAGGATGATTGATCGGGACATAGGTGAGGGGGTTCTGGATTCCCCCCTGGATGAAACAGTCGCGCTCCGGCAGTTTCTCGCAGGCAACGAAGGGATTGATGTCGACGATCAGGGACCGATGGGTGGCGTGGAAGTCCTTCTGTTCGCATCCCATGATGCGACGCACCTTGGAGTTCGCGCCGTCGCATCCCACGACGTACGAGCCCGTGATCTGGATCTCCTTATCCGTGGTCACGTTGCGCAGGCCAACCTGTACGGCGTCGTCAGTCTCATCGAGCGAAACGAACTGCCAGCCGTAGAACGTCGTCGCACTCGGCTCTTCGTGGACCGCTCCGCGAAGCCGGTGTTCGAAGCTCGGCTGGTGGAACATGTAGTCGGACTGCCATCCCTGGTCGGTCAGCCCGAGGTTCATGTCCCACTCCATCACCGGGCGCCAATCGGGGTCGTAGAAGCGGTACCCGCCGACGGGCGAGAAGGTGGGCTCCATGTCGTCCATGCCGAGGACCTGGAACGCGCGCACCGTCTCGTCGTCCAAATGGGTACCCCTGTCGAAGTGCACGGGTAGGCGCCAGCGATCGACGGCCGCAACGCGCACACCTGCGGCGGCCAGCGACTTGGCCAGCGCGAGTCCGGTCGTCGAACACCCGACGACGATCACGTCGAACTGCTCCGCGTCGGTCACATCCCTCTCCTCGTCTTGTCAGATCGCTTCCGAAGCGAGGCTGAGCCTTCCTCAAGACAGGAGTATATGATATCTGTGGTGTTATTCGCAATCATATATTCAGACCCTGGTCCCGCCGGTGGGCCCGGTATCTTTGAGAGTTCGATGAACATCCCATCGTCTGGAGATCTGCCATGGCTCGCTTAAGACCACAGCCCGCCACATCACTGGTCGATCGAGTCACGCACGAGATCAAGGAGTCGATCCTGGCCGGCGGTCTGCGCCCCGGGGAGCAGTTCTCGATCGCTGAGCTGTGCGAAGAGCTCGACGTCAGCCACATCCCCGTTCGCGAGGCGCTCCGACGCTTGGAGGGTGAGGGTCTGGTTGTGCTTCGCCCCGGCAAGAGTGCGATCGTGACGCCGCTCAGCGTCGAGGAGCTTGAGGAGATCTACACGCTGCGGCTGTTGCTCGAGCCCGACCTGGCCGCGCGATCGGCGCCTCATTACACCGCGGAGCAACTCGAGCTTCTCGAGAGTCTGTGCGAGGAGTTCCGCGCCGCTACTAATCGCCCAGGGGCATCGGAGCCGCACCGCCGCTTTCATGAGTTGCTCGTGACCCCGGCGTGGGGGCCGCACTCGAGCGTGATCATGAGACGGCTGTGGGATGCGGCCGATCGCTACGTCAGTTTGGTCTACGACGGGCGTCCGGTGCCGGCCGACGAGCCGTACCGACGTCATCGGGAGATCGTCGAGGCGGCCAAGCGCAAGCGTGGCCCGGGGATGCGGAAGGCACTGGCCGAGCATCTCTCGGTGAACGAGGAGTACATGCTGAGCACGCTGACGGCGCTTCTCTCCGGAGATGGTGAGGGCGACGTCGTGGCCGCCGACGCCACGACGAGCGCGGGCCGTCCCCGCGCCCGCGCTGCGGCCGGTTAGCCAAGCGGCCATCGCTTCGTCGACGCGGCGGCTGACGCCCCGCCGACTCCGCTCGATGATAAATCATATATGATAGTCTGCGTACGTCGGCAGGCCGAGCAAATCGAGATGGCCCGATGAACAGCTTTGAAGCACCGCTCGGAGGCTGACGCGCGATGCCGAGTCTCGATCGACTGCCCCAGATCAATCGGACGGCACTGCTCACGCGTCCGGTCGAGGTCCACCACGACACACCCTTCGCCCCGCTCGCCGTTCCTTTGTCCGAGGCGCGTCTGGCGATCGTGACCACCGCCGGACTTCACCTGAAGGGCGACCGGCCGTTCACGGCGGAGGATGGGTCGTTTCGCGTGATCCCGTCGAGTGCCGGAGAGGCGGAGCTCGTCCAGAGCCACACCAGCATCGGCTTCGAGCGTGCGAGCCAGGCCCGCGATATCAACGTCGTCTTCCCGATCGACCGGCTCCGTGAACTGGTGGAGCGCGGAGCGCTCGGAGCGGTGGCAGCCAACCACTACTCGCTGCTCGGGGCCCAGCAGGACTCGACGCGTCCAGCGGCGGTCAGCGGCACGGAGCTAGCCAAGCGGTTGCTCGGCGAAGCCGACGTCGTGCTGCTCACACCGACGTGACCGCTGTGTACGCACACCGGTGGTGTGCTCCAGCGAGCGCTTGAGGGGGCAGGACTTGCCACCGTGTCGATAAGCCTCGTACGCGAGCACACCGAGAAGCTGCGCCCCTCGCGCGCGCTCTACGTCCCGTTCCCGTTCGGTCTTCCCTTCGGCCGCGCCGGCGACGTCGACGAGCAGCACCGCGTGCTGCGGGAGGCGCTCGATCTACTCCGTGAGCCAAGCGGTCCCGTGCTGCGCGACTACGACGGACCGTACGAAGACTCGGGACCGGGGGGCGCACTTCAAGCCAGCCAGATCGACGCGAGCGACCCCGAGATCGATGTCGCCAATGAGGTGACGCTGATGCGCCGCTACTACGAGCAGTGGCTGGAGCGCGAGGGGAAATCGACGGTCGGTGTGAGCGGTGTACCGCCGGTGCGATTCCGCGGAATCGTCCGCTTCCTCGAGGCCGTCGCCGGCGGGCAACAGGACGCGGATCATCGGGAGCGCCCCGCGGACGTCGACGTCTGGACATTTCTGCGCCTGTGCGTGGACGATCTGAAGGCGATGTACCTCGAGGCCAGGCTCGTAACCGGGCCGCCGAACGAGTTGCCCGAGGACACCGCCCGCTGGTTCTGGGGAGAGACGGCGCTGGGGGCGCTTCTGCGCCGCCTGCGTGACCGCTTGGACGAGAGCGATGATCCAGCGCTCAAGCGCCTCGCCTTCGGGATCGCGCGGTGACTTCGAAAGCCACTGTCGAGGCGCAGAATATATGATAGTTTGCAGCCGTTGAAAGGGCTAAATCAGTGATCGCGCGATGGGGGGAGGACAGGTGGCCAAGTCGTACGACGTAGTCATCTCGGGCGGCGGAGCGGCCGGACCCGCGCTTGCGATCGAGCTCAGCCTCCGCGGCATCGATGTGATCGTCGTCGAGCAAACCGAGCGCGGCGCCTATAAGGCCCCGCGAACGAATCTGACAAACATCCGCTCGATGGAGCACTTCCGGCGGTGGGGGATCGCCGACACACATCGGGCGTCCGTGCCGATAGATCCGGACTTTCCCGACGACTTCGCGTTCGTGACCCGCCTCAACGGCTACGAGATCGTTCGCTTCGAGAACGCGGTTGCCAGCTCGGGTCGTAACGACCTGTTCGCCGAGAATGCAGTGTGGGCGGAGCAGGGCACGATTGAGCGGTCTCTGCGCGACCGGGTGGAGGCCGCTCCCTCTGCCGAGTACAGGTGGGGGACGCGAGTGGTGGGGTTCGAGCAGATGGACGACCGCGTTCGCGTCGAGCTCGAGCACGTCGCAACCGGCGAGCGCGACGAGTTGGAGTGCCTGTACCTGGCGGGGTGCGACGGCAGCCGCGGCGTGGTTCGCCGAGGGCTCGGGATCCGCATGGAGGGCAAACCCGACCTGAATATCAACTCCGGGATGTCGCTACGCGCGCCGGCGCTCAAGTCGCTCTGCCACGTCGGCCTTGCCGTCATGTACTGGTTCGTGAACGACGACGTGGGCGGCTGGCTCGGGCCGCTCGACGCCGAGGGGACCTGGTTCTTTCATGTCATCAACCCGTTCCCGTCAGACGCCGATCCGGACAGCTTCGAGGACATGCGCCGGCTGCTTTACATGTGTGTCGGGGAGGAGTTCCCGGTGGAGTACGTGTCGGGCGGCAAGTGGGTGACCCATTCGCTGCTGGCGCCGACAATGCAGCAGGGTCGCGCGTTCATCGCGGGCGACGCGGCGCATCTGATCCCTCCGACCGGCGGCTTTGGGATGAACATCAGCCTTCTCGACGGGGTCGACCTGGGCTGGAAGCTCGCGGCGACGCTCGGCGGGTGGGGCGGCCCTCGCCTGCTCGACACGTACACGACCGAGCGCCACGCCGCCGACCGGTGGGTGATCGATGCTCAAGAGCGAAACAACCGCATCAAGTCCGAGGAGCTGCATCAGGACGGCATGGAGGCGCCTGGCGAGACGGGCGACAGGGTGCGCGAGAGCGTCAAGCGCATGATCGTGACCGAGAAGGCGCAGGAGTTCGCGAGTCTCGGTTGCCAGCTCGGCTACCGGTATGAAGGCTCGCCGATCGTGGTTGACGATGGATCGCCGTGGCCAGAGGTGAGTCAGCCCGTTTACGTGCCGTCGGCACACCCAGGGTGTTTGGCGCCACACCGCTGGTTGGCGGACGACCGGTCGCTCTACGACGTTCTTGGCCCTGAATTCACGCTCCTCAAGACCGGCGGGAACGGTAGCGCTGAGGCTGAGCGCATCGTCAACGCGGCGCGAGACCGGGGGCTGCCGTTGGAGTTCGTGGAAGTGGGCGAGCCAGGGTTGCGGGCGCTCTATGAAGCTGATCTCGCGCTGATTCGTCCAGACCAACATGTTGCCTGGCGCGGCGACGTCGCCCCGGGGGATCCCGCGGCACTCGTCGACCGGGTGAGAGGAGCTTGAAGAGCATGCGCACATTCGTCATCGGAGTCGGTCTCACGAAGTTCGACAAGCCCGGGACCAAGGACGGCGACTATCCGGATTGGGTTCGGGAGGCGGGCACCGCTGCGCTGAACGATGCCGCTGTGAGCTACGAGCAGATCGAGCAGGTCTACGCCGGATACGTGTATGGGGACTCGACAGCGGGACAGTGCGCCGTGTACGAGTTGGGCGTGACCGGTGTGCCGATAGTCAACGTCAACAACAACTGTGCGACAGGCTCGACGGCGCTGTATCTCGCTCGACAAGCCGTTGCCCATGGCATCGCCGACTGCGTGCTCGCGGTCGGATTCGAAAAGATGGAACGAGGCTCGCTCGGCGTGAAGTTCGAAGATCGCACCAATCCGCTCGGCCGGCACCTCTCGCAGATGGCGACGCTGGTGCCGCCGGAGGATGTGCCGTTCGCCCCGCAGATGTTCGGCAATGCCGGCCGGGACCACATGCGGCTGTACGGGTCAGACCCCGAGCACTTCGCCTGGATCGCGTGGAAGAACCACAAGCATTCGGTCAACAACCCCTACGCTCAGTTCCAGGACGAATACACGCTCGACGAGATCCTCGACTCGCGGACGATCCACCGGCCGCTGACCAAGCTGCAGTGTTCGCCGACGTCCGATGGCGCCGCCGCAGTGGTGATCGTCTCCGAGAGGTTCCTCGAGAGCCACGATGCCTCGGACGGCGCCATTGAGATCACCGGACAGGCGACAGTCACCGACTTCGCTTCGAGCTTCAGCGACGACACCGACTGCATGCGGCTGGTCGGCTCCGAGATGTCACGCGAAGCGGCCCGGCGCGCCTACGAGGAGGCTCAGATCGAACCCGGCGACGTCGACGTCTGCGAACTGCACGACTGCTTCAGCACCAACGAGCTGATCACCTATGAGGCGCTCGGATTCGCGGAGAGGGGTCACGGCCATGAACTCGTCGAGCGGCAGTCCACCACCTACGGCGGAGATGGGCCGGTGGTCAACCCGTCCGGCGGGCTCATCTCCAAGGGACACCCGCTCGGCGCGACCGGGCTCGCGCAGTGCGCAGAGCTCACTTGGCAGCTGCGCGGCAAGGCCGATCGGCGCCAGGTCCAGGGGGCGAGCGTCGGGCTCCAGCACAACCTGGGTCTCGGAGGTGCCGCCGTTGTGACGGTGTATCGCCGCGCCGCCGAGAGGATCACCGCCGGATAAATCGTATATGATAGCTAACCGCACGTTGACGAAGCCAAATTCCCGAGGAGAGAGGGAGGCGGTCGGGGAGGCCGCCTCCCCGGTTAGGAGGAAGCCGTGAGTACTGCCGTTGGTCACGCAACGTCCACGATTGGCAAGGCACGAGGACACTCCCCGAATCCCGGCGAAATCCAGCGAGCAGGTTACGTGGCGTTTCGGGCTCCCGACCCTGCCGCGGCTGCGCAGTTCGCCGTAGACCACATGGGCTTCACGCTGGTGCACGTCGACTCCGGCGGGCGCCACTACCTCGCCGCGCACGGCCTGGACCCGTACTCGCTCGTCTACCTGCCCGGCGATAAGGCGTTCGACCACGTCTCGTTCGTGGTTAATGACGTTGCCACCCTCTCTCGCGAGGAAGAGCGGATGCGCTCTGCCGGCGGCGACGTGCAGCGAATTGACGAGAACCCGTTCTGGCGGGCCGGCCCGGCGCTGCGCGTAATGTCACCGTCTGGCTACGAGGTGCGCCTCACTCCCGGGGTCAATACGAACATCCCGATGGCCGCGAGGGTCGTCCCGCAGACGGACGGCCCGGCGCCGATCTCGCACGATCACATCGGGCTGAAAACCACTGACATCCGGGCCGAGATGAAGTTCTCCTCGGAGATCCTCGGGCTTCACGAGACCTCGCGGATCGTCGAGCCGAGCGGCGACCTGCTTGTCGCGTTCTTCCGGTGCCGGACGCTCTATCACTGCTACACCATCGTGCAGAACCCCAATCCCGGGCACCACCACTTCCAGATGACGCTAAAGAACGGCGGCGCCGTTCAGGCGGCGTACGAGAGCATGCGCGATGGTGGCGAGGTCGAGGTCGTCTGGACTCCCGTGCGGCACGGGCCCGGCCATAACGTCGCGTTCTACTTCCGCGACGGTAATGGTCACTTCGTCGAGTATTCGGCGGAGGAGGAGATCATCTTCGACGACGCCGCCTATCCCGTGCGGGAGTGGTCCACCGAGGATCCGAACACGCTCGACGAGTGGGGCGGTACGCCGCCGGCTGTGATGTTCGAGTGACCGGCTCGTTACTCGTCCGATCACAGGGATGACCCCTCAGACGGATGTCATGATCCCGGAGAGATTTCTGGGTCTCGTCGCTACGCAGCGCGACCACGAGGTCGACCGGCTGCTCACGACGATCGACCGCGAGCAGCTACCTGACTCGGAGGTGGCAGTTCGGGTCCAGTGGTCAAGCATCAATTACAAGGATGCACTCGCCGTGTCTCCGGATGGGAAGGTCGCTCAGATCTCGCCCCTCGTTCCGGGGATCGACCTGGCCGGAGAGGTCGTCGAGGATCTGTCCGGCGGTCTCGAGCCAGGTCAGGCGGTGCTCGTTCACGGGTACGGTCTCGGCGTGTCGCACCACGGTGGCTTTGCCGAATACGCTCGAGTACCACCGGAATGGGTCGTTCCCATACCGAGCGGGTTGCAAGCGAGGGACGCGATGATCCTGGGCACAGCCGGCTTCACCGCCGCGCTATCGGTCCTGGGCCTCGAGAACTCGGGCGTCGCACCCGATCAAGGTCCGGTGTTGGTGACCGGTGCGACCGGCGGGGTGGGCTGTGTCGCTGTGAAGCTCCTCGCGCAGCGAGGCTACGAGGTCTGGGCGAGCACGGGCAAGGCGGGTGCCGAGTGGCTACTCGATCTCGGCGCCACCGGCCTGCTGACTCGAGAGGAGACATCGCAGCCGTCGACGCGCCCGCTTGAACGCCAGCGTTGGGCTGGATGCGTCGACCCTGTCGGTGGATCGACGACGGGGTACGCCGTCAGGACCACCCGATACGGCGGGACGGTGGCGCTGAGCGGGCTTACCGGAGGAAACGATGTGGGCCTGACAGTCCATCCGTTCATTCTCCGCGGCGTCTCGCTGCTCGGGATCGATTCGGTGCAGACGCCGATCAGTCTGCGTCAGGAAGTCTGGCGGCGGTTGGCAACCGACCTGCGTCCGCGAGGGATCGAGGAACTGGGCGTGCGCGAGATCGCGCTTTCGGACGTCGGAGGCGCGCTTGAAAGTGCGCTGGCA
>Ga0335073_10003876_pt1 | contig 20864 bp, 11 predicted proteins | sample Lox_Sample_22_FD_207093 | JGI IMG/M metagenome (GOLD analysis project Ga0335073, IMG submission 207093) | Soil microbial communities from Loxahatchee National Wildlife Refuge, Florida, United States - Lox_Sample_2.2 | ecosystem: Environmental > Terrestrial > Soil > Wetlands | place: USA...
AAAAGCCTTCAGAATGGTGACGTTATGGCGAATGTGGTGAGTTTCGGTACTTCGAGGGTGCAAAATCTCAAAATCGGGGTGCAAAATCTCACCAGCCTTTGGAGATTAGGATACATTACGGAGTACCTGACACATTCCCTTGCCAAGATATATCCTTTTGGCAGTATCCGCTGTATGTACTCCGTACAGGGTGGCTGCCAGCAGGTCACTTCACAGTTTACACGCAGTGTGTGCCTACTGAGGTAGCACACAAGCACTCCAGGGGTACAGATATCTATAATGAGAGTGCATACAAAACACGCAAATTTCGCAAGAAAAAGTTTACGATGTGTCGAAAATCGAGAAAAAAGGCATTTTAATATGAAGATTTAATTGAGACCTAGGATTTGTATCCCTATAAAGAGAAAATCGCTTTAAGAAGAATCATACCATCGAAAGTTGAGACTGTTGACGGTACTGATTTCCTCTTGGTTCACTCAAAAGGTCCCAGCGTTTTCTGCCTTACAGTGGCTGTCTTGGCATCCTGGGACTGTTACGATCGTGTTGTGAAGTTTTTCATGTTGCTTTCTCCGTGACACTTTGGACTCCATTTTAGCACCCACCATTGAGTTCATACTTAAAATTATGGATTATATCACTTTCAATATGAATATATTATCCAAATACCCAATTTCAAACTAAATGAGACACCAACAGAAGAATAAACGTCGTCGAAATATTGTGCGAATTAAGACTGTTACCGTTGCCTTAGCACTATGATCCTCACACTTCTTTGCTATTTCTTCATCAATTATGCCTTTCGATCTCCTTCATCTCCATATGTTCCCAGTTTCTGCTATGTAATCCTCTCTACAAACGTTTAAAACTCACACTACTCCGTATCTCCGTGATGCTTGGTCCAGAACGCGTCTTTGCCGCGTCGGAGAACATTGCCGAACTATCAAAACAGTTGCGGGGTATCAAAAGGTGTAGCTCCGATTGTCGCCCAGTCAAAATCTACGATAACATCCTCGGTATCTATCTATGCTTTTGACCGTTCTACTCAGTATTTAAAGCTGTATGGAGTCACGAACTTAGAATTGGAATTCTCACTTTCTCAAACTATCTGATCGTTTCGATCTTTCATTCAAAATGCCGCATGCAGAAAGCCCACCACCAGAAATGGTCGTCCCAGACGAGCCGCAATGTACGCCGCAACAGATAAAGATCATACATGTTGGCATGGGAGCCAGTGGCCTTCTTGCTGCTCATAAAGCGAAGAAATTGCTTCAGAACTACGAACTGATCTGTTATGAGAAGAATGAGACGCCAGGTGGAACTTGGTGGGAAAACAGATACCCAGGATGTGCTTGCGATATCCCATCTCACACTTACACCTTTCCTTTTGAGAGAAACCCGGAATGGAGTGGTTACTATTCTTATGCTCCAGAGATTCAAGACTACATGATGAGATTCTACACAAAACACAATCTCGAACCTTTCGTCATACTCAACACCAAAGTTATTGGTGCAACATGGAATGGAGATGAAGGAAAGTGGCATGTAGAGCTTGAACGAAAAGATGGCTCAAAGTTTACGGACGAATGTCACGTTCTGATCAATGGCTCAGGTGTACTGACGAAATGGAAATGGCCGAGCATTGAGGGATTACACGACTTCAAAGGTGTTGTTGCACATTCAGCAAACTGGCCTCAAGATCTCGATTGGAAAGGAAAGAGAGTTGCCGTCATAGGAACAGGATCAAGTTCCATTCAGATGGTACCTCATCTCGCAGAGACCGCCTCGAATGTGACAGTCTTCATGCGTAATCAAACCTATATCGCTCCTCAGTTTGGTACAAATGTCACCAACACCGAAGCTGACCCAAATGCCATGAATCCGGATGCAGCAGGAAAACATCAATATACAGAGAAAGAGAAACAAAGGTTTCGAGAAGATCCTGACTATCATCTTAAGTACGTCACAAAGATTGAAAGATCCTTTGCTTCAAGGTGGGATGCGTTTTATCGTGGCAGTGAACTTAACATTGCCGGTAAAAAGTTCATGCAGAAGCAAATGGCTGATCGATTAGGTGATCGTGATGATATCAAGAAGCACTTCATTCCAGACTGGAGTCCAGGATGTCGTCGTTTAACGCCAGGCGAAGGATACTTGGAAGCTTTGATTCGTCCCAACGTCACCTGCGTTTTCAATAATGAAATCGCCAAAATTACACCTACCGGACTAGTCGGTGCAGACGGTACTCAATACGAAGTCGATATCATTGCTTGTGCGACGGGATTCTATGTTCAGTATCTTCCTCACTTCCGCATTACCGGTACAAACGGTCAAGTCATGCAGAATCAGACAGAACCAAATGTCTATGCATCAATAGCTGCACCTGGATTCCCTAATTACTTCGTCATCAATGGTCCACGAGGTAATTGGGGTCAAGGATGTGCTTTGCCTTCACACGAGACCCAGATGCTTTACATCCTTCAATGTTGCAAGAAAATGCAGGAAGACCGTATCAAGCACATGGCTCCGAAGCAAAGAGAAACAGACCAATTGAATCTGTATATGGATGCATGGCATAGAAAGCATTCGATCTGGGCCGAGGATTGTAAGAGCTGGTACAAAGACAACAAACCCAATGGTCGAGTGTATATCTGGCCTGGATCCATGTTGCACCACTTGAAGTTCCTGAAGAGACCAAGATACGAGCATTATGAGATAACGTATCAAGACGAAAACAACATTTTTGCATTCTTGGGGAACGGCAAGACGATCTCACAAGTGAAGTACGGAGAAGATGTCCCGGTGCCATACATTAGAAATGATGAAGATGCAGAATGGGATATTGAATAGATCGAGTTGAAGAAGAGTTCGTTCACGCGCCAACGAAACCGACTGATCATATCGTCACCACCACAATCAGCTCATCTCGTTCATGCTTTCAGATCTCGTTACGCCTAACCAGTAAGCCATAGTGGTTCCTAGACTGAAATAGAAGTACTAGAGCTCGTTTCATCCATCAATTTTACTGTGCTCTGGGGGTGCATTTTTGAAGTCAGCCCGCACCGAAATCACCCCCCTAAACCACACGCTTAACCTACTACAAGGTGGTTTATCAGAGTCAGTTCATTGTACCGAACGTAGATGGAATTAATTTGCCACTCGAGTGGGACTTTGCTGATCCAAATGTGTTGGGCTCGTTCTTTGTCAAGCCGCAACGTCGGATCGCGGAATTTCACCGTTCATCCCAACATGAGCTCTACAACAACTACCAATTTGAGTGTATGATTGCGGCTCACCTATCGCATAGTCCCCACCAGCCTTCAAACCCTGTGATGTCGAATTTATCAAGGCTACAATCGTCTTGGCGCTTCCGACAAATTTATCTAATTCTTGATTGGGATGGTACCATTACAGGGCGCGACACGATGGCCGTTCTCGCGGGCATTTGCTACAAAAAGAGAGAGACACTACATGTTCAAGATCGACAACCAGCGATAATTCCTCCATGGAATCATTTTGTGCAAGCTTATTTGGCAGAATATGATCGACATCTGGCTTCTTATAAGCCTGTAAAGGGAGATCGAAGATCCGTTACTGAGGAGAGTGCATGGCTAGCAAGTCTGAAGACTATCGAAGAGGCCAGCTTCGACAGAGTGAACAGAGCGGGTCTTTTCCAAGGAGTTACAAATAACGACCTCAATAACGGAACGAAATTAGCAATTCAAGAGAAGAGAGTTGAACTCAGGCCGGGCTGGGAAGAGTTGCTCACGACAACTGCATCCAAATATTGCTTCGAAGTTAGAATAGCCAGTGTGAATTGGTCATCGTCTTTCATTCGGGCTTCCATCAGTGCAGCTTTAGAGCTTAAAACCGAAGAGCTAGGAAAGCAACCAGCGGATACTGATGGAGGCATTCTCTCCGCTGCCGCGGTGCATGCCAACGAGGTGATAGGCATTGACAGCGCGAATGGGGGCCCGAAAAGCAGTATGATGACAGGCTCCATTAAGCTACTTTCAGCTAACTCCTGCTCAGGATTTCACGTTGCTGCTGACAAGGCTCAGTTATTGAAAGAGCTGAGGACTACATTGAGCGGAGCTTCACAACCCATGTCCTTGGATGCCTACGAAAACTCTTTGCTTATTTATGTTGGAGATTCGGCAACAGATTTCGACTGCCTTGTAGAAGCAGACGTTGGGATCTGCATTCAGGATGAACCTTTATCAAGCTCTCAAAGTGAGCTTGAAGACATGTTTGCTCGAGTTGGATTTGTATCGATCAAGCTTTCAAAGTTTGGCCCGATGACATTTTCACTCAGCACTTCAGAGGCGCGGGAGAAGGTCATTTGGATTGCGCAAGACTTGAGAGAGGTGTCAAACCTTGTCAAAGAGCTATCAGTACACGGTCGACCTCCGAAGAGATCATAAGTCAGGGGTTTTCGAAAAACTTAAAGCATTTCATCCCATTGGAGTCAGATCCCGAGATTTTCACCGAACTTGCTCATTCGCTTGTCTTTCTCCGCAACTTGCATTCCATGATGTTTTATCTTTGGACGATCCAGAGCTTCTTACAAGCTTACCGCGACCAGTGTACGGGTGTATGCAATGATACTACTATTTCCAATATGTGAAGCCTACGAGAAATGAAAGAAGCAGGAAGAGAGCTAAGGAAGTGACTACAAAGGCAATTGTGAGGAAGAAGATGTCACTTGATTCCGCCAAACGGTCAATGTAATGAGCAGCGGCATAGAAAGAGATCGTTATACGACTTATGGACAAATTCCATCCGTACCTTGTGTAAGGTAAGGTAGAATTCGGATCGTTAAACAGACAAATGATGTCGAAATCGAAAGAACAACGCAATTTAGTGGCTTCGAATTTACTTCAGACGTTCAGTCTCTATTCGTCTACGTCCTGGCCTGGATGGTAGCTCGTATCTACAGCAATTGTCGCTCAAACAGCTCCAAACCTCTATGAACCGAGCGGCAATGCGCGGATGGTATGGCTCACAACTTCAGCTGCGCCGTCGGCTTAAATCTCACCAGTCCATCTTGCATCGTGCTCGCAATATGCAAACCTGTGTCGGGATCCCAAAGTCTCGACGTATGCAATCCTCGCCCACCCTCGACCCGTTGAATCCAACTCTCCTGCATGTACCACTTCCGCTGCGTGCCATAATCTCCTCTCTTGCTCTCTTTTGCTGTCGGAAATGCTCTTGGATCGTCGTCGGGTGGCTCATCCCGCAGGAGTAGATCCTCAATGCCGACGTGGAAGATGACGGTGTGCGAGAGCGAGGCCATACGCGTGAATTCCAAGCCCAGTTCAAGGTGGTTCGGAATGATGAAGAGGGAGTTTCGGTCCGAGGCATAGAGGTGTCCTACCAGGTGGAGGTTGGCTTCGCGAGAGAGGATTCGGCCTTTGCTTACGTTTCCGCCAGTGGTGGAAGGTGGGTTGGTGTAAGGGGAAGGTAGACTCCCACGGAGGGAGTATAGCGTAAGCTGTCGCCTGTCTATGGGTTCACGGCTTGCGTTGAATGCTGTCATGTTCACCTTTCGGAGGTGTAAACCTGGGAGAGGATTAAGATGTTCGGGGTGCGCCGGTAAATATACATCGTTAAACCTGAAGACACACCGTCAGATACTTCTGCTGTTGACGCAGTACACATATGAACCCCTTACCATTTCGAGTCCTGGCTAGGTGCATCCGCATGGTCAAACGGGCTCTTGTTTTCCAGCACAGTAGCATACTTCCGCTTCACATTTGATCGATCTTGATATTTAAATGGTGATGGCTCTGCTCTTTTGAACGAACATGTACACGTGAAAGTTATCCCTTTCTCTGGCTTCTGCACTGCCGTGACAGTCCGTGTAGCGTAGTTCCCACCGTCTCTGACGTTCTGTACCGTATAGGTGAAGTATTCTGTGCTAATACCCGTCAAGACGAACCAGCCAGTTACGTTCTATGCGTCCATGTTAGAACCCAGGTCTTTTAAAGTTCAGCGTCAGTCCCTCACGTGTATTATGAATCCTTCCCTCACGGTCTGTGCCGCTGCCCATATAGACTGAGCATAGACGTGGCCGCCGTAAAGACCATTCTGGCCGCCAGTAGGAGCGTAGCCTCGGCTGATGGAGCGAAAGGTATTCGGTCCAATCTTTTCTATGCGCATCAGCTCTTCCAATGACACCGTTTCGCCGTTCGCCTTGAAGTACGGTTGAGGTCCCATGGTGGAAAGAGATGCGGAGATGATATCCGGTCGATTTGAAGGCCGGCAACTCGATGTACCAAGCGCTAATTTGACATTATACAAGAAAGAGTCTTTATACTCTGCATTGATGTATTGTAAGCAAAAATAACGGTAGTATCTACATGAATATCATGATTGCGACGGACTCGAAATTAGCTTATATGACGCGGAAAGCTATCCGCTTGGAGGGGTTTTAGACCTCGGCCCTGTGCCTTGAAGATATGATCTCACGGAGTACCCGAACACGATCTGGTTTTCAAGATCTAACGCGGAAATGCGAGATGCACTTGCGGCTTTTGTGATTTGATAGGTCGAGGAGATTAAATCGGCAGTTTTCATTCACCTTTAGAAACGGAGGGAACGCAGTTCAGGCACGGTAATAATGAAAGAGCCACTGGTAGCATCTTTTCGCGCTTTAATGCTTCCTATTAGTTACCGCGCATTCACAATTTTGGCTCCTGGTAGGTGCCGGAATCCTATTAAACTTCAGTCTCGACTTTTCCATCTCCAGAGTCACGTCCAAACATGCCAGTCGACTTTTGCTCCGCTCGAACCGCCTTGTGTATCATCCATTTGGCTGTTCTCGCGGCTTTCCATTGCATGAGTCCTCTGTTCCTTCGTCCGAGCTGCTCGTGATGCTCCTTGAAATCTCTGATTTCTTCCTTGAGGCCTCTCTTGCCATCCTCCTCCAAGTCTTTGCTTTGATTAGAGCCTGACTTGCCAGATTCACGAAACTTCTTCTTCCGCTCCTCAGTACTGTCGGCGTCGGTATCACGGCTACCTTCCGAGTCGGAGCCGTCATCACCCCCGTGGTCATTCTGGCTGTCAACACCGTCGTCTTCATCGACGTCGTTAGCTGCATCAAGGATCTCCATTACTTCGCCTAGATGTGGATCCTTCTTCGCAAGAGGTAGATGATAACCACTCAAACCGGACCAGAATGTGAGAGTGACCTCAATCTCGCCCGCCTTTTCTCCATACTCGTCAAGTACGTTATTCTCAGCCTTGTTTATGTCACCTTTCCAAACGGTGAGCGTCAGAGTCTTTTCGTCATCGTCTGGAATGTCCTTCAGCCAAAGAATAGCAAATGCTGGGCTCTTGTCCTTGAGCGAACCATGCGCTCGGAACTCAAACACGACACAAGAGCAGTATCTCTTCCTGACAGCAAGCCTCACCGGCTTTCCAGAATGGGTTTTCCACACGTCCTCCGCGGAGTAGAACTTGCCCCTGCCGAGAATCGTTCTCGCTTTGATGCGGCATCCCTTCAACTCATCGCTGACGGAACCCTTGATCGTGGGGTTGATGTCCAGCGTTCCGTACTCCCATCCCAGCATGTTCGGCGGCGCTTGCAACTGCACGGCGCGGAACACCATGCTGATCCTGATCCTACCGAAGCCGACGCCGCCTGCCAGCGGCCAAAATTCGTTGACCTGGCTGCGCTTCTCGAAGAGCTGCTTGAGCGGTAGGTGCACCATGCCGATCAGTGCGTTGTCTTCGTGGACGCGGGCGTCTCGCACCGCAATATGGATCTGCGCGGTCCTCCAGTCACGAATGAAGCGTTCCGTTCCTGCATTGTAGAATGGTCGCGACGTCTTCGGCTTAGTACGGGTCTTGTACACCTTTTGGTGATTGATAAGGATTTCACAGTATGCAGATGGAAGATCTTCGCCTTGCTCTTGCTCATCAGAAGCTGATTCGTGTTTGGCAACTTCGCTTTTGTTAATGGCCTCCAGTTCGAGGGTGGTGATGTTGTGAATCACGATGGACAGGATTCCCGAAGGGTATTCTGCGGGTGGTGGTGTGCTGACAATGATTTCATCCTGACAAGACTTCATTTCTTGCTCCTTTTGCTGACCGATTTCTGCAGTCTCATCTTTCTTTGCCTCTCGAAGTTTGCGTTCGCTGTCTTCGTCTACCATCTTCTTCAAATCATCTAAGCTCTTGACATCTTCATACACCGTCTGTACTTTCATTTGATCTTCCGTGACCCTTGTCTTTGAGTAGTATCCAACACTCCAATCCAATTTCCCTGGCATTCCTTCGCCTTTCTTCAGAGCTCGGAATCCGTCTTCCCTTTCCCACATCTTGCCGTTGCCCCTCTCATCTCTCATGATATCCTTGAGAGGAACTTCGATTCTTCCAAGGTCATCATCTGCAGTTGTTCTGTCAGAGTCCCAGAGTTGTACTCTCAAATTCTCGTCGACATGGAGCTCTTGTGGAGTCACCAGCACGAATGCCGTCTCATCCCAAGCCGGATGCATATCAGCTGCAATGATCCTCGAACTCCACATGGGCTTCCCAAACTTGGCCCAGCCCACGGTAATGTAGCCGTCCGAACTTGCCTGCTTCAGAGGGCCAATGCCCATATCGCCCTCCTTGAAGCCAAAGGCTCTCTTGACTCGCACCACTAGAATACCTCTGGCGGAGGTATCCTTCTTGAAGTCATCTCCTGCCAACATCTCCCTGAGATCGAGTGTCAAACTCTTCGGTGCGACATACTCAGCCATGACGGCATCGATACTGCTCTGTACAAAACGACTAATCAGAGGCAGATCCATGAGATTGAGGCCTCTTTTGATGAGCGGCACACAAGATAATTCGACCTTTGGTTGTCCCAAGAACGTGATGGTACACAGGCTGAAGAACGGCGGATCTGGTGTGAGTTGCATTCTAGCCCTCATCGTTCCGATGATGCCACGAACTTCCACCCATACGGGCAGCTTGATATTTCCAGGAAGGTAGAAGGCGAGATAGAGGTGGATGTTCTTGGCTTTGTTGCGAAGACCAGCAAATTTGCCTTTTGCGCCGGTTGCACGAGCTCGGTAAGCAAAGGCGACTTCCATGTTCACAAAGTCACCCGTCTCAGCCTCCATACATTCTGCAATGTTCTGGTCACCGGTGTCGTCTTTAGGCTGCTGCTGAGAATCTTCTGCTTTCTGGCCGTCGTCTTTCTCGTCGTCGGATGCTTGGACTTTGCCTTTGTCTGGTGCGCTTCGGTCCGATTCAGATGGTTTCTGGGTATCCGCCTTCTTCAGTTCACCATCTGACGTTACGGACCGAGCTGCCGCGCCGTGTGGAAGCCAGCGCATCCCCAAGATGCGCACAGCTTCGCTGCCTTGTCCAATGTCCTCCACCGACACCATTCGCACCAGTCGAGGGAGTGATGCCTGCATGACATCCTCGAGCGTATCCGCAATGCTGATGAAGAGATCCGGATTGATGAGAGGCCAGACACTGGCGAGTAAGCCGTTGAGCCATTCCGTGCTCTCTGGTGCTCCGCTCCTCGCTCTTTTCTTGCCCTCGTGCCTCTCTGCCTCCCAGACTTCACTCTCCCAAATATCCTCGATCCTATGATCAGCCCAGTCACGAACACCCCAAATCGCCACACCACCCGTAGCCGCACCAAACAGCAACAGTAGAATCGAAGTCACCAAGCCGCGATCCGCAAATTCCCTTCCCAGGACTTCCTCCATCCGCTCCCCAATCCGATACACTCTCTCAACAAGCATGAGCAACCCCATGACGGCGATGACGCAGCCCAAGCCCACGAGCAGCGCCGTCCTCGAGATCTGCGCGACCTTAGCCCGCACACTCTCGAAATCCGGCGGCGGAAACACCTTCTCCATGCTGTCGTGCGCCTCCCGCTGCGCGGCATCAGCGCGACCAAGACCCTCCTCATCGCCGACGTCGCCCTCTGGCCGCGGAGGCTCACGGTTGCGCGGCGCCGCCCGCAGGTCGCGCCGCGTGAAGTCGTGGATCGTCACGGGCAGGTGCGTCACTGGGTCGGTGACCTGCCGCGGCGCGTTGTCGCGCGCCTTCTTCAGCGCTTTGCGCCGTGTTTTGGGGTCTGTGTGCTGTGGCGCCGTCTGCGATGTGTCTTCGATGCTGGCTGCTGCGCCATCGTCGGAGGCTGACTCGGAGTCTTCGTCGTAGGAGTCTTCGGGTACGGCTTCGGCGCCGTCATCTTGCAGGTGGTCGGGCAGCGATGCTTGAGTGTCGTTGTTATCGGCTGGAGGTGGAGGTTCGTCGACGGTGTTCTTGTTCTCGGTTGGATACACGGCTTGGCCGTTTCCTGCCGGCTCTTCTCGACTTTCACCCGGTGCGGATTCGTCTTTGCCTTCTTTCCATGCTTGATACTTCTCCTTCAGACCTTGTCGCTCTTCCTCAGGACTAGGAATACCCGCTTCCTCAGCACGGTGTTGCTTTTCTTCTCTGTAGTGTTGGATCGTAGGAATTGGATTGTGAGCAGAGAAGGGAGCTTTTCCTTTGCGGCGATTCGACAAATCTGCGTCTTCCGTTCCAGACATCCCAAGCTCTTCTGACTACTTAAGCTTTCAGATAACTGTGGGATACAAGGAAAACGAAGTTATGGCAAATGTCTTGTCTATTACGATGTGAAAGGAACAACAAGGCGGTTAATGTGCATTACATAGACAGCATCATCGATACAAAACTTCGTAGCAACAGACGAAGTGAAGTCAGAGGAGCGGGAAGGAGAGAAGATTTATTTACCCCACAGCTAATTCCTCCAACCAACAGTACGACGTACAAACCTTTGACAGCGACCTTGGCAGCATGGTTAGAAGCTGGTTGAGCTTTGCTGCGATGTTGATTGACAGCGGGGAATGACGTCGACAGTGACAGGGAGGATATCACGGATTAGGAAGTTAATCACGTGTCGAGATTACTCAGCAGAGCTATCTTAGAGCTCCGCTCAGCTCAGTTGTAGCTCGATCATCACACATTCCTTCAACAATCGAAAGCACTCTCTCAACTCTCTGATGGCTCTGGCTGCCAATATTTGGTAGCTATCCTCTGAGGATCGAAAGCTGCTCTCCTTGCGAGAGTAGTGCAGGCCCCCAGCTCACGCGCTGGATCGGCTTGTTGCCAGCGCTGTGCTGGCCCCAGATACATTTTTACAAATTTTCTTACCCTTTCTAATCTTAAGGTGTACGCCCCAAACTCAAACAATGCAGAAAGCTCCGGATCCGTAACACAACATACACAATGATACCGATATTTCCGACATCTGAGTTACGAAAGAATGAGGAAGAGAGTTGGAAGAGTGATAACCAAGGCAACGGCTATGAACATGTTTCCGTCAAACCTTCAACAACGCCTACCGTGTCTTTGCTCTTCTTCACTCAGTCTACAACAAGCCTGCAAGCAACTTTCTCAGGCTATGCATTGTTCCAGAACCGATCTCGAATCTCGGCCGACTTTTGACTACAAGCATACCTCTGAAGCCATTGCATCGAGCAAGATTGTTGGAAGCGCGACACCAGCTTGAGTCTACATACGATTCGGTTACCCACAAACCCAGCTCCGCCATGCACACCTACTTCATCAAATCGCAAAAGATGGCTATGTACGAACTTGACGGCCATAAGAGAGGGTCTGTTGGTCGTGATGTTGATCGTGGTGTTCGCCAGGGTGACAGTCATGGCATCGTTAGGAAGTTGCGACTTCCACATTCAATCCCACAATGCGCACTCCAACAACTGAAAATTCTTCTCATGGCGAAACTCCTCTCAGCTTCATCATTCGGCCCTTCGAAACTCTCTTCTCGGCTCCATGATCCGGTCCTTCGAAACGCTCCTCTTAGCTGCATCAAATTCGGTGGTTCGATCAGTTCTGGTTCCGATCGTTTCCTTTCTTATCGATGGAGCCAATCACCCCCGGATTTCTCAACTGGCTCGCAGAGAAGGGTAACCACATCATTTGAGATCAGCCAGCTTGCGGAGCAATCTGTCGGCATTATACACCCTTCGAGACGCTGACTTTGGAGTACCAGGCGTCGCTCTATGGCCCTTGCATCGACGCTCCCACACCGGCCTCTGCATTCACTCTCCTTTGCTAGGCATCGGACAGGGTCACGACCTTATCCGCGAGTTGGACGATGAGGCAGTGGAGGCCATGTAAGCTGCAAAGAAGGCTGCAAGATCTGCTTCAAAAGAAGAACGCGCGTTGCGAGAAGGGAAAGGCCGCTGACAGGCGAAAGAGGATGGCAGAAGAGGCCAAAGCTAAGCGCAGGGCCAAGTGGCTTGCGGACGTGGAGGGCACGGAATGCGAGAATCGTATGAAAAGAGAGAAGCGGAAGGCACTTCGCGGGAGCAAGGAGCTTCGTAAAAGCAAGGACCTTCAAGAAATGTCCCCGTCAACTCAGAATACTTTATAATCTGAGCCCATGTACTTACTATTGTTGCTTTGTTGCTACCGCGTTCCAGCTTATGGACAAATTCTATCGGTAGCTTATGTATGGGTTGCTAGATACCAGAAAGACGCATATAGTCAAATACCACCTTGCTTATGCGCACTTGTTCGTTCAAAACAGCTCCATCGCCATTTAAATGTCAAGGTCGGCCACATGTGAAATAGAAAGCTTTTGTTGGAACGAAGATATGTGAAGTGAGCTGTATTGTCAGAGAGCCAACGAGGGCCTCGAAGCTACCTACAGACGTATGCTCATTAAACTAACCCGTAGTGATTGCCTCCAACATTCCCCTCAATCAATAGGAGGGTCTTTACATCGTATAATGAGCACCTCGTTCCCAGTTCCCTCCTGTGTATCGTCTACCTGGTGAAGAGTTTCTCAGATGGGACCTTCCTCGTTGTCTTTGTAAGGTCTTTGCGGATTGGTGATCCAGTAGTGTCCGATTGCCTGGTAGAACTCGTTGTAAGAAGCAAAATTAGCTTGTAAGGGCCTTCCGATGAAGTCTTGACCCGAAGGTCTCATTATTACGAATAATTTATCGACCGGCTCGAAGCTACTCCGTAACTACCTAGTGATTGCCTCCAACAGCTTTGACATCGCCGCGAAGTGGTTGTTTTCCAACAGACTAAAATATGGCACCGTAACTAGCCAAAATATCATCATCACATAATTGATTGATCCCTCAAATTGTAATAAATCAAAGGCCGGCTGGCGCAATGGTAGTACGTCTTTTCCTCCTCACCAGTTTTGGTAACCTACTAACCTCAACCTAAGGCGCGTGCGCCTCCTATTCCTATTCCTAACCAGCAAATTACTGGGCGTATTTAGGGCAAGGCACAGCGCAAGGTTCTCGGATCGAGCCCGAGGTCGGTCGATACCTTAACTTTTTGTTATTTTTTGGATGTAGACCAGGCCGGAGGCTTAATATGTTTAGATATTGTTCGTATTTTCGGAGTGGTTGGAGCGGCGGTGGTGTTTTTTTGGTGATGGCTGCTGCTGGATGCGGAAAGTGGCTGTGACAGGGGGTTTGAAGACGCGCTGGGATGCGCGTCGTGTCTTCCAAGATATTTCTCTAGATTCTCTAACTATCTGTATTGGATACCTTACATTTTGTCGAAACTTCAACTTCTCAATTGCTGTGTGAACGGACATAATGGCTCGCAAGAAGCGTTCCAGTGAAGAGGTGGATAGCGATGTCGCAGACAAGACAGGCACAGCTCCAACTAAACGCGTCAAAGAGAAAAGCTCCACTAGCATCGAGGTAGCATCAAGCAAGAATGAAGAGGTGGTTCAGGACTTTGAATTCGTCACTTTTGGCCGTCCTTACTTCGACATCCGTGCCGAGCTTGCAGAAGATGAAGATTTCGACTCGGATGATGAGGACTTCGGTCAAGAAATCCAGAGGCAAGCTGAGGAAGAAAGCGAGAAATATACCGATAAGCTCTTGAAAGACTTTCCGGAGCACAAATGGGCGGTTTCCAAGAAAGGCAAAGCATTACTAGAAGGTTACGCTTTGCAATCGATGAAACGTGACCAGGATTCCTTCAACATGTACATTTACAATGACTGGTCGGCCTATGGAGAGCAAGAGATTGCGGAAAACATGGTACGAATGAACTTTCCACTTGTCCTTGAAAGCCTGACGTATTTGGTAGCTCTCGGATTTCACTACCGCCTTCAACAAGAAGGAACAATGCCCGTACACGCTCTGGGCGTACATGGAAGCTGTACAGCTGTATATGAACTTCATCGGCACTCAGATTTGGTACAGTATGTCTTTATTCCTTGTTCTTCGATTCTCAACGCGTGTTCAGCAAGATATACGGCAATCAAATGGCTGTTGAAATAGTCCTGGTTCTAATTCTGTACAGTGACGGACGATTCCGAACGCCTCGAGTCAGCAGTCCTCTTGCTCAGCCATGCTCTCCTTGCCACGCTTGCTGTGTTGGAACGTGAGAATCTACTCAGCATCAACTCTCGAATCCCAAATGTCTCCCTCATCGTTGCGGCGTTCTTTCGCTGGGTTGTACCCATGGAAATCATAGACTTCGAAGAACCGGTATTTGGTATGATTTTGAAGTTGATGGAAAAGCACACTATGGAAATTGATGGGTTTTATAAGATGGATTTTATGGCCGAAGTCGAAGAAGAAGTGGATCTCCCTGACAGTTTGGAAAGAAAAGTCAACAACAACTCGACATCCAAGGATAAATTCAACTATCGAAAGCATGTATGTATATCCAGTGTTGGTTACGATTACTTGACAGTAACGCTGACTTTATATCTAGTACAAGGAGTATGTCGAGGAGTACGGTACACCAAAAATTGGAGGTTCGCAATACGACATTACAAAAATGTCTAAAGCGGAGCGCAAGAAACACAACTTCGACAAGAAGGATCCCCTAGACGAGATTCCTCTCGAAAACCTCAATCTTGCCCCAGAAGTTTTGTAGGCTTTGGCTCTGCAGTTGTTCAGAGAGCTTGGTGAACGGTCTGCTATTCGAGATCGTATTGACGGGAAGAGATCTGCACTCTTTTGAAGAGTAGCGCTTCGGAATCACAAAAGAGCATTTTAAACAGTTCGAATAGGTAGTAATATTTTCGGGATTTGATTGGTTTGGAAAAAGGTCGATCGATCTTCAAGCCAAGATGGGCGTTCTTAGTACGTAATCTAGGCCTTTTCAGCTTCCCTATCCCGGGAAAGTGCAAATGCAATCCACATCCACGCCATTCTAAGCCCAAACAAGGCAGCGCGAACAATCTCGATTCTTCAAGGCGTTCCAGACTCTCACACCTGTGGGGCGTACTTAATGAGGGGACTCGCCGGTGAGGGTGGGAGCTGTTGTGCAGCAATGCGAAAGAGCAAATGGCACAACCGATCATGTACCAACACGCCGATGGCCAGTTCCACAGTACGCCTGAGGGTTACAAGCCAATTGATGCTGTGACCGTCCAAACCGCATCGCTTTCTATGAACAATAGACAGTTCTCTCCGGTAGCCAGCCCAGGTTATGTCGTCCAAGCCGATCCTCTTCTTCCAAGCTACTCGGCTCTGACGACACCAGCTACAACAACCGTATCTGTACCAGCAGCACTTCCAACAGCCGCTCCAGCTGCTCCAGCTCCAGGTACTCCAGGTACTCCAGGTACTCCAAAGCGAATTGCACGCAAACCTGTTGGTGGTCTGCCAATTCCTGCACCGTCACTGGCACCAGTTCAACCTCCGCTGTCGGTAGACATCCCTCCACACTCGTTCCCTGCTCAAGTCCCAGATATTCCGTCTTTCGATAATGTACCAATTGCTTCACCAGTCACCGCTGTCCTTCCATACAGTCCAGGATCACCGGTCGACGTTGCAAGCTATTATCCGTCCTCTCCCATCACCCAAACTCCTACTTATGACTCTCTGAATTCAATCTCATCCGTTCCAAGTAGTCCAACCAGTCTCCAGTCACCGTATTTCGTTCCATTCTCACCAACCACGACGGATACTTCCATTCCTGAAACACCTGCTTCTCCAACGTTCTCATTTCCATCGATACCAGCGCCTCCGGTTGGAGGCTATCCGAGGTTGACAAAGCCTATAGTCATACCGCAAGTCCTCAACCATACAATACACAAAGACGTAATTGGCAAGCCCTTTGTCCGTGCCTATGCTCGCTGCCTCGACAATTTCAATCTAAATCAAGACGCATTCCTGGACTTCCTCGACGAGCTTAACATCGATTTCATCGGACATGTTGGCTTCGAATACACACGCAAAGCAGGCAAGGCAATCCACGCCGCCGGATCCTTTGATCCAACAGGCATCACGAAGCTGGTGGGCCAGGGCGTCAGCCTGACAGCGCAGCTGGGCGAAATCGCATACATCAAGGGACCAACGTCGAAGAAGAAGTGGTACATCGACGGCGCGAACCGCGAGATCTTCGCGCCGCGCGGGCTGAAGGTCAGCGTGGTGCACAGCAAGGAGCTGCGGCGGATCATGGGCGTCGATGCCAAGTTCCCGCTGTGCGCGCCGCTCATGACAGACTGGGTGGTGCCGACGCGCGACCAGCTCAACAAGGGCCAGCGCGCGAAGTGCCGCGTCGCTGGCCGCATCATCTACCAGCTGTCGCAGCACGTCGAGAATATTGTGCTGGCGCGCGAGGCTAACGACACGCTCATGGTTACTGGCAGCCTCGCGCAGAGGAAAGCCGCTCGTTCCGTGCGTAACTGGCAGGTTGGTAGTGAGGTGCAGCACGAGGTATGGCGAGGAGAGGCACTGGCGCTGTATGAGCGTGCGAAAACGGCTGTCACAGAGAAGCAGAGGCAGAAGTTGCTCAAGCAGGCGGCTCAGACGGATAAAGAGATGATCAATACGGAGAAGATCAGTTGGCTCGTCATACAGAATCTGGACGTTGGAACGAATCCGCTCGTTACCGTGTAATTTGGCCTGAGCATTGGCGTATGGAGTAGATGATGACCTTTCCTTGCGAAGAGCTACGCTGCTGAACGCTACCTGTTCCGTCGTGCGTACGGACTTTGAGCGTTGTAATTCCCGAGAACCATCAGACAACGGTTACATGTCAGTCAGAGGCACAAATTCAATCGTCAATCATTAAAATTTGAGTGTCTATCTACACAACATTGGCGGGCGAAGTCGAATTAGCATGTGCGGTGGGCTCTGGAAGAAATCTAATTCCGGGTAGGATCATATTCTGTTAATTCATGACTATGATCTGGACCTCTGGAATCGACAATCGCCGTCCTCCAGTATCAGACGGGCCTACGACTTACTATGGCTTGACCTGGAAGATTTCTACACAGCCAACACATCAAACTCAGCAACCGGCGTGTAGTATGATTATTCATGTGTTCTGGCACTTTTTCGTGACCTCCGTTGCGCCTAAGACCTAAAAAGCTTTTGCTCCTCTCTTTTACGCTTTCTTTGCTTTGCGACAGGCTAAGGAGATGTCGAATAGTCTAGTAATCGTTGCCGAGCTATAGGTGAGTGAACTACAGCGACTTCCTGCTCATTGATGGCTCCATCTGTCTCGAACAGCGATGTTTTACAGTCATCAGTAGCTAAAATGCGCTTAATGCTGGTGCCTATACTTCTGACTTCGCAATCATCGCTGGATATGATCTTCCTTAGCACGCCTATCGCTTCCTCGCCCAGTTGCTTCATCAGATCATTGGGACTCTTGGATGTGACGAGGACGACACGAAGCAACTCTGCGATCTCAAGCCATTTTTCTTCCTTCTGAAGTGTTGTGACCAGACGAAGGACGATTGATGTGATGGGCAAGTCAAGATAACTTTCTTCTGGTCGAATAGTATGGGTGAGTAGACATTGCAGAGTTTCGGCCATGTCTGCAAGGTTCGGCTCGGACCCCGGGATCTCGCGAGCTGTCGACTTAGGTCCGGAAGCAGGTGATTTTATCCAGCTTTCAAATGCATGGATGAGGAGTACCGAACGCGCCTCAGGGTCGGATAAAGTACGTGCGGACGCTAGTCGAAGATACTCATGGAAACCTGTTCGAACAGCGAAGGTAAGTAGGTTGCAATGGTTTGAAACGCTGACACCAACTGGCTTAGATACACCAATAGACCAAAATGCCTCTGGAATGACACCAAATTCGGGATGAACCGACCAATGAAAACCGATCCGGTCAAACGTCGCTCCCTTGTGGAACTGGTTCATCGTCTCGTCAATTTGAGTCATATATTGTTGGAGCCTATCCAATGTGAGAGTGGGAGCTCGTTTGACGAACGCCACACCCAACCCCAAGTACACGCGGAGGGAGGGATCCCAGAGGTTGAGGGTAGCTTTCATCATCGCAAGGCAAGCTAACGCAAGATTCGCTGCAGGGTCAAAGTTGGGTTTTTGAACGGCCGAGCAGATCTGTGTCCATACATCTGGTTGCGCGAGGAATTCTGCAACACTACGGTGAAGGTATTCAACAGCAAGGTCGGTAGTAGTGCCGTAAAATCTAGCAGTCCTAAGAAAGCTATCTTCACGTTCCACCGGTCTTTGGTGTAATTCTAGTAGACCGTAGCAACGGCTTCTGATACGTGCCTCAATGCTTTGTACCGCCCACCGGAGCATTCCATCGTCATCAGGAGCTAACGAGTTGTGTGTAGCACTCGAAGGCTGTTGCAACGCGATAGCAAGAACCGCTGCTGGGAATGGTTTTTCTCTAGTATTATCTCTCCACTCCATGTGCAGCATGAAGATCTCAGCGGCTTGTCCGCGATACTCTGGTGACATTCGATTCATCATGCTTCGATAGAGATCTGCCAAATCAGATGGTAAAGATCGAAGCTTTTGCAATAAATCAGACACGTCGTCACCATTCTCAAGTCCGTCAACAAGGAGCCGAACGACAAGGCTAACCCATAGAAACACACCTTCGGCCTTGTCTTTCATCTCGGTAACAAGAGTATCTGCTGTGGTTGGGGAGCATTTTGACAAATGTACCATCAGTGGGTGTGCACAGAGTTCTCCCTCGATGAATGTAGCCATGTCTGAACGCGTAAGGTCTTGCAATTGCAAACTTGGACAGCCTTGGAAAGTGTTGATGCAAGCATTGATTGGTCGGCTCGATAGTACTACTTTCAAATGTGGCGACGCTAATGCGCGCAGGAAGAGAGCGAGGTCTTTATGATCGCCTTGAAGTTCATCGATGCCGTCGATGAAAACGCAGATTTTGAGAATATTTAATGACTTGTCCCTTAGGAGGTCCAGAGCTGCTTTCATCTCCGTGTAAGATGGGTCGGTGGAGTCACCAAGAGCGGCGAGATTTTGATAGAAGCTGGGTAAGACTGCCGGAATGAGTTCGGGATACTGCGAGAGTACTCCATGCAGTAACGACCTTAACAATCCGTTGATGCTCTTTTGCAGAGCTGTTCCAAGATTCCAGAAAAAGAAACTTATAGTGACGAGCTTCAAAGGGTGAGCCCACTGTTCTAAAGCAAGTCTCGTTTTCTGGTATCCAAGTAGAAACTTCATCAAGGTCGACTTTCCACTTCCAGCTTTGCCTACAATGAAGTAAGGCAAAGAGCGGTCCTGGCTCAATAGATGATCACCGAAATTGCTCCATTTCTCCTTGCACGAGGGTGGTTCCAAGATCCACTCGAAGGTCTTTCTGTACGCAGGTGGCACTTCTTCATACCTCCAGGACCTTTGACGATAATCAAGCCAGTCCAAAATTGTTCTCTCTGTCGTAAGAGGCAAGCTATCTCGAAGGGTATTGATCCTCTCAAGACATCGATCCACATGTTCCTGAACATCTGATAGCCACGATGTTGCCTTATTCTGGATTGTGTCGATCAGCTGCTCAATTGTAGCAGCAACCTCTCTGGTTCTATCATCTTCGCTCTTATGAGTTATGTGTAGCGCTTGCAGATGCGATACAAGTTCTGCATGCTGGTCTCTTGTACTCATTCTTAAAGCCAAAGTCGTTGCAAGCATTAGCACTTCTCGGAGCCTGTCGAGTTTCGTAGAGAAGTTTACTACTTTAGAGGCATCGACACAAATCTTCATAGACGTTAGGAGGGTGGAAAGTCGATTCGATGACGTTTCATTCTTCGTCTTTTGTATAGTCTTCTCTAGGTAGGCCAAAAATTGCATACCTGCAGTTTTGCAGGCAGTGGAAGAGCTCAAAACGAACTGGAAATGGATGAGTTGCATGTCAGAGTTCTCGTGCCGGACTTGCTTACTTGGTCTTCCCGGCTTAATGGATGTGTTTGGGCTTCAAGACGCGTTTCGATGATTTCAGCTTCATTCGTGACATCCTTCGATATCTGGAATGTGTTGAAGTTCATTGGTAGTACCGGTTTTGCGGATTTCATCAAATTGTGAGATCAGTTGGCCGGCGAATTGTACAAATTGCACAACATTGCCAGCAACTCCAAGAGCGGCTAATGCTTCCATGGTATGCGAGGGGGGCTTCGAGTGCGGTGCAGAACTGCAACGAGCGTCCTACAAGACATTTCACATACAAGCAAGGCTATGGTTAGCTTTGTTCGTTATTTCTGTAAGATGAATGGACAGAAGAGAGAAGGAAGAAGGATGGAGGACAGATCAAATCATGTGTTAAGGCTTGACCGAAGTCGTGGCTGTGCCTCCCGTTAGCAGCGTGCATGAAGTGTGGTTTTGCTGAAGCCATTCTGCCTCGTATACTCCGTAGAGTATGCGTGAATATGGCCCCTTCTAGCTGGAGCTGATTCTTTTCTTCATATTAGAATCGTCGATACATATCATACTCGAAGCAATTGGTTCAAAAGCCAAGTTGATATCACCGCGAAGTGGCGTTGACAGCATTAGCCGTACAGCTACGTCCTAATTTGGAAGGATACATATATCGCACATTTTGACCGCTTTCCGATTTATGGATTGGCTTCAAATTTCGGCGACATCTAAATTGACATA
>Ga0335073_10003877_pt1 | contig 20862 bp, 22 predicted proteins | sample Lox_Sample_22_FD_207093 | JGI IMG/M metagenome (GOLD analysis project Ga0335073, IMG submission 207093) | Soil microbial communities from Loxahatchee National Wildlife Refuge, Florida, United States - Lox_Sample_2.2 | ecosystem: Environmental > Terrestrial > Soil > Wetlands | place: USA...
TTTCGGACATTAATTCGGTCCCCGCAACATCTTGCGCCGCAGCGCGCCATCGTGATTAATCCAGAAGCTGCGATGAAACTTGCACGGGACCTTGCCCGGCATGAATACCTAATACTTTCCGCGCATAAAGAATTGACTATTTACTTGCGATATGCGCGAAACCTGAATCGCAGATTTTAGTACTTGCTAAAAGTAGCGAGTCGATTACTCTAGTAGTTGGAAAGGCCGAGAACTGGCAAAACTTTACATGACCCGCCGTTGCGTCATGTGGGCCGCTGAAAGCCAAGTTGCAGGCTTGTGACCTTGGTAGATGCCATGGAGGAATCATGCGCATTAGGCGAGCCATCATCATCCCCGCTATCCTAGCCCTCGGCGTGACCGTATCAATTCTGGTCGGCGCGGCGACACATTTCGGCGCGTCCGCGCCTCTCACGTTCTTCCACGCCTCCGACCCCCTCACGTTCTTCCACGCGTCCGCGCCGCTTACGTTCTTCCACGCGTCCGCGCCCCTCACATTCTTCCACGCGTCCGCGCCCCTCACATTCTTCCACGCGTGAGCTGAACCGGTCGCACGAACCATCGGCCTGCCGCGGATTCCGGGAATCCGCGGCAGGCCGATATCGCGTGAGAGCCCCGCTCTCAGGGTTCGGCCGGACCGGCAACTCCAGGCGCATTTATCTACTGCCTGCGCCCAGGCCATATAGGTGGACAGCAGTCGCACAGCTAAGTGTCTCTCACTACAGTCATATGAAGACCGACGGGAACGCGACGTATCAACGGCCACTCCATAAACGGACGGCACGCGGATCACCGCGTGGGCGGGCTGGCGGCGACTGGCTGGCAGTCGCGGGCCCGGTGCGGGTCACCGGGCCGCCGCCCCGGAACGTGCACCACGCCCGGCCGCTTGTCATGACGCCGGTGCAGGGAGCACCGGCCGTTCGGGAATGTTGAGCCCTGAGCCCTTGACCGGCGCGGCCGTGTACCGTGTAGTAAAGGTTTCGCAAATTGTGTCCGTGAAATATTCATAATCGTCGCACCTAGTGCGCCCGCGCAGGCCCTGGAAGGAGGGTCGCCTGATGACCGAGCCAGCAAGCCCCACGGTGCGCCGGCGCCGGCTTGCCGCTGAATTGCGCGGGATCAGGGAGAGCAAGGGCAAGAGCGGCGACTCGGTCGCCGCGGCGCTGAAATGGTCCCCTTCAAAGATCAGCAGGTACGAGCGGGCCAGGACCGGCTTGCGGCCACGTGAGGTTGAGCGGCTGCTCGACTACTACCAGGTCACCGGGTCCCGCCGCGAACTCCTGCTCGCGCTCGCCGAGGACGCGGCGCAGAAGGGCTGGTGGGAAGAATTCGCGGACAGCCTTTCCGAGGATTACCAGCAATTCATCGGCCTTGAGCACGAGGCGACGTCCATCGCCGTGTGGCATGTGGACGTCGTCACCGGACTGCTGCAGACCGAGGCGTACGCCAGGCACATCATCAGCTCCTACAGCAGGGTGGAGCCGGTGGCGCCCGGCATGATCGGGCGGCTGGTCCGGGTCCGCTTGCGTCGCCAGCAGGTGCTTGATCGCCAGGGGACACAGCTGTCCGTCGTTCTCGACGAATCGATCCTCAGGCGCCGCATCGGCGATGAGTCGGTGATGTACGAGCAGTTGCAGCGGCTCGCGCGCGAGGCCGACCGGCCGAACATCACTGTGCGGGTGCTTCCGCTGGACGCGCAGCACACGGTCTTCGGCGAGTCATTCGTCATATTCGGCTTCGGTGCGGATAGCAGCGCGATGCTCCAGGATGTGGTCAGCACCGAGCACTTGAAAAGCGGATTCGCCCTCGAGGGTGAACGGGAGACCTACCTGCACCGGATCGCATTCGAGATGCTCGCCGAAGCCTCTCTCGGTCCGGAGGAGTCCAAGGCGCTCATACTCGAAACCGCCGAGTCGCAGTGGTCGGGTCCTGGGCGGCGCGCCGTCTCGTAACTGATGTGCGCCACCTGTCCGTCAGGGTCAGCGGCCTCAGTCATCTAAGTGGACGATTGGGGTGTACGGTACACCTTGGGCACGGCAGGCATTGGCTGCGCTACGGTGCCGCCTGAGCCGCAAGGGACCTTGGGCGCCAGTGATGTCTGCAAGTCCCAAACCAATGTGGATGAACACGGCAATCAGTGAGGGGTAGTAAACGTGGGAAATCCTGCGTCAGGCAGCCTACCCGAAAGGCCGCAGTCCGGTCCTTACTGGGTTAAGAGCTCTCTGAGTTTCTCTAATGGCAACTGCGTCGAAGTTGCGAGCCTGTCCGACGGCGAGATCGGCGTCCGCAACAGCAGGGATGCGCAGGGAGCGGTTCTCCGCTTCACTTCGGACGAATGGCACGCGTTTCTCGGCGGCGTCCGAAACGGCGAATTCGACGGTTTCGGCAGCTAATCGCAGCGAGCCTCCCCGCGAACCGGGGAGGCTCGCCCTGCTTAGCCGACCGGGCTCGGCTCGAGCCGCCGGGAGCGCCGGTCGCCACCCCCAGGCCCATTGCCGCCCCTCACGCGAGTCCCGTACGTTACGCGTTCCGTCGGAACGGGGATATGTCCGGAATGCCCGGCATTTGGGGTGCGCATCGCGGGCTCGGGATTATGGGGAAGGCTTTTCCGTGCGCCAGGCCGGACAACCCTTCCCGTTATCGCCGCGGCGGCGCCGGGTGCCGCCGGACCGCGCCGGCGCCAGCCGCCTGGCGTCTCTCGCGTCCCACCGGGCGCGGCCAGAACAGGGAATCAACCGCCAACGTCCTGCGCGCATGCAAAGCGGGCCTAAAGGCCCAAGGGCCTAGCAGGACACCGCGCCCGCGCGCGCCGCCGTGACGGCCAGCGTGGTGTAGTGCACCGTAAAGACGCCGCCCACCGCGTCGATGGCGGCGCCGAGTCCTGTGAGCAGCTCCGCCAGCTTGTCCGGCGGGACGTGGCTGTGCCCGCCGAATGTGGGCACCGCTTCCAGCCATTCGTCGCGCGTGTACGGGCGGTCCCAGTCGTATCGCCACTGCTCCGGCTCGGCGAACGCCTGCGCCTGGCGAATCCCGTCTGCCGCCGTGCCGCGCATCGTCTCGTATGAGTCCACGACGGGCCTGGTCCACGGGGTGAAGGGCAGGCCCGTCGGCACCCGGCGGTAGACGTCGGCGAAGGCCTCGCCCAGGTCCGGCGGGGGCTGGAACGCGTTCCAGAACACCGCGAGCCGCCCGCCCGGGCGCAGCACCCGTGCCGCCTTGGCCGCGCCCGCGACCGGGTCCACCCAATGCCACGCTTGCGCCGCGATGACCGTGTCGAATTCACGTCCCGCACTCTCCCAGTCCTCGAACGTCGCCACTTCGGCCTCGATCCCGCCGCGCCTGGCCACGTCGGCCATCCGCGGATCGGGGTCGACTCCGAGCACCGCGCAGCCGGCCGCCCGGAAGAGCCGGGTGGCGATGCCGGTGCCGCATCCGACGTCGAGGACACTTGGCGGCGTCCCCGGGCTGGCGGCGATGATCCGCGTCACGAGGTCGGCTGGATAACTGGGCCGGGCCCGGTCGTAGCGTTCGGCGTCCGCGCCGAACGACTCCGCTACCTGCCGGTGCTGATGAATCGTGTGAGCCGTGCGCGCGGGGATCGGCGGTCCCGCCTCCGGCAGAGGTAGAGTGGGCATGCGCCCACCATAAGTGGGCGCATGCCCACTCCTCAACCGGTTTCGCGGACGGCGAAGGCCGGCTGGTTACGCCAATAAAGACGTTAAGGACGAACGCTGCCGACAGGGGTTGCCATCCGCGACGCGCGCGAGCAGTTGTTCGCCGCCGCGGAACGGGTCCTGCTCAGGGACGGGCCGAACGCGCTGACCAGCCGGGCTGTCACCGCGGAGGCGGGCTGTGCCAAGGGCGTCCTGCACCGGCACTTCGCCGACTTCGACGCGTTCCTCGCCGGGCTCGTGCTCGACCGCGCGGCGCGCATCAGGACGCAGGCAGCCGCGCTGCGCGGATCCGCGGGGACCGGCACTGTCGTCGGCAACCTCACTGGCGCACTGATGGCTTTGTTCGGCTCGGTCGCCCAGGAGATGGTCAGCCTGCTGACCTTCCGCGATGACCTGCGCGCCCGGCTGCGCGCGGCGGGGGCGGCGGGCGTCCCCGTGCTGGCCGAAGCCATGGCGATGATCGTCTCCTACCTCGCCGCGGAGCGTGAGCTTGGCCGTGTCGCCGCCGATGCCGACGTCGACACGCTGGCCCTCACGCTGATGGGCACGGTGCACATGCTGTTCACCGGCCGGGACGGCGTCCGGCCCGAGCCCGCGGCGGTCAGCAAGGTCGTGGCCACGGTCATCGCGGGCCTGGCGGACGGCTAAACGCTCAGCTCAGCGCCAGGTCCGGCCGGATCGGACGGCCCTGGATGGCGCGCCACACGGCGGCCGGGGTCATCGGCATGTCCACGTGCACCACGCCGAACGGCGCGAGCGCGTCGACGACGGAGTTCACGACGGCGGCGGGGGAGCCGACTGTCGCCGACTCGCCGATGCCCTTGGCGCCGATCGGATGATGCGGTGACGGGGTGACCGTCTGGCCAAGCTCGGGTGACGGGCACTCCAGCGACGTGGGCAGCAGGTAGTCCATGAAGGAGCCGCCCAGGCAGTTGCCGTCCTCGTCGAACACGATGGCCTGCATCAGCGCGATGCCGATCCCATCGGCAAGGCCGCGGTGCACCTGTCCCTCGACGATCATCGGGTTGATGCGGACGCCGCAGTCGTCGACCGCGATGAAGCGGCGCACCTTGACCTCGCCGGTGCCCGGGTCCACGTCGGTCACGCAGATGTAGGCGCCGAACGGGAACGTCAGGTTCGGCGGGTTGTAGACAGCGGACGCGTCCAGGTGCCCTTCGACCCCGTCCGGCAGATCGATCGACGAGTGCGCGGCCAGCGCGATCTCGGCGATGCCGCGGGCTTGGTCCGGGTCCCCGCGCACCCGCCACTTGCCGTCCAGCCACTCCAGATCGTCCGGCGCCACCTCGAGCATGACCGCCGCCACCAGCCGGGCCCGCTCCCGCACCTTGCGGGCCGCGACGACGGCCGCGGCTCCGGAGACCGGCGTGGACCGCGAGCCGTAGGTGCCCAGCCCGAACGGGGTCCGGTCGGTGTCGCCGTGCACGACCTCGACGTCGTCCGGACTGAGCCCGAGCTCGTGGGCCACGATCTGCGCGAACGTGGTCTCGTGTCCCTGACCCTGGGTCTGCACCGAGATGCCGAGCACCGCCTTGCCCGTCGGGTGCACCCGCAGTTCGGCGCCGTCGGCCATGGCGAGGCCGAGGATGTCCATCAGGCCGCGCGGTCCGGCGCCGACGCCCTCGGTGAAGAAGCTCAGCCCGATGCCCATGTACTCGCCGCGCGCCCGCCGTTCCGCCTGCTCGTGGCGGAGCCCGTCGTAGCCGGCCATGTCCAGCGCGAGCCGCAGCGCGCGCGGATAGTCGCCAGAGTCGTACTCCCAGCCGGTCGCGCAGGTGTACGGGAACTGCTCGGGCCGCAGCAGGTTGCGCATCCGCAGTTCGGCCGGATCCATCCCCAGGTCGCGGGCAAGCACGTCGGTCAGCCGCTCGACCAGGTACACGGCCTCGGTCACCCGGAACGAGCAGGAGTAGGCGACACCGCCCGGCGCCTTGTTCGTGTAGACGCCCGTGACCTCGCAGTAGGCCGCCCGCATGTCGTAGGAGCCGGTGAAGATGTGGAAGAACCCGGCCGGGAACTTGGTCGGCTGAGCGGTCGCGTTGAACGCGCCGTGATCGGCGAGCACCCGAGCACGCAGGCCGAGGATCGTGCCGTCGGCGGTCGCGGCGATCTCGCCGTGCATGTGGTAATCGCGCGCGAACGTCGTGGACATCAGGTTCTCGGACCTGTCCTCCATCCACTTCACCGGCTGCCCGGTCAGCATCGACGCGACGATCGAGCACAGGTAGCCGGGGTAGAGCGGCACCTTGGCGCCGAAACCGCCGCCGAGGTCGGGTGAGATGATCCGTATCTTGTGCTCGGGCACCCCGGTGACCATCGCGTACATCGTGCGGTGCGCGTGCGGGGCCTGGCTTGTCGACCAGAGGGTGAGCTTGCCGGTGACGGGGTCCATGTCAGCGACGATTCCGCAGGTCTCAAGCGGTGCGGGGTGGGAGCGCGGGTAGACCATGTCGCAGCTGGCCACCACGTCGGCGGCGGCGAAGGCGGCGTCGGCGGCGGCCTTGTCTCCGGCGGCCCAGTCGAAGATGCGGTTGCCTGCGACTCCGGGCAGGTCGTCGCGGACCAGCGGGGCGCCGGGATCGAGCGCGGTCCTGGCGTCGATCAGCGGCGGCAGCGGCTCGTAGTCGACAGCGATCAGTTCCAGGGCGTCACGCGCGGCGTACCGGTCGGTCGCGACCACGAAGGCGATCTCCTGCCCCTGGAACCGCACCTTGTCGGTCGCGAGCACGGCCTGCACGTCGCCAGAGATCGTCGGCATCCAGGCCAGTCCGCGTTCGGCCAGGTCGGCGCCGGTGAGCACGGCCTTGACCTTCGGGTGAGCGCTGGCCGCGGTCGCGTCGACCGAGACGATCCTGGCGTGCGCCAGCGGGCTGCGCAGGACGGCGCCGTGCAGCATGCCAGGCAGTGAGATGTCGTCGACGAAGGTGCCCTGCCCGCGCAGGAACCGTGCGTCCTCCTTGCGGGGGAGCGACCCGTAGGCCGCGGGAGCACCGTCATGACCAGCGCCGTCAGGCATCCTCGTCGTCCCTCTCGCGCCGCGCGGCCCACAGCACCGACCGCACGATGTTCTCGTATCCCGTGCACCGGCAGATCTGGCCGGATATCGCCTCGCGCACCTGCGCCTCGGTCGGATCTGGAGTGCGGTCGAGCAGCCAGCGCGCGGTCATCATCATGCCCGGCGTGCAGAACCCGCACTGGAGGCCGTGGCACGCGGCGAAGCCGTCCTGCACAGGGTCGAGCACCCCGCCGCGGGCCAGGCCCTCCACGGTGGTGACGCGCCTGCCATCCGTCATCACGGCCAGCACCGTGCAGGATTTCACCGGCGTCTCGTCCAGCCACACCACGCAGGCTCCGCAGTTGGAGGTGTCACAGCCCCAGTGCGAGCCGGTCAGCCCGAGTTCGTCGCGCAGGAAGTGGATGAGCAGCAGCCGCGGCTCGATCGTCCGCGCGTATTCCGTCCCGTTGACGGTGAGGGTGAGCTTCACGTGGCCAGCCCCCTGGCGCGGGAGATCGCGGCGCGCAGGACCCGCACGGTGAGTTCCTGCACGAGATGGCGCTTGTAGTCGGCTGGGCCGCGCTGGTCGGTGACCGGACGGCAATGCTCGGCGGCGATCTCGCCTGCCCGTGCCAGGGTCTGCTCGTCGGCCGGGCGGCCCCGCAGGAACTCCTCGGCCTCGGCCGCCACGAAATGCGTGGCCCCGACCGCGGTCAGTCCGATGCCGGCGTCGGCGATTTTGTGCGTGCCGCCACCGGCGTCGGCCAGCCAGACGGCCGCCCCGGCGGCGCCCACCGGCCAGTCGCCCGTGCGGCGGGCCACCTTCAGGTACGCGCTGCCGCCGCCCGGCCTGATCGGCAGCCTGATCTCGGTCAGCAGCTCAGACGGTCCGACCACGGTCTCGTACGGACCAGTGTGGAACTCCCTGGCCGACACCTCCCGGCTGCCGCCGGGACCGTGGATCACCATCGTGCCCTTCATCGCCGCGAACGCGGCGGACAGGTCCTCGGAGGGGTCGGCCTGGCAGAGCGAGCCGCCCACGGTGCCCCAGTTCCTGACGATAGGGTCGGCGATCACGCGCTCGGCGTCATGCATGATCGCGAAGTGCTCGCCCGCCAGCCCGGAATCCAGCAGCTGGGCGTGCCGCGTCAGCGTGCCGATCCGTAGCTGGTCCCCGGACCTGGTGATGTAGCAAAGGTCCGTGAGCCCGTTGATGTCGATGAGCACCTCCGGCTGTGCCAGGCGCAGCTTCATCATCGGTATCAGGCTGTGCCCGCCCGCCAGGACCTTGGCCGCCGGCCCGTACCTGGCGAGCATGGCGAGGGCGTGCTGCACGCTGGTGGCCTTCTCGTACTCAACCTGCGCTGGGACCTGCACCACGCCTCCCCTCAACGCCCCGTGGTTGGCCAGCTAGCACCGATGCGCCACACTGGATAGTGCAATGACACTCACGCAGCTGAACGCGTTCGTCCTCGTGGCCCGTCTGGGCTCGGTGCGCGCTGCGGCCAGCGCGCTCGGCGTGAGCGAGCCGGCCGTGTCGCAGGCCCTCACGGCGCTTCGCAATTACCTGGGCGACCAGCTGATCACCCGCGGCCCCGCCGGCATGACGCTGACGCCGGGCGGTTCCCGGCTGCTCGGCACCGCGTCTCAGATCGTGGTGCTCGGCGCGGAGGCGCACGCCGCGGTCCGCGCCGCGCAGGGGGCGCCTGAGCAACTGCGGGTGGTCGCGATGCCCGCGTTCGCCGAGTTCATGGTCGGCCCGCTGGTCGAGGCGTTCACCAGGCGGTTCCCCGGCCCGGTCGAGGTGTCGACCGGCGTCGCGGCCTCCGGTGAGCATGCCGTGCTGGTCGCGAACCGGCTCGCCGACGTGGCCTTCGGCCCGGGCGTCACCCGCGAGAACGCGATGCCGATCGTCAGCGAGCCCATCTTCAAGTACCGGCTGGCCGTGGTCGCGGCCGGGCACGCCAAGCAGCGCGGGCCGGCCAGGCAGTGGCGGTGGCTGGTGGACCCGTCCGGGACCGATCCAGGCAGCGCGACTGCACGGCTGCTCGCCCGGCTGGGCATCCCGGAGAGCAACATCGGGGTGCTGCCCAGCCAGACCGCCGCCTGGGCGGCCGCCGCGGACGGCGCGGGCGTGGCGCCCGCGATCGAGCACCTGGTGTCCGCGCAGCTGCGGCGCGGTGAGCTGTCGCTGGTCGAGCTGCCCGGGCTGCCCGCGGAGGAGTGCTGGTACGCGACGTTCCTCGAGCGGGACTACCGCAGCGACGCCGCCGGCGCGCTGCGCCGCTTCCTCAGCACGCCTGAGGCCATGCAGGTCATGCGGTCGCCTGCGGCGGGTGTGCCGCCGTCCCGGTTCAAGCCCCCGGTGTACGTCACCATCTGGAGCTGAACTCCCTGCTTGAGCCATCATGTCTACCCAGCCCGACCGTCCAGTTAAGCGATAGCTTATTTGCCCGTTGCGGGGGGAGGTAGCGCGGCGCAGTATTCGGAGAAATTTCGTTGGTGATGATGCCAGCCTGATGGCATCTCCCGATCCCCGCGGGAGACTGCGCATGCGTATTGAGTCAAGCGGCCACAGCAAGGGTAATCCGCGGCTGTATGAGCTGATCGAGCACGCCCCGAAAACCGGGAAGAGTCCCACCGTGTGGGCCTGGCCGGAGCTCGTCGACTACCTCAAGATCGCCGGGCAGCCGGTCTCCGGCCCCTGGCCGCCGCACCAGGAGCCGCGGCCCGATCCCGACTACGAGGCGGGCCCCGTGGCGGTAGCCGACCCGCACACCGGCACCGCCGCTGACGGTGCCGCCGACGGCACGGCGTGACCGGCGCCTGACCCGCGCCTGACACGCGCGTAACCCGCGATCTTCCCCTTATTTTCGCCAGACCGGAGGACAGCGCATGTACCCATCGCGGTTCCGCTATGAGGCACCGCATTCCCTGGCCGAAGCCATCAGCTTGCTGCACGACGGCGGCGACTACGCCAAAGTGCTGGCCGGCGGCCAGAGCCTCGTCCCGCTGATGAAGCTGCGCTTCGCGTCGCCGGAGCTCGTGGTCGACATCAACAACGTCCCGGGCCTCAACTATCACAAAACAGACCCCGACGGCACGCTCCGCATCGGGGCGCTGTGCCGGCACGCGGACCTGGAGCGGTCGGAACTGCTGCCGGGCACGCAGCCGACGATGGCCGCCGCGGCGCCGATGATCGCGGACCCGATCGTACGGAACAGGGGCACGCTCGTCGGTTCGCTCTGTCACGCGGACCCGCAGGGCGACTGGGCATCGGTCGTCCTCTCGCTCGGCGGCTCGGTGGTCGCGCGCGGCCCGGCGGGCCGCCGCGTGATCCCGCTCGCCGACTTCGTGCTCGGGCCGTTCGAGAACGCCCTCGCGCCCGACGAGATCGCCGTCGAGGCGCTCATCCCGCCCGCCAAGGGCACGAGGGCAGGCGGCTATCTCAAGCTGGAGCGCCGGGTGGGCGACTTCGCCACGGTCGGCGTGGCGGTCTCCATCGAAACCGAGGGCGACACCGTGACCAGGGCCGGGATCGCCCTGACCGGCGTCGGCGGCGCCACGATCGCGGCGACCGAGGCCGCGCAGGCGCTCGTCGGGAAGCCGCTCGGCGCCGATTCGATCGGCCAGGCGGCCGACCTCGCGGCGGCGGCGGCGCAGCCGCGGACAGATCACCGCGGCAGCGCCGAGTACAAGCGCCACATGGTGCGGACGTTCGTCGAGCGCATTCTGACCCGCGCCGAGCATTCGGCGGAAGCGGAAAGGGCGGCCTGACATGACTATGGTGTACGACGACCTTGGCGATGAGGCCGCGGGCGCGGGCGCGGTCCCGATGCGCCGGATCAAGTTCGCGATCAACGGCGAGAAGAAGATCGCCGAAGTCGAGCCGCGGCTGCTGCTGTCCCACCTGATCCGCCGCGGCGTCGGCCTGACCGGCACCCACATGGGCTGCGACACCACGAACTGCGGCGCCTGCACCGTGCTCGTCGACGGCACCGCCGTGAAGTCCTGCACGATGCTGGCGGTCCAGGTGGACGGCCGGGAGATCGAGACCGTCGAGGGCCTGGCCACGGCGAGCGAACTGCACCCGCTGCAGGAGGGCTTCAAGCAGGAGCACGGCCTGCAGTGCGGGTTCTGCACCCCCGGGATGATGATGGCCGCGAAAGCCCTGCTTGAACGTAATCCGGATCCGACCGAGGAAGACGTCCGCTGGGCGCTGTCCGGCAACCTCTGCCGCTGCACCGGCTACCAGAACATCGTGAAGTCGGTGCTGTGGGCCGCCGCCAAGCTGCGGTCCGAGTAAGACAGACGGGAAGACGAAGAAATGTCTCAGGCAGTAGACGAGATCAAGATCGGCGGCATCGGCGCGAGCCGCAAGCGCGTGGAGGACGACCGCTTCATCCGCGGCAGGGGCAACTACACCGACGACATCGTGCTGCCGGGCATGCTGCACATGGAGATCCTGCGCAGCCCGCTGCCGCACGCGCGGATCAGGTCCATCGACACCAGCAAGGCCTGGCAGATCCCCGGCGTCCACCTCGTGATGACCGGCGAGATGATGGCGAGCAGGAACCTGGCGTGGATGCCGACGCTCTCCTACGACACGCAGGCCGTGCTGGCCACCGACAAGGTGCGCTTCCAGGGCCAGGAGGTCGCCTGCGTGATCGCCGACGACCCGTACATCGCCAAGGACGCGTGCGAGGCGATCGAGGTCGACTACGAGCCGCTGCCACCCATCGTGAACCCGTGGCAGTCACTGGCCGACGGCGCCCCGGTCATCAGGGACGACAAGGAGAACCAGCCCGACAACGTCATCTACAACTGGGAGGTCGGCGACGCCGCCGGCACCGACCGCGCGTTCGCGCAGGCTGATCTCGTGTCCAAGCTCGAGTTGCACTACCCGCGCTCGCACCCCTCGCCGATCGAATGCTGCGGCTCGATCGCCGATTTCAACAGGGCCACCTCCAAGCTCACCGTCTACATGACGACGCAGGCGCCGCACATCATCCGCGCCGCCGTGGCGATGGTGGCCGAACTGCCCGAGCACATGATCCGGATCGTCTCGCCGGACATCGGCGGTGGCTTCGGCAACAAGGTGCCGGTCTACCCCGGCTACGTCTGCTCGATCCTGGCCTCGATCCTGCTGGAACGGCCGGTCAAGTGGATCGAGGACAAGTCGGGCAACCTGATCTCGACCGGGTTCGCGCGCGACGTGTACCTCAAGGGCGAGATGGCGCTGCGCAAGGACGGCAAGATCCTGGGCGTCCGGATGCACACCGACGCCGACCACGGGGCGTTCTTCTCCGACGCCCAGCCAAGCAAGTTCAAGATCGGCCTCATGCACTCGGCGTTCGCCGCCTACGACATCCCGGTCGCCCACCTGACCGCGCGCGGGGTCTACACGAACAAGGCGCCAGGCGGGGTCGCCTACCGCTGCTCGTTCCGGGTGACCGAGGCGATGTTCTTCCAGGAGCGGATGATCCAGGCAGCGGCCAGCGACCTGGGCATGGACCAGGCCGCGTTCCGCCGGATGAACTTCGTCAGCGACGACGACTTCCCGCACCGGACGCCGTTCGGCTTCCTGACCGACTCCGGCCAGTACGCCAAGTGCCTCGACGTTGGCCTCAAGGCGGTCGGCTACGAGGACTTCAGGAAGCGCCAGGCGCAGGCCAGGGAACGCGGACGCCTGCTCGGCCTCGGCATCTCCACGATGACCGAGCCGCTCGGGGCGGGCAACAGCCGCGAGTACGACATCCTGGGCATCAAGATGTTCGACTCAGCCGAGCTCAAGGTGCACATGACCGGCAAGGCCATCCTGCGGACCGGCGCGAAAACGCAGGGCCAGGGCCACGAGACGACCTGGGCGCAGATCGTGGCCCACGAGCTCGGCATCCCGGCCGAGGACGTCGTTGTGGAGGAAGGCGACACCGACACCGCGCCGTTCGGCATGGGCACTTACGCGTCCCGCAGCACGCCAGTGGCAGGCGCCGCGGTGGCGATGGTGTCACGCAAGATCCGCGCCAAGGCGCGCAAGCTGGCCGCCCACCTGCTCGAGGTCTCCGAGGAGGACGTCGACTGGGAGCTCGGCCGGTTCTACGTGCGCAGCGCCCCGGACCGCGGCGTCACCATCCAGGAGTGCGCGATGGCCGCGTACAGCAACATGCCAGACGGCATGGAGCCCGGCCTTGAGAACACCGCCTACTACGACCCGCCGAACCTCACCTGGCCCTTCGCCGTCTACATCGTCACCGTCGAGGTTGACCCGCAGACCGGCGTATGGGACGTGCTGAACATGGTCGCGGTGGACGACTGCGGCGTGCGGATCAACCCGATGATCGTCGAAGGCCAGATCATGGGCGGGCTCACCGAGGCGTACGCGATGGCCAACATGCAGTTCATCACGTTCGACGCCGACGGCAACTGCGTCGGCTCGAACTACATGGACTACCTGCTGCCGTCCGCGTGGGAGACACCCGGCTTCGAGCTGCACAGCGAGGTCGTCACCCCGTGCCCGCACCACCCGCTCGGCGCCAAGGGCATCGGCGAGTGCGCGGCCGTCGGCGGCCCTGCGGCGTTCGTGAACGCCGTCATCGACGCGCTGGCCGGGACCGGCGTCCGCAACATCGACATGCCGCTGCTGCCCGACCGGGTCTGGGAGGCCCTCACCTATCACCGCGACATCTCCGGCGCGCCGCCGGTCCGGGCGGACTAGCAGTATGCGGGCCGAAGACAGCTGGGCTGTCCTGGAGCAGGCCGCGGAGCTGGCGCGACGCGGCGAGGCGTGCGCGCTGGCGACCGTGGTGTGGCGGCAGGGGCCCTCCTCGAGCAAGGAGGGCTCCCGGGCTGTCATTACCGCGGGCGGCGAGTTGCACGGCTGGATCGGTGGCGCCTGCGCGGAGCCCGCGGTCATCCGCGAGGCCCGCCGGGTCATCGAGTCCGGCGAGGCCGCCTTGCTGCTCCTCGGCAACCCGGATCAGTTCGGCGGCGCGGTTCCCGAGGGGATGGCCGTCGTGCCCATCTCCTGCCAGAGCGAGGGAGCGCTTGAGGTGTACATCGAGCCGGTGCTGCCCGTCCCGCGCGTTGTGGTGGTCGGGAGCTCGCCGATGGCGCAGACGCTCGCGAGCCTGGCGCGGACGTTGGGCTGGCACGCCGACCTGATCGCTGGCCAGGACTTCAGCGCGCAGGACGCGGACGAGCAGTCGATGGTGGTCGTCGCCACCCAGGGACACAACGACGAGGAAGTGCTCGAGCGGGCGGCGGCCGCCCGGCCCGCCTACCTGGGCCTGGTCGGATCGCAGCAGCGGGGCACGGCAGTGCTCGGCTACCTCGCCGACCGGGGGGTGCCCGCCGAGCAGCTCGCGAAGATCCGGGTGCCGGCCGGGCTCGACCTGGGCAGCACGACGCACGCGGAGATCGCCGTCGCCATCCTGGCCGAGCTCGTCAAGCAGCGCGCCGCGGGCGCGATGGGCGCGGGCGCGGCCCAAGCGGCGTCCGGCGCGAAGCCGGCCCGCACGACCCGCACCGCCACGACGCCCGCGGCCGCCCCGCCAGGCGAGGCGACCGACCCGGTCTGCGGCATGACGGTCGACACGAGCCACGGCGGCGGCCTGCCGCTGGAGCTGGACGGAACCACCTACTACTTCTGCTGCGCCGGCTGCCGCCGGGCATTCGAGAACGACCCCGCCGCCTACGCGCGGGCCGCACGGTAACAAACCAGCGGTGAAGAGAGAGACCCGATGCTGATCAAGAACGAGTTCGAGGTCGCCGAGCCGGTCGATAAGGTGTGGCAGTTCTTCCAGAACATCCCGCAGGTGGCGACCTGCCTGCCCGGAACCGAGCTGACCGAGGAACTGGGCGAGGACAAGTACAAGGGCCGGGTCGCGGTCCGGATGGGCCCGGTCCGGCTGCAGTTCGCCGGCACGGCGGACATCACCGAGCGCGACGAGGCGGCCAAGCGGATCGTCGTCAACGCGGCGGGCGCGGAAGAAAAAGGCCGCGGCCAGGCGAGCATGGTCGTGACCGCCACGCTGGCCCGCGCCGGCCGCGGCACCCGGGTCGACGTCACCCAGGACCTGCAGCTCGCGGGCGCGGCCGCCCAGTACGGCCGCGGCATGATCTCCGACGTCACCGCGGTCCTGATGCGCGACTTCGCTCACAACCTGCAGGACCGGATCGAGCGGATCGACCGGGGCGAGTCGGCGGACGAGATCAGGGCGTCGTCGGCCAGCCCGGCGGGTGGCTTCGCGATCGCGATGCGGGCCGCCCGGATGGCGCTGGCCCGCGTCTTCCGCAGGTTCTTCGTCCCGTACCACGCCACGAGCTGAGCGATAAAAAGGAGAACGTCATGGTCCTGTGGTGGATCGGCGCCGTGATCTTGCTGGTCGTGGTGCTGCCCGTCGTGATTTACCTGCTCAACCGCGTCCTGGCGGCGACGGAGCGGATCCGCGCCGCCAGCGACGACATCCTGGCCGGCGGGGTCGCCCTGATCGGCAATCTCGAAGGCGTCCCCGCAGGCCTGGCCGAGACGGACGCGACCATCGAGGCAGTGAAGGTCGGCGCGGTCCGGTACGCGGGCTCGGTCGCCAAGCTTCTCGGCTGACCCCACCTGAGCAGACCTGAGCAGACCTGAGCAGACCTGAGCAGAAACGCAGAAAGGACAACCCATGCCAGCTGTCGCATGGTTCACATTGATCGTCGCCGCGCTGATCATCGCGATCACCGCGCTGGGCCTGATCCGGGTCATCTTCCACCTGCGGGCAGTCCAGAAGACCCTGGTGGCGACCACCGGCGGCGTCCGGGCGGTCGCGACCCTGACAAGCCCGGTACCCCCGCGGCTCACGTCCGTCAACGCGAACCTCAAGCCGGTCCGCGACTTCTGCGAAGGCATCTGAGGGAGCGCCGATGCAACCAAATGTCCTCGCCGACGGCTACAGCACCACCGGCTGGGTGGTGGGCTACGTGATCGGCGGCGTGATCGTCCTCGTCGTCGTGGTGCTCGTGGTGTCGATCCTGCTGCTCGCCAAGTCGATCGGCGACGAGGCGCCCAAGATCAACGACGCGCTCACCGAGGCGGTGCACAACACGGCCCCGCTGGGCGCGCTGCGCACCACGATCGAGCACGCGACCATCATCATCGCCGGGCTGCAGCGCGGCCGGGCAAGGCTCGGAGGTTAACGGCATGCCGCTCGCGATGGATTCCACCGAGCACACCCTGTGGGTGAGCGCGCTCATCGTCGGCCTCGTCGTCCTAGTGGCGGTCGCGGCCCTGCTCAGCCTGCTCATCTATCTGGTCAAGATCATCGACCGCCGGGTCGTCACGGTCCGCGACACCCTGGCGGCCGCGAAGGCGAACACCGCCGACACCGTGCTGATCCCGCAGGTGGCCACGGGCGTGGACGCGGTTCTCGCCGAGGGCCTGCAGCACCATCTGTTCCTCGGCCGCGTGCTCGGAAAGGTGAAGTCATGACCGCACTGGTCGTCCTGACCGTCCTCGAGGTGGTCGTGCTGATCGCGGCCCTCGCGTTCTACCTGTTCTGGGTCGGCAGCCTGCTCGCGCGGATCGCGGGGAACCTGGAGGAGTGCGCCGAGATCGTCCGTGGCATCGTGGCCGACGCCGCTCTCATCGGCCCGGGAGTCGGGCACATCAACGAGACAGGCGGCGTCGTCGCGGGCGCGCTGCCGCTGCTGTACGGGATGGCCGAGGAAATCGTCGCCGACGTCACCCCGCGGCCCGAGGAGCCGGCTGTCCCGGAACCCGCCCGTCCCGCGTCCGGTACCCGCCGCTCACGACTGCTGCACAGCGTCGGCTTCTCACCCGACTTATCCCGAACGGACCGTGCCGCCTCCCCAGCCCCGCCGGCTGCTTTCGGGCGGGGAGGCGCCCGAGTCGGCTCGCCGCTCCCGAATCACTTTCCAGTGCCGACAGCAGCCAGGCCGACCATGTTGGTCGCCACGCAGAACTTAGGCGTCGCGCACGATAGGGCCTGGGCGAGATCGCTCGGCAGGTCAAAGGCGAACACCTGGACCGGGCGTGACCACTGGCCGCCGATGAAGGAGTACGCGGCCCGCCCGCCGGAGCTGTCAGAGAAACCGACCACGGCGCAGGAGTCACCCGGCGTGCACGAGAGCGCGGTCAGCGCCGGCAGCTGGCCCGACTTCGGTGCGGGGCTCCGGGTCCACGTGGTGCCGTCGAAGGTGACCGTCCCCGTCGGCCCCAGCGCCGCGCAGAACCGCCGCGCCGGGCACGAGAGCAAATAGACCGGGATGTCGATGCGGCGCAGCCCGGACCAGATCGTCCCGTCATACGTGGCCACGTCCCCGTCCGCGTCGCCCGCCACGCAGAAAGTCGCCGTCGCGCAGCTGACGGTCAGCCACTGCCGCACCTTGTCGACACTGGCCGGCTTCGTCCAGGTTTTCCCGTTGTAGACCGAAATCGCGCCCACGGGCGACGCCCACACGCAAAACGCCGCGCTCACGCACGATACGGTGCCCACCGTGCGCCCCTGCTGGCCGGTCGGCGGCGGTGCGGGCGTCCAGCCGGCCGGCGCGGGAGCCCGCGTCCAGCGTGTCCCGTCGTACCGCCACATCCGCAGCGCCCCGCTCGCCGCGGCCCCCGCCGCCAGGCAGAACCGCGCCGACGGGCACGACACGGAGCCGAACGACCCGCCGGGCAGCAACCGCGCCGGCGCGTGCCACCGCCCGCCCGTGTAGGCGACGACATCGCCGAGCACGCCGGCCGCCACGCAGAACCCCGCCGCCGGGCACGCGATCGAGTCAAGCTCGTCAGTGGCGTCGACGCTGACCTGACCCGTCCACCTGCCGGACTTCAGCGTGTTCGCGTACCCGGATGCCCCGACGGCGGCGCAGTCGCGGGAGCGGGCGGCGCCCGGAGAGCACGCGAGCGATGAGATACCCGAGCTGATCACGGACCGCGACCAGAGGGACCACTCTGTGCCGTTGTACTTCGCGACATCATCGCCCGCCGCCGCGACGCAGAACGCGGGTGACGTGCAGCTGACGCCACCCAGCGGGGTATCTCGCAGGCTGGACTTGACTGGCCCCGACCAGGACGACCCGTTGAACTTGTACACCTTGCCGTACGCGTCGGATGCCATGCAGAACCTGGCCGAAGCGCAGCTGATGCCCGAGATGGTCTCATTGGGCATGTGCGCCGCCGCGGTCGCCCAGCCGGTTCCGTTCCATATGACGACCGAGCTGTCCGAGCCAAGCGCCACGCAGTACACCGCCGACGCGCACGAGACCGAGCTCAGCTGGTTCCCGTTGTCCACGGTCCCGGCCGTGCGCCACGAGTGCCCGTTGAACATGACCACCTCGCCCAGTTCGCCGAGGGCGACGCAGAAGGCGGGCGACGCGCACGACACGGCATCGAACGGGTATTCAGGTTCCAGCTGGGACGCGGTAACCGTGCCGCCCGACTCTACCCAGATGCCTTGACCGACGGCCACGCAGAAGGCGGGCGTCGCGCAGGTGGCGGTGGACACTGCGGGCCTGTAGAACGATGAGAGGTTCACGATCTTGACCGGTGCCGTCCACCCGCTCCCGTGCCAGGTGGCCTGGTATCCCTGGGCGTCGAACGCCGCGCAGAACGACGGCGCCGGGCACGAGACCGCCACGACGTTGCCCAGCCCGGTGCCGTCGGCCCGGACCGGAGCGTGCCAGGTCAGCGACGAGGGTGGCGGCTCCGCCCGCGCGGTCCCCGCCCCGCTCGCAACACCGGTACACCCGGCGACCACGCCCGCCAGCCCGGCCGCGGCCGCGGCGACCACGGCGAGAATTCCCTGTGCTGCCCGTCCCCTCATCGGTTCACCTCCGTTCCCCGATGCGAAGGAATGTACTCGGCGCCGCGCGAGCCGGCGGCCAGAATGCGGCCACGCGCGACGCGCTGACCGGAGCCAGTTCCCGGTCAGCCCGCGTGTCCGGCGCGCCTTAGCGGGCGATCTTGCGCGGGGTGGCGCTGTCGATGATGACCCATGTGCCTGGTCACTCGCGCAGATTGCCAGTCAGGCCGCGACCGTGACCGGTGCTGGGCTCGCGATGCTCATCCTCGGCGACTCCTGCTGAACGAGGTGCCTGTCTTCGAGCCGGAAATAGGCCTTGATCTCCGCAACTTCCTGATCCGGAAGCTTGTAGCTGGCGAGAATGTCGCCAAGCGGCCAGGGATGGGCGGCCGAGATGACTTCTATCCCTACCACCGCACCCGCCGCGTCAAGATCCACGGCAGCGTTGTCCCCAGCTTCGCGGGTACGGGTTATCTCCGCGTGGCTGAGCCTGATGTAGAGTGCGCCGGCGTTCAGGTCGAACTCGAGCTGCATAGATCCCTCGCTACTCCTCGCCGAGCGCCATGACGCTGACGATCTCCTGCTCGCCGGGGGTCAGCACAATCTTCAGTATGCGCGAGCCGCGTCCATATCCAAACACGACAATCCTTCCGTTGTCACTGCCCGGGCGGCCCGCTACGTCGGTGGATATCGGGGACGCGGACCTGTCGCACTTCCGGCTCGAGTTCACCGGGGCGCACGACGTGTCGCTGTCGTCATCGGGCGAGGACGGCGTGGTGCGCGGCCACTCGGCCGAGGGGAGCGGGTCGCGTGAGCCGGAGGTCAAGCACCTGGCGGAGGTGATCAGAGAGCTGAATGAGCGGTTCGGGCTCGACCTTGGCACTGGAGACGAGATCCTGGTGTACCAGCAGGTGGTCGGGCTCGTGTCGGACACCGAGATGCAGCAGGTCGGGCTGATGAACGACGAGGCGCGGTTCGGCCAGGTGGCCGACGAGCGGCTCGATGACATCGTGGCGGAGAACGCCGAGCGGAACACCGAGTTCATGAAGCTGTACTTCGACAACGAGGAGTTCCGGCGTGCGGTGAAGGAGGCGGCGCGGCGGCGTGCCTACCGGATCATCACCGATCCGTTGCGCGAGGAGGCACTGGCGCGGCTGCGCGCCGAGATGGAACGCGAGACCGGCGGGTCCGGCGCGTTAAGTTCCGGCCTCTCGAGCGGTGGTGACCGATGACGGACGGGAAACGGCGGACGTTCCTCGCCGGGCGGTACCGGATCGACGGTCTGCTCGGGCGGGGCGGCATGAGCGAGGTGCACTTCGGCTACGACGAGCGGCTTGACCGGCCGGTCGCGGTCAAGCTGCTCCGGCCGCCTTCCTACGTGCCTGCCGCGCCGGACTCACCGGAGGCGGTAGAGATCCTCGACGCGCTCGACCGGGACCAGAAGAGGTTCCTGCGCGAGATCCGGATCACCGCGCGGCTGGAGCTGGCCGGTGTGCCAGCCGTCTACGACACTGGCGTGGACGACCTGCCGGGCGGGACGCGACAGCTCTGGCTGGTTATGCAGCTGCTGCGAGGATCGACCCTGGAGACGTTGCTTGACGGCGCGTCGTTCTCGGCCACGGATTCGCCGAGCGTGGCGTGGGCGGCGGCGATCGCCGCGCAGATCGCCGCGGTTCTCGCCGACGTACACCGCGTGGACATCGTGCACCGCGACATCAAGGCGGCCAACATCATGGTGACCGACGGCGGCCTTGTTAAGGTGCTCGACTTCGGCATTGCGATCCTGCGCGGTGCTGGGGCTCTGCCCAGGCTTACTCAGGTCGACCGCACCGTCGGCACACCCGCGTACATGTCGCCGGAACAGTGGGCCGGGCAATTGGTCACTCCCGCTTCCGACGTGTACTCGCTCGGCTGTCTGCTGTATGAGCTACTCACCGGCGACGTACCGTTCCACGGGTCGCCGCGGGTGCCGCTGCGGATCGCGCACCAGGAGTCTTCGGTGCCTTCAGTGACGGCCGCGCGGTCTTTGGTGCCGCCCGAGGTTGACGCGCTGGTGGCGGCGATGCTGTCCAAGGACCCGGCTGCGCGGCCTGCCGCTGAGGCGGTTTACCGGACGTTGCTCCCGATCGCTGCCGGGACCGTCACGGTCGCGGATGGCCCGTTGCCCGGAGGCGACGAAAGGCGAAATCCGGTGCGCCCGTTTCGGCAGCCGCTGCTCGGCCAGGCGGCCCACGAGCCGTTCCAGGCGGAGGCGCCTGCCGATGGCAAGGCCGCCGAGAGGGGGTCCAGTACCGGGGCCACCGGCGCGCTCACCGAGGAAGAGGCCACGCGGCTGCGCGCTGATGTCCAGGCGCTG
>Ga0335073_10003878_pt1 | contig 20860 bp, 22 predicted proteins | sample Lox_Sample_22_FD_207093 | JGI IMG/M metagenome (GOLD analysis project Ga0335073, IMG submission 207093) | Soil microbial communities from Loxahatchee National Wildlife Refuge, Florida, United States - Lox_Sample_2.2 | ecosystem: Environmental > Terrestrial > Soil > Wetlands | place: USA...
TGGGATCCTGACCTGGAGATGGTGTTCTGCTCGGAGCACGAAGTCAACACTCTGAGGTTGCGAAGCATGCCTGTGGCAGTGAGCTTTGCGGTATTCGAGCCGACCAAAGAGAAGGGCCTGCTAAGAGTGAAAAACTCATGGATTTTGGCGGATCCAGATGCGTTTGAAGAGACCTTATGTAAGGAGGTGATCTCGGTGGTGTGCGACGGTTCTAGGATAGTCAAAATTTTGAAGAGTGGAGGGATTGTTGTGAACGCAGATGAGATGCGGATGATTTCACAATTGGCAGCAAAACGATGGCAAGAGATGATGACGATCTTGAACAGAGTGGGAAACTCTTGAATTGGTGTTGAGTCTATTGTGACAGTCCACCAACAGTAAAAGAAACAGTTTCAAGATCCACACGTTCACCAATGGCCTATTACAACCATTTAGTATCTATCAACACGATTCATAAAGTCGAGGATTCGTGGATTCTGCAGCGACCTTGCAACGACACTTCTACAACTCTCCAAGCTCCGATAGCCAACTCATCTATGCGGTACCCTCCTTTCGCTGGCCGGTATAGAAGGCTAAACCGCCATCAGTGGTCTCAAAAGTAATCTTGGAGCCCTTGGGGAAATAAAAGACGTCGCCGGCAACTGCATGCACTTTCTTGCCAGTCTCATCGGAGATATCAAATGAGCCGGAGATGATAATCTTCATCTCATGGTATGTGTACTCGTACACCAGCGGAGTACCTGGTTCTAGGCGATAGAAGCCGGCGCTGATGGGCGCCTTTGAGTCGGTGCTAAATGAGAGTGAGGTGTCAGCATTTCGGCTAAGACCGTGGTTGAATTTCCATACAATGAAGCTGATCTTTGGTTCTACATAGCGCATAACAATTAAATTTCAAAGTGAAAACCGTACCTAGTTGCAATGTCACCGAGAAAAGCATTTTCATTTGCGATCAGTGGGAGCTTGGCCGAAAATTCGGTCGAAGCCTTTGGGAAGTGAGTCATTGCGACTGGTTCGAGAGAGCCCATTTTGCTAGATTGACTGTTGTCGGTTTTTTTGGTAAAAAGAAGTCGTGACCAAAAATTAGTTGTTGCAGTTATCAAAGGAAGAACGGGTGAAAAAGATTTGTAGGTATCAACATAAGACCGGATGGATTGTGGACTTATATGGTGTCGATGAGCAGCAACATATTGCTTTAATAGGATATAGTAAGGCCCAAAGACCCATAGCTGATAACTAACTGATCGAGGGAGCGATTTGATGTAGCGAATAAGACGTCGTCTAAGAGCATTTCCCGAGTTAGTTATCTTGGCTGTAAGCTGATGGTGAGGTGGAGTTGCATCGCCTACACATACAAATCCTGCCGAATTACTCTGGATCCATTTCGCCCGACAATAAACAGAACTACATGCCAGATCAAATCCACTAAGGCAATTGGAGATCGAGGATTCCGAGAGTAGATACTCAGGTCATGACCGCGCTCTCTGTCACTACATTAGCTTCCTCAATGTCTCCTTCGCTTCAAAATGCAATCTTTGCTACCCCAAACTCATGATGACATTGGCAATGATGGAGAGCGGAATACTACCATCATCTCCAAAGCTGACATACCTCGAATTCATGATCCATAGGAATGATCGGCTGCTTCTTGCCCACAAAGGAAAGGCTATTCTATCTCCGTCCAATGTTCATTAAGTTCCGGAAGTGGTTCAACGTGGAGATATCGCGTCGGGAAGAGATGGCTTTGAATAGTCGCGAACCTTGCCCTGGTTTGGTAGGAAAACCCCGATGACACATGGTAGCGTGCTATGATTAGATAACCCTCAACTACCAATGCCGAGGGATCAATGGCTTCTAAACACCAGACAAATCAATCAATTGAATTGTCACGCGGAATTTACTCCTTGTTGCCCTGACATCGACTTTCTTGGAGTAAGAAAGTTCTGCAGTACGCCAGATTTAGCAAACTGGGATGTCTGAGATAATATCACTCAATAACTGCTCATGTATCAAAGCCTTGGGGGACATCTAAATACGTGGGGGGTGACGCTGCTCCCCGCCGGAGCGGTTTTTCCTTCTCTACATAGACGAACTTCAATTCAAATAACCTCGTACGACATGAATTTGAAGTTTCTTGATCAAAAATGATTGTACAGTAACACCAGGCGCCATGCTAAAGTTCAATTCAAGCTTCACTCATACATCGAAGAGTGATCGTTGCTCATGCATCAACCAAGAAGCACTACGAAAGAATCAGTTGTTGTAGCCAGCGGCACAAAGGAGGATACTAACCTTCCCAGTTCCAGTCTTTCATCACGCCTAGCCAATGTAGACGCCCTCTGACTGTAAAAGCTGGATCAAATTTACCTGAGGTCGGGTCACGACTTGTTCTCCTCGGTCTATTTGCAGCAAATGCTGGAGGCATGTCGAAGTTTGAGTGACGTTGCTGCTCTCCAAACAATCCACTGAGGTCGGGATCGAAACCTCTTGCTTCGACCAACTGATCATCAAAACTTAGACCTCGTCTAATAGGAGGTTGACGAGGTCGACTTTCCAGTTGATACGCATCTCTACGATCCCACACTTCTTTGGTCACATCTGCACATCGATCGATAACACCAATCTTCATACGGGCACTCATCGAGGCCCAACGTTCTCGAACCCATTGGCGGTCTTCCTCATCCACAGCCTCACATCCAGCAGCCAGAAGAGGATATATTTGAACGATGACCGTACGCGAGCTCAGTGGTACTGTGGCGAGGTATATCATGACGTTCTTTGCAAGCTTAGCTGAAGATTCGGACGGCAGCTCGGGTACTGCTTGATGCAAGTACAGTAGGGTAGCCAATCGATAGGCTTCAGCTGTTTGAATGCTGTCCTGTCGTTGTGATGTCGGATCCTCTGGTGTCTCGAGGTCTAGGATAAGAGGTGGAAGCCAGTCTTCCAGTGCTCTTTTGAGCTCCATTGCATGAGAGATCATTGTAGGTGAGTTGCTGGAGCTACGCCGGATGCGACGACCGAGGTTGGCCACGCGGCCAATTAGTGGAAAGAGAGTGGTGGCAGCACCCATCAAAGGATAAAGACGATTGCTATCGTCGAGAGTCGATGATGAGAATTTGTCATAGACTACATCAAAGTCGTTCGACTCGTCGTCGTCAACGGATGTAAGTCGCGCAATAACATCCATGTAGACCCAAGCATTGCAAAGAAAGCGCATTCGTGCCAATCTTTCCTTGGAAAATGGGTGTTGTCTATGCCAATTGAGAGCCTGACTAACTAGTATCTTGGCGCCTTTGATGTGGTTGATACCGGTCGACGTATGTGTATCCCAAGATTCTGCAAATGCGAGAGCCAAGGTGGCAGCGATGGCCGTGTCATATTTCATGTCCGGAATTCCAGAAGCCAAAGCCTTGATACTCGCTCTCATGTGTTCCAGACCTTGAAGACGGAGATGAGGTTGATCTTTGGAAACGTGAAAGCTAGTCATTGAAGCGATTGCATGATAGAGAGCCGGACTATCCCGGGCCAACGGCCACACCATTGTTCTCCACGGATTCTCAGTTGGTCCATCCTTAACGGAGAGAATACCGCAAGTCTGTCTGTCAAAACGAAGAGTAAGCATCTCAGGGCTGTCTTGGGACATCTGGGGTTCTTGGAGTATGGAGAAGAACTGAGGTCCAGGATCAATAATGTCGGCAGCGAGACCAGAAGAGTAAAAAGCAGGAACTTGCACTGCCCACTGCTCAGGTTCTGCATTTGGGAATGACGAACGAACGATCTCCTCGACATCTTCTTCATCTTGGGCAAGCATTGACGGATCAACGGTTTCGGGTGGGTTAGGTCCGAAAATTGGCTGGTCCATGCCAAACATGTCGGCTGTTGGAGTAAGAGCCACGTCCATTCCTGGTAGAACAGCATCCATAAGCTCAGGAGAATTATCCGAAGATGAAAGCATCATGTCATCGTTCATCAGACTCGGCATTCCCATGCTAGAAGCTGATGTCGGTAATGGTGGACTGACCAAAGGCGTTGGCATACCATCAAGAGGAGGAAGAGTTGGAGGAAGAGTGAAAGCAGACGTGGTTGAAGAACCGAAGTAGTACATATCAGCTGGGATTTTAATGGAGAAAGGCGGTTGATGGGATGGTCCTGGCTGACTATCTTGAACATCTTGGTCGAGGGATGCGACACTGCCATGTTCGTCTGGCGAACTACCTTGAGAATTTTCGGCTGAAGGTGAATGACCAGGAGGGAGAACAGGTTTCTTTTCTGATGCTTTGGCAGGTTCCTCAATTTTATCGACATGCTGCGGAGGTGGAGCATCTCTTTTGGGCACTCGAAAGCTCGGTGGTTTGCCAGGAGCAAAACTGGCTTCCTCGAAGGGCCGCCATTTGTAGTCCTTTCGATATCCACCACAGGTGACACTTCGCCTAGCGCATTGTTTACAGGTTGGTTTTGTCTCGTCACACTTTAAACGTTTTGCTTTGCACGTTATACATCCTGCGAGTAGATAGTGTTATGTTAGCAAAAGTTATTCGTGTGACGTAAGGTGCGGCAACTACTTACCATTGCGACTCTTTGACTGCTTTCTTTTGCTGGCGGGAGGATCCTTGAGATCTTCTTTGACGGGAGGGACAGGCTTTGAAATGGAGCCTCTCTTGCGCGACTGTTTGGGCTTGGGAGCCGGTTTCGGGGGAGGTGGCGTCGCCGACGAAGCAACTTTGGGCGAATCTGCTGCTAAGAAAACGGACGGTGAGGGGATGGTGATGGTATCTGCCATAAGGTGCAGTTGCTATCACCCATTGGCACCAGACAAAGCGTGAGAGAGGAACATGCGACGGATGGTTTTCGATTGGAAACAGCAACAAGAGAGGACGAGTTGAAGTGGTGGTTAGTGGCGGTTGGGCGTGTCTCGTGGTGTAGACAGACGACGATGTGGGCTGGGCTGCGATATGCCGGCACCGCCTGCTGGCCACCAGCTGATAAGACTAAAAAGGGAGCGGAATTACTGGGTAGGCCTGCTAGTAGGGCACGGTAGGAGAGGAGACAAGTGGTAATTAGTGCGGTGTTCGCGCTGTGGAGGCGTTGCATGCTATCATTGCCTGCACTACTTACTTCTATCGTTGCCCGCACTACTCGGTATCGTTGCCCGCTCCCCGCCTCAGCCTGTCATTCGCGCGCGCGGTTCCGCACTCCATCTAGTCTCCCACTCTTCGCCTTATCCCCGCCGCCAGAAACTAATAAATCCATGACTATTAATGTATGCCTTCACCCACTGGTGAATAACCGTGGGTCCATCGTTTTATCTTAGCTGTACAATCACAATCATTGCCAAATGCTCAATTCGGGATGCTCGAATATCTCCATTCCACCTTTTCGGACATCATCGTGCATACGTATCCTTGGTTCAATAAGCTGTGATGCATTGCGTACATTGACTTGCTCTCCGACTTCGATCCACTTCAATACATTTCTCCGAAGTGAGCAGATGTTACCAAATGATCTTGGAGAGTATGTAAAATTGACGTCGTCGTACTACTCCAAGGATCAATATCCCTGTTGTCTCAAACCTTAACTGCCAAGCCTCTTCTACGCATAATCTTCCTCTTCACCATCTCCACCCGACTCTCCTCGACCGAAATATCTCTCTTCGAAAGCTGATCATTATCGTAGGCATAAGGACCGAAATCAGGAGCGATCGGTCCCTTAAGAGTCCCGAAGATGTCACCAACGTAATTCGTCGCCATCACACCCTTCTCGAACACCGCATCCCATTGACTAAGAATTCCCTCAACGACCTTGATTCCAGCAAGGTAGATGTTCATCAGTGCTGGCTCAAAGCCACCTTGATCCGAATAAAATAGGTTCACAATCGTTGCCTCGCCAGGATATGGCCTGTCGAAATCGGATGCCGTTCTCATCACGATAATACGTCCATAGTCCACAAGACCTTTCACAGCCGCACGCAACATGACTTCGAGCGTCGCATTATCCTCTTGAGCCGTCGTACAATATACTCCAGACCCATTGGTCATTAAAGTAGTGAAGTTTCCGAAGGCTTGTGACAGCAGCGCACCAGAGTAGTAGACGTCGCTAGTCGCTACATCACACTTTACCACGCTGGGTGGTGCTGCTCCGGCAGCGTAAACTGGTGCAGAGGCATAGTGTGCGCGATATGCCTGTGCAGTAGCACTATCATTGAGTACGGCTTTGCTTGCGAAACCAACGGCAAGGTCTTGTAAAGCTGCGTTGACCTCGAATACTTCTGTACCGTAGATAATCTGTGGATACTGCAATGGTGCAGTGGTTCCAAAAGGCACGTAACCGGTCGAGAAATTCGATGGTATCTCCCTCGCGTCAAACTCGTACTGTAGAGCCACCTGCACGGCGTAACGAGCAAAGCACACACTACCGAGAGTAGCAACCTCTGGATTGATTCCTGATATTCCTGCAATCATAAAATACTAGTGCGCTATGAGACTCGGTATCCATTCCATTGTATGAATTCTGACATACCGTCTTCCTGAAGTCAAATCCTGACTCAAGAACGAGAGCGCTCACAGACGAAGCGGCATTGATTTCTGACTCTCCTAGGGTAATTTGACAAATCTCCCAATCCCACGTGCAATGAAGCTGTGGATATAGCGGAGACAAGTTCGTGATGGTGATGTTACGTTCCAAGACGTTGAATTCGCTTATGCCATACCACTACAAACTACGTTAGAAGCTCATCCATGCAAAAATTGTGAATGACCTCAACCATACCTGCTCTGCCTCTGGTGGAAACATGCTTATAATAACAAACTTCGGTGCCGGGGGCCAAAATTCCCATCTCTTAGACACTCGTGGAGCTTCTACCTCTGCTCTCTTATCCTCAACTACTGCACTTCGAGCCCAAAAAGGCTTTGCAATGACACTAGAGAAACATGACAGTGTTGAGAGTAGAACTCCGGCAGCGACGTGCATGCGCATGGCTTTTGGTAAGATTCAGCGACTTCGAGCGGACAACTCAAGAGAAAAGATCAGAGAATTGGCTCTTTCTCACTCGTGTTCAACACCGCCCACAAAATACTCCAAGAGACCTTGGCCAAAGCTCCCAGCTCTCCTCCTCTAAAGCTTCCTGAGAATCATTTTAACGGCTGACTGGCGTACGATGACGGCATTGCCGTCTCTCTCGAGTATTCATTCGTGCTCCTATCTCGCATTCGAGAAGGATTGAACCTCGTCAACCCCCATCGGCGCCGTCCGAGAAGAACTTATCGCGTGCTCATAGAAGGGCGGAACACGAAGGCTAATCCTCTGTAATGGTGGGTTATCATAGGTGCAGAGCGACCTAGCGTGGGTGACAACCTAGGGACTGCACCATGGCTCCCACTTCACAGAGTTGCCCGATATGCATAATCTATGAGCTTATCTTTACACGAACGACTTCGGAGGTACAATTAGTGTTGGAACCTGATCCGAGGGAAAAGGTTTGTTGGTCGCAAGTTGAACTTTGAGTTGCCTATCACGGCATGGCGCGATCTTCACCTGCAGATGGCAGATGCCACCGTTGCGCCTCATCTTCAACCCCGAAAACCGACAGCCAGCGCAGCGGTGGAGGACATTTTGCAACTACAGCTGTAAAATTTATCGTAATTCATAAATCTGACTGCAATCACATCTCCGGCTTCGATGCCATTGGCACGCACACTCGTTTTGCGCAACCAGTTCCCGTCTCGTTATTCGTTCACTCTCTGATTTTCAGGCCAATTCGCCTTCGCACAAAGTGTTTTATCATTCCATGGCGAGATGGCAGGAAGTTGGACACCAGAACATATTCCAGAGCTCACTGGCAAGGTCTTTTTAATCACCGGGGGCAAGCTACATCTCAACGTTGGTCACATGGAAAAGCACTAAGTGATTTCGTTCAGGCAATACAGGACTAGGAAAAGAATCAATAAAGCGCCTAGCGAATCATAAGCCAGAGCATATTTTCTTAGCTGCAAGGACATCTTCCAAAGCAGAAGCGGCAATCGAGGAGATCAAATCAACATCACCAGATGCTGCCATTACTTTTCTACCCCTTGACTTGACATCATTTGATTCGATTAAAAATGCGGCAGATGAATTCAAATCCAAGTCTTCAAGGTTGGATGTACTCATGAACAACGCTGGTATTGCTGGTGTACCAAGTGGATGGACCAAGGAAGGCTACGAGATTCAATTTGGAACAAACTATGTAGGACACGCGCTTCTCACCAAACTGTTGCTACCAACAATGCTCAAGACTATCGAGGAGTATGGATCTAGCGTCCGTATCATCAACATCTCGTCAGAAGGGCATAACGCGGTACCACTGGGCGGCATCATCCTTGATCAAGCGTGGCTCCAATGGTATCCCAGTTGGATTCGATATGCGAACTCCAAACTCGCCAACATTCTCTTCACTAAAGCTCTTGCCAAGCGATACCCACAGATCATATCAGTCTCTTTACATCCAGGAATTATTCTTACCAATCTATACACTCCAAGCTATCGCTATTTCATCATGTGGATTGGCATTTCGGCAATGAGTATCCTCATGACGACCTTGGAGAAAGGAGCGTATAACCAGCTCTGGGCAGCAACAGCGCCCAAAGAGAAGATCCAGAATGGAGGATATTACAGACCTGTAGGAGTGCTAGCCAATGGAAGTTTTTTGACCGGGTACGCGAGCAATGAGAAGATGTCTGAGAAGCTGTGGAATTGGACGGAAGAGGAACTTAAGAAGCATGGGTTTTGAATTGGATTGACGGAGTTCCTAAGTTTATGATGGGAGCTGCCGCGCAAAATGGCTATGTATCTCACATTTGATATCACCATTTCTTAACAGGTATCAAGCCGAATTCTATTTGATACTGTCAAAATAGTAGCCAGAGCCTGTCCTGGTACGAAAATTTTCCGACTCGGCTAGAGTCGGCTAGGAAATGCGGCGACCCTGAGTCAGTTGGCTATGTCCGGTATCAACCGCCTGACTCGAAGCTCTCAACGCCAGCGTTGACGGCTCAAGTATGGATGTTAAACATGAATTGGCGGAAATATCGAATGGAATAACGAGATACTGTAAAATGAGAAGCTTGTCAACATCAAAAAATGGTCTGCAGGTAACTGGGTCGTGAGTCGAGCCGAGCTCCGGTGGACCTTGGAAGAGGAATTCCTTTAGTACGTAGCCGATGGCCTCGGACAATGCCGTAAGTCCGGAAGCTTCATCCTCCCCCACCAACTTCCATCTAAACTTTTCCAGAACACGCGAGTTGGAGAAACAGAAAGCAGAGGCTTCTGTTCTTTCTCATCCATCTATCTCATCACACAGAGGGTACGAAAAGAAGCTCCCCTTCTTCACATCGACCCTCAATTGGTGTCCTGAAAGTAACAATGTCAACCATCAGTCGCAGTGTCGCTCGGACAGCTACGAGATCATTCAGAGGAACAGGTTGCAGAACTTCTTCACGCATCCTCCGTCCAATTGCTTCTTCGTCGATTGTCAGACAGTCTGTCAACTACCTACCCAGATACTCCAGATCCTTCTCCTCCATGCCAGCTCTCCAAAGTGGTGCTGCAACCACTGGACCAAACGAGTGGGACAAGGAAATCGTCGACGTAGCCAGCTATGTTCACGACTTTAATGTCAACTCTGATCTTGCTGTACGCTTCTATTTTGTTACGTTGATTAGGAAAGTTGTTTAACCATGTTTCTAGTTCGACACTGCCCGCTGGGTCTTCCTCGACACCCTTGGCTGCGGTCTAAAAGCACTCGAATTCCCTTCGTGCACCAAACTACTCGGTCCCATCGTCGAAAGTACCATAGTACCTAATGGTACTCGTGTACCCGGCACAAATTACCAGCTTGACCCTGTCCTGGGCGCTTTCAACATTGGTGCAATGGTCCGATGGCTTGATTTCAACGACTGCTGGCTTGCTGCCGAATGGGGACACCCTTCTGATAACCTTGGTGCTATACTCGCTGTTGCTGACTGGATTTCACGAACAAACCGTGCTGGTGGTAAGCTCGGAAATGGCAAAATCCTCAAAGTCAAGGATGTGCTTGAGGGTATGATCAAGGCCCATGAAATCCAAGGTTGTATGGCTCTAGAGAACTCGTTCAACAAAGTTGGCCTAGATCACGTCGTTTTGGTTAAGATTGCCTCAACTGCCGTCGTGGCTAAGATGCTTGGCCTCAATGAGGCGCGGACTCGTGATGCCATTTCCCAAGCATGGTGCGATGGCCAATCTATGCGAACATATCGACACTCTCCCAACACCATGTCCCGCAAGTCTTGGGCCGCTGGTGATGCCTGCCAGAAAGCTGTCGACCTTTGCTTGAAGGTCCTACGCGGCGAAGGTGGCATGCCGAGCGTTCTCAGCACACCAACTTGGGGTTTTTATGATGTGAACTTCGGTGGTAAACCTTTCAAATTCCAGCGCCCATACGGCAGCTACGTCATGGAGAATGTTCTCTTCAAAGTCTCCTATCCAGCGGAATTCCATTCTCAGACCGCTATCGAGGCTGCCAAACGCCTGAACCAGAAACTTAAGGCCATTGGCAAGACAGCTGAGGATATTGACGAGGTCACCAACCGAACGCACGAGGCGTGCATCCGCATCATCGACAAGCAATTCAAGGCAATGGATAACTATGCTGACCGTGACCATTGCGTACAGTACATGGTTGCTACCATGTTCGTTTTCGACCGCCTGGAGGCTACCGACTACACCGACGGCGGCGAGGCTGCGACATCGCCTCTTGTCGAGAGTCTGAGGAAACGGATCAAGTGTGTTGAAGACCCGCAGTTCACCAAAGACTACCATGACCCAGAGAAGCGCACCATTGCGAACGCACTCACTATCAAGCTAAAGGATGGCTCGGTGCTTGAGGAAGAGGTTGTCGAAGCTCCACTCGGCCACAAATGGAGGCGTGAAGAGGCCAAACCCGAAATTCTCAAGAAGTATCAGAGACATCTTGGTAAGTAAATCTTAATTTCTAACACGAGAAAAGTTCTAACATCAGCCACAGCTCCTCACTATTCCGAGAGCCACGTCAATCAACTCGTGGAACTTGGCAAGGACTTTAACAAGCTGGCTGATACGGATGTCGATAAGTATGTCGATCTGTATGTAAAGAACTGAGAGTCGCAATATGTCCGAAAAATTGGCTTCTTTATTGCATATAGACGCTATTGTCGAGGTTTACGATATTCACTGCGGAGTGGATGTCATCGTTTGTGCTCTATAAGTGTACATAATTCCATTACTTCATAGAGTGGAAGGCCGTGAAAAGTATCCATCTTTTTTCACGTCTTCACACAAATGGTAAAAAATTAGCTGAATGGCGTCGCTCCATCTGATACCATTTCTCCATCGAAAATACATGACTTGAGTGTGGAGCACACCCGACTTCGGCTACGGAGCTGCTCTCCCCACAGCGGCTGTCGGATTCTCAAAAAATGGGAAGACCTCGAAACCCACTAGACTCACTCCAATTCCCCAACTCCCTCTTCAAACCTCTTCATTCCGTCCATTTGATAGAGAGATTCTCATTCTCTCTATCGGGCTAGGTACGACTGCGCCTGAGACTGTCATCTGCGCAGGAGGACTGCCATAGCTGACCCATCCGTCGCTTGCAGCCCATCTACTCCTCCACCTCGCCTCGTCTCAAGTACATCCTACAATCATGGATCAGGCAAAGCTTGCTCGCATGCAAGCTCAAGTCCGCATTGGTATGTTTGCAGTTGAAGTCACAACACACTGTGTTCGCAAGTATTCTGCTAACTACCTTTCATAGGGTACGCCTCAGTCTCCGCACTACCACTACTCCAAAACACACCCCGGCTCCCTGCAGCTTCTCACATTTTGGCGCTACAGCAATTGAGACGATCACTAGCAATTGAAATAATCACTAACATAAAATAACAGCGGCAAGGGTACTCCACGACGGAAGGTCAAGAAGGTGCACAAGAGCACGGGTACAGATGATAAGAAGCTTCAAACGACGTTGAAGAAGATGAACGTCCAGCCCATCCAAGCAATCGAGGAGGTCAACATGTTCAAGAGTGACGGCAATGTCATCCACTTCTCGGCTCCTAAGGGTATATACATCTTTTTCCATAGCCGTCTAATTGGATCAAAGTTACCAGACGACCTACGTGGAGCATGGTTAACAATTTTGCAGTGCACGCGTCCGTCCCGGCGAACACGTTTGCGATTTACGGAAACGGCGAGGACAAAGAACTCACGGAGCTTGTACCGGGAATTCTGAATCAGCTCGGACCCGACTCGTTGGCATCGCTACGAAAGCTGGCCGAGAGCTATCAGAACATGCAGAAGGAGAAGGGTGATGAGGAGAAGAAGGAAGATGACGATGACGATGACATTCCAGAGCTGGTGGCTGGAGACAACTTTGAGAGTAAAGGCGAGGTTGAATAAGTGACTCTCCGCAAAAGGTCAAAAGTCAGGCTGTTCTGTGCCGATTAACGAAGGTGTGGAGTCTGGATCATGATATTAATGCAATTGCGTGCGTGAGAAGTTCAACTGCACGCCCTTCCACAGCGTTTCTTTCTCTCTCGGAAGCATGGACAGAGTCGCTGTACACTAAAGTAGCATCTCACCTACTGAACGAAGAGTACATTGAATGCAAGATAAGCGAGGTGTCCTCCATGGTGATTACGATGGCCGTATATATTGCCATTCCGGGGTAAATTTGCGATCTTCCGAACCGCGAGCGTCAAAAATTCTCGTGACTTCAGGCAACTTTCGGAAGAAATGAGCGCGAGGCTGGCTAAATTTACTCGATACATGTTCGTAAACCCAAACGTAAGACGAGATCAACGCGGAGGGGCGGTGTTAGGCTTTGTGAGCTGCAAATAAAATGGCATGGAGTAAGAGTGAGGGCACAGCCACGCGTTGCCACCAGGAGTACCTCTCGGCTTTGGGACGATGAATGGATGGTCCAGGGCTTTGGCTTGGACTGCACATCCAATCCAAGGCTTGTGGAATGCCCCAAGAAGCCAGAGAAGGCTCGAAGCAAGTACTCAGGGCGTTGGTTAATGTCAAGGATTGTTTCAAGTTGATGCCCGTCGCAATCAAATCAGCCACCCCTTCACCTCACCCCATGAAGTCATCTTCCACTCCCCTTCGTTTCTACTTTCCGTCTTCTCTCTTTCTTTTTTAACTACTCATCGCTGTAGTCAAATTTCGAAAGTTGCTCTTAGCCTGAGCCACACCATCTCACCACCGCAACGTTTCAGCGTCTTGACAGAACTGTGCTGGGTGCTGCGCCCCCTACAACCACCCATTGCCACCCTCCAACCTGCCAACCCACCGCTATTTTATTGCTACGTGTGGCCAGCACGGCCCGCGAATCCTTGATTTATTTTCCTATCGATATTGCCGCTTCACTCCAAAATCATGGCTGTCCTCACACTGCGACAGGATGTCGCGAACACTGCGAGCGAAGCCGAAAACATCAAGAATACCTTTTCATCCTGGAACTCATGCATGTCCAAGGCCTATTGCAAGTTCGTCGCCCTGTATCTGTTTCACGAGAAGAACTTGGTGCTAATTCCACCTCTCATAGATGGCCAGTGATCGTTGGAATTGTAGTCGGGTCCCTAATCATCCTCTCCATCCTCTTCTGCATCGCGCGATGTATCTGCTGCGGTGCGGAATGCGCTTGCTGTTGTTTCCGTTGCTGTACCGGATGCTGTGGTGGCGGAAAGCGCCGTGATGGTTACAACGAACAACCTCCACCTTCCTACCCTCCTGGCGGATACAATCAACCATACAATCAACCATATCGCAGTCCCCAGCCACTCGCATACTCGTCGCCTCAACCGCAGTACAATGCTCGCGGCGCACAATTCGCGACCTTTGATGCCAGCAAGCCCATTAACGAAGACTCATTACCTGCAATGCCGACGTGGGAGGATGCTACCAGCAAGAAAATTGAGACAACAGAAGAGCCGGAAGGCCATGAGATGGACAAACTCGATCCAGACGGTCTTGCTCCTTCAGGCGCACCAAAGCTGCCGAACTTCGACGCTACACCAACCGACGAACAAGACGCCTTCATTGGCGATCAGCAGAACCTTGTGAGTCATGGCGACAGCTCTTCGGGATACAGAGGTTCGGCGCCAGCGCCTATACAGACCGGTACCGGCTTCGGCAGTCAAGCATATGGAGGATATGGTGGTGGCTACGCTCCAGCGAACCAGCGAAGTCCACAAGCATCACCACCTCCTCAAGCTGCGCTGGGATACGGCAACCGTCCAGGCTATGACCGGAACCAATCGTACGGCTCTCAACAGAGAAGTACAAGGTCGCCTCCTGTGCAAGGTTATGGACAGTCTGGCCCTCAGACACAGTATGGTGCGGTAAGGAATCAACCTAGCCCCGTGTACGCTCCAAGCGGATCTACGGCTTATGATCCACCCATAAACAACCAGCAGTACAATGCGTACGATCAACCAAGCAATAATGGTGGCTACCGTGCCTACAACCAAGGACCAGCGTCCGGCGGCTACAGCAATCAAGGTTACGGTGATCAAGGATACGGTGCATCCAGGAAAGCTGCACAAGGATCTTGGAGAGATGTTTGAGCAAAGTTTTGTCTTTCTACCTGCAACCCGTTTGGTTATCATTTCAGCATAGCGATGGCGTTCCGTGTCTCGATTGCAAATCTATGACGATGGCCAAGGGGAGCAACTCGTCAAAAAGCACAACCATAAGCGGTCATGAGCCATGTCCAGAATCACCACGAGATTGCGTTTCAGCTTTTTTCTCTAAATTCGGCAGGTTCAAATTTTGATTAACTTGTATTTGTATGATGTATCACTAATTTTAAGATTGGGTGCAGGTCGAAGAGGATCTCAAATGCATAATCATACCACCTTCCAAAGCAAGATCTCAATCATGAGTATCTCCGAACTTCTCAATCACTTCTACTTCTACGTACTCCGCGGCTTTCTCAAGCCATCGACATACTATCCTGCTGACGTCGAGTTTCCATAGTGCGGTATTCTGCGTTTAATACTCAAGTTAATCTATCTATCCTTGCAGGGTCGATCAACAAATCCCGGGTTTACTAGAACCTTGAGGACACCAAGCGATGAGGTCTATCGTCATACTCTTTGTGACTTCTCCACGGAACTTTCTGCAGAGTCTCAGTACCCACCATCGACTATGGCATTGTTTTCGTCTTCATCAATCTAAGCGGATATCGAAATCGACTGATCATGACGATACAATTGATTCTTACCGAGGACATTTCGAGAAATCTCCTCAGAATCTTTACAATGTTAGAGTTTTTGAGTATGATTCCATCCGAAAAACCCGTTTGCACAGCGTTGAGCTTGCTATTCTGGATTCAAATTTCGATATCTGCAACTGTAGCACGTCTATTATTACAAAAACGCCTCATCTAAAGACTATGGTCGTCCAACCTATGATTCTGCGAGGAAAATGCTGGCGCTGTTTAAACGTCTCCATTAAGAATGCCCATTGACGTCTTTATCCTTTCCCTCCTCTTCCAACAAGCTCTTGAATCCCGCCAGGAGATCATCTCTCAGATCTTCCCAGCTCTCAATACCAATACTGAGTCTCAGCACACGATCATCAACAGTTCTATCACTCATCTTCCTCCACTCGATCAGGCTTTCTACGCCTCCGAGGCTCGTGGCATGATGAAAAAGCTGTAGTTTACTGGGTAATTTGCGCGCCAAATCGCGACTCTTCGCCCATATTGAAAACACAGGTCCATAGCCGTTGGGCATCTGCTTCTGGAGCCACGACATATCCTTCTTCTGCAAACTGGCATGCTTTACCTGGTACACAGTATTTTTGATGATCTCTGCTTCTTCGCTGTGGCTTTCCAATGCCGCGCTCAGCCACGAGACAAGACTTTCGGCATTTCTACTCTGCGTCTTGATTCTCAATTCCAATGTCCTGACGCTTCTTACACCCAACCACCCTTCGAGATTTCCCAGCACGCCTCCCAGCAGCAATCGCTCCAACCATAGCTCTTTGTACCACGTCTCGTTCTTCACGGCCAGCACACCGCATAGCATATCGCTGTGACCACCGATGTACTTTGTGCCAGAATGCATGATGATGTCGACGCCATGACGGAAGGGGTCCTGCAACGGAGGCGGCGCGAAGGTGGCATCGCAGGTGAGGAAAGCACCTCTTTCGTCGGCCTTCTTGCGGAAGTATTCGAGATCGGTGGCCTCGCCGGTGGGATTCAGCGGCGTCTCGACGTGGATGATATCGCCCTTGCCCAGGCCAGCCTCGTCCCAGCTGCTCTCGTCGAACAGATTCACTTTCTTCAGGCCATACAGGCGCGTCAGGATGGCCACGATGCCGTGACACCCGTGGTAGCCTTCGTACATGGCGATGACGTTGGGCCGCAGGTACACCATCATCGCGTGGAACGCTGCCAGCCCCGAGGCGTATGTGAGCACGTGGCCACCAATCAAAGAGCTGAGGATGGCCTCGAGACGCGCGTTGTTTGGGTTCGACGCCCGGCTGTAGACGTGGTTCATGTCATCGAAGTCTCTCTTCTCGTCTCCAACCGCCACAAGCTGATCCGGGTCGGACGAGTAGCGGAATGTCGTGGAGACATGGAGAGCTGGTGCTACGTCCGTGGCCTGGTTCAAACGGTCGTCGGCGTGGATTGCGAGCGTGGAGGAGGCATAGGATTTGGCTGGCGTTGATGCTGTTGTTGAAGCAGGATGATGAGGAAGGTTGCCATTGGTGGCTGTCATTGTTTTCAATGATTCAGACATTATGAGAGAATTCAATTGCTAGAAGACAATACATATTAATCACCATCAATCAACGTTTACTAAATATCTGTCTCTGTCACCCCGCTGGCAGGCGACATCGGGGAATATTTACTCAAAGGGCGCGTGGTCGCAACCAGCTGCCTCGCGGGGTTTGGTGGGGCAATTTTGTGCCGTATGAGGACTGGATCATGGACATTGAGGCCCTATGAGTTGCATACTGGCAGTGACGTGCAGAAAGAGAGTTGTCCTTACAGCTAACTTAGAAAGTCGTGTGGTGCAAAGCCAGAGGAGCTTACAGTGGTCGTAGCTCGAGTAAGCACTTTCAAGACACAAGCTTGTCCTTACAAATTGAAGAAGCACAATTCAGTTCACCACGCCCGTTATATTTGCTATCGATCGCTGCCGTCTAGATATAACTTTTGATTCATTATCTCCAAAGCGTCCCAAAGACGCCTAGCCGTCGGCTGCATCCTGCACCCACAATGCAGCCTTGTACAGCTTATTTAGTCTGCACCGCAGCCAACGATGCGTGGGTCACCCTTTGTGGCACCGTTCTGGGAACCACAGGCCTCAATCGCCTTGACGACGCGGTAGGACTCAGTGTCGCCGTCGGGAACTTGGCCAAAGACGACATGCTTGCCATCAAGCCACGACGTGACAACGGTGGTGATGAAGAACTGGGAGCCGTTGCTATGTAGACAGTTAGAAAACGAAGTTTGGCATAATGTGGAAGCAATTGGACACACGTATTCGGGCCAGCGTTAGCCATAGACAGCAAGAACGGCTTACTGTGCTTCAACTTGAAGTTCTCATCCGGAAACTTCTCGCCGTAGATGGAGCGACCACCGGTACCCTGATTGACTTGTCAACACTGTGCCACGTCATGGTAGCGTTGTTGATCTGGCAGCTGTCTTACATTGCCACGAGTGAAGTCACCACCCTGAAGCATGAATTGTGGGATGACTCGATGGAACTTGGAGCCAATGTAGCCCTGACCCTTCTCCTTGGCCTTGCAAAGCTCCTGGAAGTTCTTGGCAGTCTTGGGGACGACATCGTCGAAGAGCTCGAAGTTGATGCGGCCATGTTGTGCTGGATGAGATATTGTCAGCCTTTGCTACCGTTCAAATTTCGTCGGCGACGATGGCGGATTTACGAAGGATTGTGATGAGGTGACGAAGCGAGAGGGGAAGGAGTTTTGAGCACTCACCGACGGATCCTTTTTCAACCGCCGTGACGTTGCCCTTGGAGTCGACCTCGACCTTTGGGCCCGTCCACTCGCAGTCGAAGTAAGCCTTGATGGTCATGATGGCCGATGTTCGGTGGAAATATCTAGGTTTTGTAGCTGATGGGGTTGGGAGATTGTTGAGACGAGTGGAGTGAAGAGGGGAAAAGTTGAAGCTCGAGGAAAGTGGGCTGGCGGTATGGCGGGGTCGAAGTCGCACGCAAAGCGACATAGTTTTTTTAGTTGCTGCGAGCTGAGCGGTAATGTAAGCCTAATAAAATGTGACATGGATAGCGGCGGGACTGGACTGGCGGTGCATGCAATGGCTGGCCTGCGGAACATGCCTCGAAAAGCTACGTACACTGAATGTGCCCGACTTGCGTCACATCCGCCCATCAAAATCACTCACCTCCACAGTTGGATAATATACAGGACTCCTGTAATGTACAGCTACCGGCTTAGATCGGAGAAAGTCGTGTCCAGTCGTGCCAAATGCTGCCTAACCTCGACGACGAAACACCAGCAAAGATTTCAAGCCACCAGCAAAGCCGTTGCTGATCGATGCCCGACGGTTCCGTACGGTGTTCTAGGAGGTTGGCAAACCCGGACTTTGATGATATACACAAAAATCAAATGAATGTCCCGCGATTCAGTCGCAGGTTCCGTAAAATCAAACGAAGAGATTGCAGATGAAATGCTTCGTGTCACTAATGGCTTTGAATCCGTGGCACTTCTGCCTAAGGCACATGGAGCCACCGTGCAACGACATTAATCATCTCGACAGAAACCCATAGTTAATTCATCGTAGGAGTCGAGTACGAGGGAATTTCCAGTAGCGGAGCATCTTCAGATCATTCATATGTGACAGTAAGGCCGAGATTTCCTTCTAGAGCAGCTCTAATTGATGCAAATCGCCAAGCAGTTTACCGCCACAAGACTGTCATTAATACATTGGCCATACTCTAAGTCTGCGGCCAACAGACACATAACATCTTCGTTTCGACTTTTTATTTCTTACTACCATTTCTGTTTCTCAACCTATCAACTTCAATCAGGATGATCCAAGTTTGCAATTTACCTTTTGCTAAGTTCTGTCGCACCGAGCTTGTCTCCATCCGAAGTGCTTTATGCCGGCACTCGCCGCTACGTTTCGTCAACTTAAGCAATGGTCATCTTGCACGGAGTTTAGCCCTGTGAACGGCTATCACTTTGGAAAATGTCGGAGTTGTATACCACATGTGGCGCGTTATGTCCTCATAAAGCAGTACTTCTCCAAGATGCCTTGGTTCCAACGGCAAAGGCGGCGGTGCGGATTGTCAATGGAGTCTCTGGACTCGATCCAAGTTCATTGCGTAAAAAGGAGTACCGTAGGGCGACGCAGCAAAACTTTAAATTCATGCTCAAATTCAAAAGCAATGAGACTCATCGGGCGTGAAGAACTCTTATGACTGTGTCTGTATTGCGCCGATTGGTGATATGTTTTTGAAGTCTAGTACAGGTCTAATCCTAATTCCTAAAATATTAGTTTATCAGCTCGTGGTCTCCGTATGGCCAGGGTTTGATCTCCGAAGCCTTGACGTGTCCGAATGCTGATTTTGATATTGACGCCTCAACTCCACTTTCCTCAGCCACATCCGGTACTTCGATGAAGATTCAGACATTCGCTATCCGTAAAAGTTGTGACATATCAAAGTTCCATTGAATGCCTATTTGGATCGAATGATACTTCACAGAGCAGTACCGGCATCATTCAGAGCATTAGCATCTACCAGCATTCTTCGCAAACGGGCAATTCCGGTTATTCCCACTGTTCATCAACATCAACGCACAATGACTGATATGTCAAAAATCCACACGGACAAAGCCTTTCCAGGTTTGTATTTACCCCATACATTCATTCTAAGAACTCCTGCTTACTTGGCTGTAGCTGCTGCTGCCTACGTGCGTTATGATCATCTCATTGTTGCTTGGTTTGCCATTGACTTCAGAGTAGTCACAAGCCATAGTTGCTGGAGGATTGATATTCGTTTCCGGTCAAGTCCCTGGTGACTCATCTGGAAAATTGATAGAAGGAAACATCGGTGAAAAGACAGCTCAATGCTGTAAGAATGTTATTGCCATATTGGAGGCAGCGGGAAGTAGCATCGAAAAAGTTGTTAAGGTGGGTAGCATTTACAATTATTTGCTGGTAATCAAAATCTTTAATTGACTCGCATACTCACACTTCTAGGTCACCGTCTTCCTTGATGATATGGCAAACTTCAAGGAGATGAACGAGATGTACGCCAAGTACTTCTCTCACAAACCCGCACGCAGCTGCGTAGCTGTGAAGCAGCTTCCGCTCGGTGCTACGGTGGAAATTGAGTGTATTGCTCTTCCCAGTTCAAGCAGCTAGCTATAAGTCCATCCAGTAGATATTTGCTAGTCCGCTCAATGGAAAAGTGATTCGTGGTCAGCCGAGTATGTTCCATTACTAGGTTATCATAGTTCTGCTCTTTCGTTAAAGTCAAGTGGTGTTCTCATCTACATTTTTCACAGCATATATTACGTTACATGTCAGATAATATCGCTCACGAGATTGCAGCACTTGTACACATGTGTTTTGTTTTTCCGCCAGGCAGTAACCTCTTATAAAAACCTGGTACCGAAGCCAAAGTATCTAACTTCCATCAGAATCCCTTAGTGACACTTTTGTCCGAGTACAGCACAGCAACACTACCACATCTCTACAATCAAGTTTGAGTACGAAGTCAGCAACTACACAATGGCGAGTGATACTTCTATCTCAACTTTCACTTTGCAGGAGATGGAGGACTTCTGCGACGATGTCGCCGGCATTCAA
>Ga0335073_10003879_pt1 | contig 20856 bp, 16 predicted proteins | sample Lox_Sample_22_FD_207093 | JGI IMG/M metagenome (GOLD analysis project Ga0335073, IMG submission 207093) | Soil microbial communities from Loxahatchee National Wildlife Refuge, Florida, United States - Lox_Sample_2.2 | ecosystem: Environmental > Terrestrial > Soil > Wetlands | place: USA...
GCCTGCCAGCCGTTGTCGTAAACCAGCTCGTAGGGGAACAGCTTCACGTCCTGAATGCCGGCCAGAAAATCGAATAGCGGATAACTTGGCGTGGGAACCAGCAGGCTGTCGCCGGGATCGCACAATAGCCGGAAGACGAACGAATATGCCTCGCTGGTGCTAGTAGTCAGGACCAGGTCCTCCGGCGAGATGTTGCTCCCGCGCTCCCCGTAATAGCCGGCGATGGCCTCGCGCGCACGCAGCAATCCCTTCGGCTGCGGCTCGTAGTGCAGCGCCTCGCGATCAGCGAGCGCCTGCAGCAGCACGTCTTCGCGATAGTGCAGTCCAACCGTCGTAGGATTCGACGCAGTGAGATCGAGCAGCTCCTTGCCGGCCCGCCGATGGGCTTCGAGCGCCTGGGTGTAACGGTTGGTCGTGAGGTCCCAAGCCGTGCGCCGCGCAAAGAAGCTCTGCATTCGATTAGCGATTATATGCGGCTGCCGGACCAGCTTCGCTTGTCGGGCGGCGCTAGGCGGGTGCGCTGCGCTCGCGGACCTGCTCGGAGGTGAGACCGTACAGCGGCGGAGTGGGCACGTTCAGCATGCCCAAGTAAATGTAGAGTTGGCCGCGATGATGGATCTCGTGCTCCACCATCAGGCGTAGCCATTTCCAGACGGTGATTGACGCGCCATCCGGAGTGGTGCACTTGCGGGTCATGCCTTCGTCGCCGAGCCGGCGGATGATCTCCACCGTCTCGCGGTCCATTCTTTCTTTGAACTGGACGACCTCGTCCAGACCTTCGGCCAGCTCTTTGCCGCATCCGCTGTAAAGGCTTGGCTTGCCCTGGATGGTTTCGCCAAACATGTAGCGCTCGATGGCCCCCATATGGCGCACAAGGTCGCCAAGCGTGAATTTCCCCTCAGCGTAGGACCAATCCAGCTTGTCGGCGGGAATGCAGCGGACTACCCGCATGGTGCGCTGCTGTACTTTGTCGAGGTATTCGAGGAAGACGTCGAGGCTTTGGATTTCCATGGTTTCTTAGACGGATCGTGCTGCTGCCGCTTGCTGCCGCGCCTGGATCTCGATATACACGTTGATCAGCGACACCGCGGCAGGCGTGACGCCGGGAATGCGGCTGGCCTGGCCCAGGGTCTGCGGGCGCACGCGCGTGAGTTTCTCGTTCATTTCGCGCGAAAGTCCGGAAACCTTGCCGTAATCGAACCAGTGCGGGATCATGCGTTGCTCGGATTTTTTCAGCCGCTCGATGGCTTTGGTCTGCTGCTCGAGATAGCCGGAGTATTTGATTTCGGTCTCGACGGCTTTCAGCTCGTTGCGGACGGCAGTGGTCAGTGGCCAGTGGCCAGTGGCCAGTGGCGGGGCGACGGTCCGTTGGTCCGGCCCTGCGCCCTGGTCTCCCGTTCCTTTCTCTTCTCTTAAGAAGAACCTCGGCATGAGCTTCGCGAGCGCCGGCGCAAGCTGCTCGATCCGTACTTCCGGACGCTTGAGAAGCTGTCCCAGAGTTAGTCCAGCGGAGCGGGCGTCTTTCAGCAGCTGCAAAGTCGCCTCGGAGCCTTCACTGGCCACTGACCACTGGCCACTGGCCACTGTCTTTTCTAGCAGCTCGCGCAGCGCCTTCATGCGCTCCTGCTTCGCAAGATAGTCCGCCCACGCAGCGTCATCGATCAACCCCACACGCCGTCCATGCGGCGTGAGTCGCCGGTCGGCGTTATCAATGCGCAGGTGCAGGCGAAACTCGGCGCGCGAGGTGAACATGCGATACGGTTCGTTCGTTCCTTTGCTGATGAGGTCGTCGATCAGGATTGCCGTGTACGCTTCGGTGCGGTCGAGGATGAGCGGCGGCTCGCCATTAACTTTCAGCGCGGCATTGATGCCGGCCATCAACCCCTGGCACGCGGCTTCCTCATAACCCGACGTCCCATTGATCTGGCCGGCGAGGAAGAGCCGTTCGATCTTCTTCGTCTCCAGCGTGCGCTCGAGCTCGGTGGGATCGATGGAGTCGTATTCGATGGCGTAGCCGGGGCGCAGCATCTCGGCGTTTTCGAGGCCAGGAATCGACTTGATGATGGCAAGCTGCACGTCGATGGGGAGCGAGGTGCTCATGCCGTTTACGTAGATCTCGTGCGTGTTCAGCCCTTCGGGTTCGAGGAAGAGCTGGTGTGTTTCCTTGTCGGGGAACTTGACGATTTTGTCTTCGATGGAGGGGCAGTAGCGCGGCCCGATGGATTGGATCTGCCCGCTGTACATCGGCGAGCGGTGCACGTTGTCGCGGATGATGCGGTGCGTCTCCGGTGTGGTGAAGGCGATGTAGCACGGCACCTGCTTGTCATGGTGGGCGACACGCCGGGTGCGGAAGCTGAAGGGCGTAGGATCGTCGTCGCCCGGCTGCACGGTGAACTTCGACCAGTCGATGCTGCGGCCGTCGAGACGCGGCGGAGTTCCGGTCTTGAGGCGGCAGCCGCGCAATCCGAGCTTTTTCAGCGCCTCGCCCAGCAGCACAGCATTCGGTTCGCCGCTGCGACCGGCAGGATACTGCTGCTCACCGCAATGGATCAGGCCGTTGAGGAAGGTCCCGGTCGTGATGATGACCGCCTTCGCGCCCACGGTCCTACCATCTCGAAGCTTGATACCACGAACGACGCGCTCTTCGCTTTTCGCTCTTCGCTTTTCGCCAGACACAGCAGTACTGCCATCCCGAGCGGAGCGAAGCGCAGCCGAGGGATCTGAGGGCTGGAGCTGGCACGATGGGACATCCCGAAGGGGCACGCCTTCAGGCGTGCCGTTAAGCTCCCCTTGGAAATCAGGAGTGGGCTTCAGCCCACGGCACTCTTCCACAATTAGCTCTGCCACTTCGGCCTGCTTGATATGCAGATTCGGCTCGCGCTCCAGCACCTCGCGCATCTTCAGCCGGTACTGCTGCTTGTCGCACTGGGCCCGCGGCGACCACACGGCCGGACCGCGCGAGGTGTTCAGCAGGCGGAACTGGATGCCGACCGCGTCCGTCACTTCGCCCATAATGCCGCCCAGCGCATCGACCTCGCGCACCAGATGGCCCTTGGCAATCCCGCCGACTGCGGGATTACACGACATCTGGGCGATAAGATCGACGTTCAGCGTGTACAGCGCAGTCCTCAGTCCCATGCGCGCGGCGGCCATTGCGGCCTCGCATCCGGCATGACCAGCGCCAACCACAACAACGTCGTAGGTTTCTGTGAATTGCAGAGGCAAAGCTCCCCACCTGGGCAAGGTGACCGTAGTTCAATTCTATCAACCGTCACGCACTGGAGCCGGCGCTGGCATCCTTGGGAAGTTGTGACACCGTGCCGTTCTCCCGTATAGTGATTCCACTTCCCGGACCGAATTCTTAGTGGGGTGAATGATGGAATTGCATGTTTTTCTTGCGGCGCTCGAGGAGCGCATCGCCCGTTACGATCTTCTCTGCCATCCCTATTACAAAGCGTGGACTGCCGGCCAGCTCACGCGCGACGACCTGCGCGAATACGCTGCCGATTACTACCACCACGTCGCAGCGTTTCCGACCTACCTGAGCGCACTGCATTCGCGGCTGGAAGACGGCGTGCCGCGCCGCGCCGTGCTGCGCAACCTCTGCGAAGAGGAAATCGACGGCCGTCCGCATAGCGAGCTGTGGCTGGATTTTGCCGAGGGCATGGGCGCGGATCGCGACGCGGTTCGTGAGCGTGAGCCGCTGGCGGAAGTACGCGAGCTGATTGCCGAATTTCGCGGCATTGCGCGCGAAGGCTCAACCGCCGAGGCCCTGGCCGCGTTCTACGCGTATGAATCGCAGGTGCCGCGCGTTGCCAAACAGAAAGCCGCTGGCCTGGCACTGCGCTATGGTGCCGATGCGAAGACCTGCGGCTATTTCACGCTGCATCAGTTGGCCGACATCGAGCACTCGCACGTGTGGCGCGAGCTGCTCAGCGCCGAAGTGACGGCACATCCCGAGCAGGCCGAAGCCGCGCTGAATGCAGCCGAGACTGCGGCGCAGGCGCTGTGGCGCACGCTGGATGGGATGGAGGTGCGGCGGACGGCGGCAGTCGGGTGAACGGCGCTGTTTACATCTGCGCAACCTCTCTTCTTGTCATCCCGAGCGAGGACCTCAGTCCGAGTCTAGGAACCTGCTTTTCGCGCGACGAAAGCAGGTCCCTCCACTCGCGGCTACAGCGGCTCGGTCGGGATGACAAAATATAAAGTGCTTGTAACGGCGCAGCTAAAGCTGCGCCCCTTCAATGGCTTCGACAGTCACGGCGTGCGCCCGGCTTTCTTCTACGCCCGCTCGAAGGCGTGCTTCAGGTGCAGCTCTTCCAACGCATGTTCCTTGGCTGCGATGAAGGCCTCTCGTTGCGCAAGCAGGCCGTCGGTAGTGCGCGCGTAGTCGCCAGCCAGTTCCACCATGCCGCGCGCAGCCAGGTCCTTGGCCGCGGCAAGCAGCTTGTCAACCATGTTGGAATCGGGCGGCCCCAGATACTGCGCGTCGCAGGGATCGGCGATCAGCACCGGCTGCCGCTGGTCGCCACTGCCCCAGAAGATCTTGCGCGCGACGAGTTCGTTCAGCTGCTCCGGCGCGGCGTTCGCGAACGTGAAGTGCTGGTGGCGAATGCTGTAGCAGCGGCTTGAGACCGGCACGGGCTGCCGCTTGCCCGACTTCAGCAGCTCCAGTTGTTTCTCGTCGAGCGCCTTGCGCGCGGTATTGACCGCGACCCAGAAGGCCAGATCGCTGTCGAGCGAAGGCAACACCTCTTTGATGGTTTGCGCCAGGTTAAGCGCGATGTCGGCGTGTAAGACGCCGCCATCATTCAGGCGAACGTTCCCATGTACGACGTGCCAATCGCTGCCACCCTCGGAGCGGTGAAACGGCCATTGCAATTCGATCCGCACGGGCAGGCCGTGCAGGGTAACGCTGGTATAAGTTTTGCCGCTAGTTATCTGCATGCACGAATCCGGTGTCCGGTGCCCGCGACACATTCAGGGTTGGGCTTCGGCCGAGATAGATTTATTAATGTACTGGGGATATCCGCACCGGATGCCCTCGAGCCAGCCGCAGAACTTTGTTACCAAGTGGATCGCAAGCACCAGTCTGTCTTCGTCGACCCTGACCCGCTCAATACCGAGGCCTTGCCAGAGATCATCCGTGAAGAGCCCAATTGGAAACTGCTCCGCGTGGTTTTCCACTCGTTTTACATTGAAGCTCATCATGTCGATGTTGTGAATGAGGTCGTCCCGAGTCAAATTTAACTGTTCTAGGTCGACTAGCGGCACTGGACCATGTTGCCAGTCGACGCCCAAATCCTCGAGAAAAAGCATACGGTAGCGCTGAAACCAGTTCCCTTGCTTCCGCCCGATGCGTCTTCGCAACTCGGATGAGTTCCACCACAGCGAGCCCAGTGGGCCAATACAATCGCGCAAGTACGCTTGTAGTGTTGCCTGCACCATGCACAGACACCAGTGACCGACCACCATCGCCGCGTCATCGGCGTCCTCCCATTCCGAGAGAAACGCCGGTTCACCGTCGTAGTCCTCTGGATTACGAGTGTCTACATACGGCGGTTCGCCGGCCGCAATCTGCCGCTTTGTCTCCCTGAATGGTCCGACGGCCGACTCATAAAGGGTCTGAATGAATCGAAGTCTCCGAGTTGCGAAATAGAGGAGGTCCACAATAGCTCCACCTCCCATTTTATTTTCGGAACACTCGCTGGTACAACGCCCCCTAGGCTTCTTTCTGACCTTCCTCCGTGCCCTCCGTGCCTCCGTGTGAGCTCAATCGCTACAATCGGTAGGATGTCCTTCCGCTTCGAGATCGAGGCCTGCGATGGCAACGCGCGCGCCGGGCGATTCATCACGCCGCATGGCGAGGTGCAGACGCCCGTGTTCATGCCGGTCGGCACGGTCGCGACGGTCAAGGGCGTGCCGCAGGAGACACTAGAGGAACTCGGCGTCCAGATCCTGCTGAACAACACCTATCACCTGTATCTGCGGCCTGGCGTTGAGACGGTGCGGAGGCTGGGCGGGGTGCAGAAGTTCATGGGCTGGAACCGGCCGATCCTCACCGACTCAGGCGGCTTTCAGGTCTTCAGCCTCAGCGATCTGCGCAAGGTGACGCAAGAGGGCGTGACGTTCCGCTCGCACCTGGACGGCTCGTCGCATTTCTTCAGCCCGGAGAGAGCGATCGCCGCGCAGATCGGCCTGGGCGCGGACATCATCATGGCCTTCGACGAGTGCACCGAGCACCCTGCCGAGTACGCGCGCACACGCGAGTCGATGGAGATGACGCTGCGCTGGGCGGCGCGGAGCAAGAGGTATTTCGAGGAGCATAGGCAGGAAGTGCCGTGGTACTCGCGCGGACTGAAGTCCGCAAAGAGTTTTGTTGGTGGCCTGAACGGCGCACCTGAAGGTGCGCCCCTTCAACCTGCGGCTGAAGGCGTCCCCTTTCAAAGCGAGGCTGAGACACAAGCTCTCTTCGGCATAGTCCAGGGCGGCATGTTCCCTGAGTTGCGGCGGGAGTCGGCGCAGCGGACGGTGGAGATCGACTTCCCCGGATACGCCGTCGGCGGATTGAGCGTGGGCGAGCCGCGTCCCATGACCTACGAGATGGTCAACGCCGCAATGCGTTTTCTGCCCGAAGACAAGCCGCGCTACCTGATGGGCGTGGGCACGCCGGAAGAGATCGTGCATTATGTGGCGCAAGGCGTGGACATGATGGATTGCGTGCTGCCCACCCGCGCCGCGCGTCACGGTTTGTTGTTCACGTCGGAGGGGCGCATCACGATCAAGAACGCGCGTTATGCGGCAGATGAAAGCGCGCTCGATGCCAACTGCGGCTGCAAAGTTTGCGCCCGCTATTCGCGCGCCTACCTGCGTCATCTGTATGCGTCGAATGAGTTGCTGGCGCAGGTGCTGAACACGATCCACAATCTGGCGTTTTATCTGGAGACGATGCGCCGAGTGCGGCAAGCCATCGAACGCGGGGAGCTTGCGCAGCTCGTGGCCAGCGTCCAGCCGCCACACATAGCGCATTCGCCATAGGCGATGTCTTGGGCTGCGCCGCAAATTCGGCCCCAGGGAGTGCCGTTTTCAGAAAAGCGCGCTAGAATAAGAACCTAGGGAAAAGCCTTCCGAAATCGTGCAGCTCGTCTGCCGATAAGCGCCCACTTTGCGCGAGATGGCGCAGCGTGGGTCGTAGATCCTGGTATCAGTTGGAAGTCCCCGAATATCCCAAAGTGCACCGGACGCAAGGGATGAAAGTTTGTCCGCTGCCGGGGCGGCCTGCGGCAACTCGAAAAGCAGCCTCCTCGCGGACAGAAGTCCGCTTGGGATGAACAAAATCTAGAGGAAGCTTACGGCGGAGCAGCGGAAGCTGCGTCCCTCGAATGCTGCGGAGTGAATGCGCAACCGCCCTCCGCGAAAGTAAAGAATCGATGCTAGCACTGGTAGGTTTGTTCGCTCAGGGAATTGCGGGATCGGCCCCCATCGTGATGATGGTGGTGATCTTTGGAGTTTTCTACCTGCTCCTGATCATGCCGCAGCAGCGCCGCCAGAAGAAGTGGCAGGCCATGCTGTCGCAAATCAAGCCCGGCGATAAGGTGGTGACCAGCGGCGGTCTCACTGGGGCCGTTATGTCTGTGAAGGACGATGCGGTGGTGCTGCGCGTCCCGCCCGATAACATCAAAGTTGAAGTCACGCGCTCTTCGATCGTCACGCTGACGACGCCGGAGGAGCGTCCCAAGTCGTAACAGGTTGCGGTCTCTCATGAACAAGAATCTGCTTAGTAAGACCATTCTCATTATCGCGTTGCTGATCGTTGCCGTGTTGGGCATCACCGGCATTCCCAGCAGCTTTACTGCAGCCGGTCTGGCGCAAGCCGTCCAGAACCGCATTCACCTGGGGCTTGACCTCAAAGGCGGCACGCACCTGATTCTCCAAGTCCAGGTCAACGACGCCGTCAATGCCGATACCGACCGCGATGTCGAGCGGCTGAAGGACGCGCTGAAGGGCGCCAACGTCTCCTATGGCGAGATCACCAAGCCCGATCCGCAGAACCATCCCGAGCTGATCGCCATCAAGGGCGTTCCGCCGGAGGCATCCGGCGATTTGCGCCGCGTGATCACGGACAGGTTCCCCGATTACGACCTGACTTCGGGCGCACAAAACGCGTGGTCGATGAGCCTGAAGCCTGCCATTGTGACCGACACCAAGAACAAGGCGGTGCAGCAGGCGATCGAGACGATTCGTAACCGCATCAATCAGCTCGGCGTCTCCGAGCCGGTGATTCAGGAGCATGGGCTGGGCGATTACCAGATCCTGGTGCAACTGCCGGGCGTCGACGATCCCGCGCGCGTCAAGCAGATCATGCAGTCGACGGCGCTGCTGGAAATCCGCCTGGTGAAGGGCGGGCCGTTTCCCAGCGAAGACGCGGCCATGCAGTCCACCGGCGGCGTGCTTCCTCCCGATACCGTGGTGCTGAAAGGCTACAGCGGCATGCACGGCGACGAGAACGCTCCTGAGGCGGAGGCGTACTGGCTGGTCAGTCGCATCTCGGCGGTGAGCGGCAGTGATCTCCGCTCGGCCGACGCGGGCACCGATGAAAACGGACGCCCGGATGTGAATTTCACGCTGACCAACGAAGGCGGCCGGCGCTTTGCCGCCTTCACCGGATCGCACGTGGGCGAAAAGCTGGCGGTGGTGCTGGACAATCGCGTGAAGTCGGTTGCGACCATTCAGGAGCAGATCCGCGATTCCGGCCGCATCACCGGCGCCTTTACTCCGCAGGAGACGCAGGACCTGTCGCTCACCTTGCGCTCGGGTGCGCTGCCGGCGAGTATCAAGTATCTGCAGGAAGTGACCGTGGGACCGTCGCTGGGCGCCGACTCAATCCGCGCGGGCGTGCGCGCGGCGGTCATCGGCATAGCCGTGGTCATGATCTTTATGCTGATTTATTACCGGGCCGCGGGCATTAACGCCGACCTGGCGCTATTTCTAAACCTGGTAATCCTGCTGGGCTTTCTCGGGTACAGCAGCGCGACGCTGACGCTGCCGGGAATTGCGGGCGTGATTCTGACGGTCGGTATGGGCGTGGATTCGAACGTGCTGATCTTCGAGCGTATTCGCGAGGAGCTGCGGCACGGCAAGACGCCGTCGTCCGCGGTCGATCAAGGCTTTGCGCACGCCTGGACAACGATCTTTGATACGCACGTGACCACGATCGTCTCGGCGGTCATTCTGTTCCTGTTCGGCACGGGCCCGGTGCGGGGATTCGCGGTAACGCTCACCTTCGGTCTGTTGGCGAACCTGTTTACGGCGGTCTTCGTGTCGCGAGTGATTTTCGAAGCCGTTCTCAATCGCCATCAGCGCGGCGAGGCATTGAGCATTTAAAGAGAGGGGCTAGGGAATGGGGTTTAGGGGCCAGCGAGCTCCTCGCTAACTGCTAGTCCCTGGCCCCTAGTCCCTAAAGTTCTTGAGGGTTTTAGCGTGGAATTTTTTCGTGATACCAACATCGATTTCCTGGGCAAGAAGTGGTATTTCCTTGCCTTCTCGCTGATCTTCAGCGTCGCCGGATTGTGTTCCATCTTCTTCTGGCACGGCATTCCGCTGGGCGTGGAATTCCGCGGCGGCACGCTGGTCTACGTGAAGTTCGCGCAGACGCCGAACCTCGACCAGATCCGGCACGAGATGGACCGCGCCGGGCTGCACGATCCCCGCATCCAGCGCTTCGGGCCGACTTCGGACGACGAGGTGCTCGTCGATCTCGGGCTGCAGGAAACCAGCGAGGCAGCGCTCGACAAGGGCAAGAACACCATCATCCGCGCGCTGGAGACCCCCGGCGAGACCCGGCAGGACCTGAACAACACTGGCGAATCCAGCCTGGAGCAGTGGCTGATACAGAAGGACCCGCTGCATCTCGGCACCGATGCAAACGAGCGCTACGCCGCGATTGCGCACGCCATCGAGGACTTCCGCAACAAGGAGCGGGGCGGCATCCTGACCTCGATTGACGAACTCAAGGGCGTGGCGCCGCCGGAAGTCATCAGCGCACTGCAGCAGGATTTCTACACCTCCGATTTTGTGGTGCGCAATGTTGAGATTGTCGGCCCACAGGTTGGCGCGCAGTTGCGCGGGCAGGCGATCCGGGCGACGATCTATTCGCTGGCAGGCATGCTGGTTTACCTGTGGTTCCGCTTCGAGATGATCTATGGTATCGGCGCGGTCGTGGCCTGCTTCCACGACACCATCATTACCGTCGGCTTCTTCTCGCTGCGGGATATACCGATCAGCCTGACGGTCATTGCCGCCATCCTCACGCTGATCGGCTACTCGATGAACGACACCATCGTCGTCTTCGACCGCATCCGCGAAAACCTGAAGCTGCTGCGGCGCGAGCCCCTGGCCAATATCGTCAACCGCAGCATCAACCAGACCCTGAGCCGGACCATTCTCACCTCCGGCCTGACCTTCCTTACCGTGCTGTCGCTGTACATCTTCGGCGGCGAGGTGCTGCGCGGCTTCTCGCTGGCGCTGGTGATCGGAATCCTGATCGGCACTTATTCCTCGATTGCGGTGGCGGCGCCGATGCTGGTGGCCTACCAGGATTGGCGCACCAAGAAGCAAGGGCAGCGGGTTGCCGAGCGCATGACGCCTACGCGCGGGAAGGCCAACGAGAAGGTGAAGGTCAAAGCCTAGGGAACGTAGAGCGGCGTTTCAACGCCGCGTTAGCAACGCCGAAGAAAATCGCTGGGCTGCGGTGGTCGTGCACAAGGATCACTGCAGACCAATTCTCGTATCCAAAGAGTTGACGCCGGCCAGGAGGCCATCTCGAGTCGACTACTTTCCGATGCAGAACGAGCTGAAGATCAGGTTCAGGATGTCGTCGGCGGTGGTGGCGCCGGTGATGTCGTCCAGCGGCCGCAGCGCGCTGTAGAGATCGAGGAGAACCATCTCGTGGGGGATGCGCATCGGCACCGCGGCGGAGGCGCGATCGAGGGCGGCGATGGCGTCGGCTACCAGCTGTTTCTGGCGAATGTTGGTGAGGAAGCCGCTTTCCTGTTGCGCGCCGCCGCCCACCAGCTTCAGGATGGCTGAGCGGAGTTCGTCGATCCCCTCTCCGGTGAGCGCCGAAGTCCTTACCGAGGGAGACGAACAGAGCTTTGCCATCGGCAAGTCCAAGCCGGGGATCGGCTGTCCGACCTGCGCGAATCGCCTGTGCGCCACCATGTCAATCTTGTTCCACACCAGAAGTGGCCGGCGATTCTCAAGGAGGGTGAGCAGGTGTTCTCCGACGGACTGATCCATTGGGATCAGGCCGCCGAAGCTTGTCGGCGTCGATAGGTCCACCACAACCAGTACCACATCGGCATCGGCCAGGGCCTCCATCGTCTTGCGCACGCCGATGCTCTCGGCCTCGTCGAGTGCTTCGCGAATGCCCGCGGTATCGACCAGCCGCACAGGGATTCCGCCAATCGAGACGGTCTCGGTGACCAGGTCGCGCGTGGTGCCCGGCGTGGCAGTGACGATGGCGCGCTCGCGCTCGACCAGCCGGTTGAACAGGCTCGACTTGCCGACGTTCGGCCGGCCGACAATGGCCAGCGTTAGTCCCTCATGCACAACTTTGCCGAAGGCGAAGCTGGCCAGCAGCTCTTCCAGCGGCCCGCGGATGGCGGCGATGCGCGACAGCATCTCCTCGTCGGGAAGGACTGCGACGTCGTCTTCGGCGAAATCAATTCCCGCTTCCATGGTGGCGATCAGCTCCATCAAACGCTGCTTGACCGGCTGCAACCGTTTGGAGAGTGCGCCGTCCAATTGCCGCGCCGCTACCTGCGCTTGGTAGAGCGTCTGCGAGTCGATCAGGTCGCGGACCGCCTCGGCCTGCGTGAGGTCGATGCGGCCGTTGAGGAAGGCGCGCATGGTGAACTCGCCGGGCTCGGCCAAGCGCGCGCCCGCGGCGATGGCCATCTCGACGACGTGCCGCAGAACGACCGGCGAGCCGTGGCAGGAAATCTCGACCACATCGTCGGCTGTGTAGGAATGAGGCTTGGCGAAAAACGTCGCGACGATTTCGTCGATGCGTTCGCCGGTGGCGGGCTCGATCAGCTCACCGGAGTGCGCGCGCCCGGCTTCGAGCTCGTGGCCGTGCGCCAGGCGCAACATAGGACGCGCGATGGTGCGCGCCTCCGGCCCCGACAGCCGCACCACGCCGATGCCGCCCCGACCCGGCGGTGTAGCAATGGCGACAATCGTGTCATCGAGGTGCATGGGAAGATTGTAGCGGCCGGCAACAGCGACACAGATGCGGCTCTTAGCTTTTGGCTCTTCGTGAGCACATCGACGCCACCTCGCGATCAGCCTTAACTTGAGGACGGTACGCGGATGTGGGTCAGCGCAGCACTTTTGGGAAGAGCTGCTAGTTAAGACGCCAACAGCTAAGAGCCAAAGGCCAAGAGCTGGTGGTTGCTACCGTCTTCGCGACATCGGCATCGCCGGCGGCTTGCCCTTGTAATCCTTGGGATAGACCACGACGTGGCGCTCGGCGGCCTCGCCGGCGCTTTCGGTGCGCAGATCGTCGAGGTCGCGCATCGCCAGGTGGACGATGCGGCGCTCGCGCGACGACATGGGCGCGAACGCGTACGGCATGCCGGTTTCGCGCACGCGTTGCGCAGCGACATCGGCGGCCAGGCGCAACTCCTGCAAGCGAGCGGCGCGGAAGTTCTGGCAGTCGAAGCTGATCTTCTCGTGCTCATCCGGAGCGAGACGCAGCATCTCCAGCGCGACGTGCTCGAAGGCGCGCAGCAGCTCGCCGCCGTTCTCCAGCACCAGAGGACTGTCGGAGCCGGAGAGTTCGACCAGAATTTCCGGGCGCTCCCACTCGCGATCGGGGATTTGCGGATCGACCGTGATCTTGTAGCGCAGACGGAAGTCTCCGGCGGCAAAGAGGGTGTTCAGGAATTCGCTGATCTTTCTGGCGGCGGCGATTTTGTCGGCAATGGGCATGGCAGACTTACTTCAACGCCTTCTTGCGCGCGCGCTTCTCCATCTCGGCGCGCAGCTCCTGTCCCAGGTGAGAGCGGTTGATCACGTACTGCTGGATCATCAAGATAATATTTCCCACAATCCAGTACACGCTCAGTCCCGACGGAAGGTTGAAGCTGAACCAGCCGATCATCAGCGGCATGAACAGTGTCATCATCTGCTGCTGCTTGGGGTCCATGCCGGCGCTGGGCGTCATCTTCTGCATCAGATAGGTGCTGACGACGATGAGCACAGGCATGATGTACAGCTTGTCCGGCGCCGACAGATCGTGCAGCCACAGGAACGGCGCCTGGCGCAGCTCGATGGCGTTCTGCAACATGGTATAGAACGCGAACAGAAACGGCATCTGGATCACCAGCGGCAGGCAGCCGCCGGCCGGGTTCACGCCCTCGCGCTTGTAAAGCTCCCCGATCTCGGCGTTCATCTCCTGACGCTTGGGATCGCGCATTGGCAGCTTTTTGTATTTTTCCTGGATGGCCTTCATCTGCGGCTGGAGCTTCTGCATCTTCAGCGCCGACTTGGTGCTGGTGATACGCAGCGGCAGCAGCGCCAGGTTGATGATGACCGTCAGGATGACAATGCACACGCCCCAATTGCTGGCCATGTGCTCGTGCGTCCACTTCAGCCACAGGAAGAGCGGGCGCGCGATCAGGCTGAAGAAGCCGAAGTCCACCACATTGCGGAGGTCGGGGCCGTTCATCTGGCCGGGTGCAGTGTTGGAGTGTACCGATTCCAGGACGTCGAGCGCCTTGGGGCCGACAAACAGGCGCTCCTTGGTCACTCCACTGGTGTCGCCAACGGCCGCGCCGAGCACCTCGTAATGGACCACGTCATTCGGGCTCGGCTTCTTCAGGTCCTTGGGCAGCGTGATCGTGTCGTGCAGCGTGACCATCGCCGCGGTATCGGGATTTTCCGGCAAGAAGATGGCGGCAAAAAACTGGTCCTCCGAGCCCGCCCAGTTGAATGGACCGCGAATGGTGTTGCCACCGCTGACCTTCTTGGCGGCTAGCCGTTCCGCCTTGCCATCGGCCATGTACTCGATTTTTTCCGCGGCGTAGGAGGCGGCCGTGGCCTCGTCACCCAGGCCCGGCGGCCACATCGGATATGCCGGTACCAGCTTGCCGTCCTGGGTGACGGCGGTCTCAATGGAAATCACGTATCCCGTGCCGAAAACAAAGCTCTTGCGCACCGTGACGCCATTGTCGGCGTACTCGAAAGTCAATTCGCTTGGGGCTTTCACGTTGCCGGTCGCGCTGGGCACGTAAAGCGCGGAGTTGATCTGGTTACGCAGGTCGTCGTTGTAGGTGTAGAGAGCAAGCGGCAGCCCGAACTTTACGGTCTCTTTGTTAACGAGATCCAGGGGCCGGCCGTCGTCGTCCTTGTACTTCTTCAGCACCCACGACTTCACCATGCCGCCGCGGTTGGTAAAGACGATGCGGTAGAGGTCGTTGTCGACAATCGTCTGTACTTCGCTGGTGGCTGACTTTGCAGGGACTTTTTCGGGCGCTGCGGTCGCGACTTGGGCGGATTTGGAAGTGGGTGCGGTGGGTGCGGCCGGCGATGGCGGCGCCGGCTTACTGCTCTGCGTCGCCTCGTTCTGGTTCGGCTTCGCCGGTAGCGGCGGGTTTTTCTTGAACAGGAAGAGCTGGCCGAGGATGATCAGCGCAAAAACAACCGCGAAGATCAGCATCATGCGCTTGTCGCCGCCGGGCTCTTGTTGTGGATTGCGATATTCAGCCAAGATCAGGTTCCGTTCCGTTAGCACACGTGCAGCGAATATCTTTGCGGCGCTGGGCCCACGGCACCGGATCGTATCCTGCCCGCGCCAACGGCTGACAGCGCAACACTCTCCGCAAAGCCAGCAGGCCCCCGTGCCAGGCGCCGTGCCGCTCGACGGCCTCCATCGCGTACTCCGAACAGGTAGGCACGAAGCGGCAGGCCGGCGGCAGCATGGGCGAGATCAACCGCTTATACAGGCGCAAGCCGAATTGGATGACCAGCTTCACTTTTCCGATTCCACCACGCGAGCGCGCTGCGCGGCCAGTTGTAGCCCGCGCGCGACTTCGCCCAGCAACTCCGCGAAAGGCAAGCCGAAAACGCTCTTGCGCGGATTGAACACCACGTCCACCGGCGCCTCACAGGCCGCGGCGGAAAGCCGCACCGCCTCTCGCATGCGGCGCTTGATCCGGTTACGCTCGACCGCGCCGCCCAACACCTTTCCCACCGTGAAGCCCACTCGCGGCCCGCAACCCGGTTCGGCTTCCGCCTGGCGCCGCAGGAAAAACACCGTCATGTTGCCCGTGAACTGCCTGCGCCCGCTCTGGTACACCCGCTGGAAATCCGCATGTTTCAGCAGACGCTTCGACTTGGGGAACTTGCCACCGCGGCCGGAAATCTTACTGGACATTCCGCGCTCGTCGCCGCCGGGCCAATCTGTTCTCAGCCGGCTCAAACAACGACGACCCCACAATTGTATCGGCAGTACGATTCTTCGGAACAGGCCGGTAGTCGCGGCTTACTCGCGGAAGCCGGGTTTTACGGAGACGCGCTTGCGCCCCTTGGCACGACGGCGCGACAGCACCGCCCGGCCGCTCTTGGTTTTCATGCGAGAACGAAAGCCGTGCGTCTTTGAGCGGCGACGACGGTTGGGTTGGAATGTGCGCTTCGGCATGCGAAAATGGCGCTCCTCATTGACAAGAAATGGATTGAGTAAACAGAAAGTATAACGGTCAGCGCGTATCGCTGGCAACCTGAGCGCGCCGGCGACACCGAAGCGGGCGACCTGGCCGGCACCGGAATCCTACTTAGTCTTTCCCAATTTTCTGCAGCAACGTGATGCTGTCCGTCGCCGGTTGGTGTTGACTTGCGCGCCGCGTGGAGTGCGCTGCCCCAGCGTGCAGCACTCCAAAAAAAAATTTTTTGCGATAACTTTCTCGGAATCAATGTCTCACGTCCGAAGCGCCGTTGCGCGATCACAATTTGTCTGGCGCAGTTTTTTTTTCGTGCTAGTATCGCGTCCAGCCAAAAAGAAACAGGGTGCACAAATGCGGTGCAAATGTTTTTCTGACACCGCTACATCAGGTTTGCAAAAAGATTATTGTCCGGTCAGGTTTGTGCCACGCTTTTTTTTGGCCGTTCCGTTTCCCTCTAAATAATGGTCCGCTTAGCGACAGGCCACTCGCCTGAGGAACTGCTATTTATGTCTTCTTATGGCATTGCAACCCCCAATCCGTGGGTGCGTGTTTTAGACGCACTGGAAAAGAAAATCAACCGCACCTCGTACGAAACCTGGTTGAAGCCCACCCGCTTCGACCACTCGCAGGGGCCGACGCTGTTCGTTCGCGTGCCCAATCCGGAGTTCTGCCACATTGCCGACAAATACGGCGACCTGATCAGCGAAGCTATCGAAAATCTGGGTATGGAATTTCGCGATGTCGAGTTCGTCACCGACGAGGGACAGCGCAAGGGCGATCAGGCTGCAGGCCTTGCGGGTGACGGGATTGCGGCGTCGCCGGCGGCCGACAGAGCCCCCATCGGTCCGGTTACGCAGCAGCGATTCGACTGGGATGGAGCAGCACAATTGAATCCCAAATATACCTTCGACGACTTCGTAACCGGCGCCGGCAATCAGTTCGCTCACGCCGCGGCGCGCGCTGTGGCCGAAAAGCCCTCCAAGGCCTACAACCCCTTGTTCCTCTACGGCGGCGTCGGCATGGGCAAGACCCATTTGATGCAGGCCATCGGCCACGAGATCAAGAAGCGCTTTCCGGAGCGCTCCATCTGCTACGTCTCCAGCGAGCGCTTTACCAACGACATGATCAACGCGCTGCGCTACAGCAAGATGACCGGCTTTCGCGATAAATATCGCACTATGGACGTCTTGCTGGTCGACGATATTCAGTTCCTGGTGAACAAGGAACGCACCCAGGAGGAGTTCTTTCACACCTTCAACGCGCTGCACGAATGCCTGCGCCAGATCGTGATCGCCAGCGACCGACCGCCCAAGGAACTGGCGGAAATCGAAGACCGGCTGCGCAGCCGCTTCGAATGGGGGCTGATCGCCGACATTCAACCGCCCGATCTGGAGACCAAGGTCGCCATCCTGCAGAAAAAGGCCGAGTCCGAGCACGTGATGCTGCCGACCGACGTGGCCCTGTTCATCGCCTCCAACATCCGCAGCAATGTGCGCGAGTTGGAGGGTGCGCTGATCCGCCTGACCGCGTATTGCTCGCTTACCGGCGCCGAGATCAACCTGCAAACCGCGCAGGAAGTCCTCAAGAACATTATCGACTCGCAGGTGCGGAAGGTCACCATCGACTCCATCCAGAAGGCGGTATGCGAGCAGTTCGGATTGAAACTGCTGGAGATCAAGGCCAGGAATAACTCGCACGTGATCGTCTTCCCACGTCAGATTGCCATGTACCTGGCGAAACACTTGACCGACGCTTCGCTGCCGGAGATTGGGCGGCAATTCGGGGGTAAACACCACACCACTGTCCTGCACTCGGTCGACAAGATTGAGCAGCAGCGCAAAACCGATAAGGATTTGAACCGGGTGCTCAACAAACTCACCGAGAGTCTGGGCCTGTGAACCCTGACCCCAAGCGCAACGTTTCGCCCCAGAAATTCAAAGCCTCAGGCTGTTGGCTGCTTCAGTCAACGGCGCTTGTTGGGGACCCGGGCCGCGCGTCAAGCGCGGTTCTTCACTTTAGGGCTGAGTTTTCTCCAGCGACACTGTGGATGCCGTGTGGACGGCGTGGAAGTCTTGGGAGAGACTCGGTAGCGGTAGTTGCGGTCCACATCCACCGCAGATTTCCAGTCCAGTTTTGTACAGTTGTCAAGGCCCGTTTGGCCGGTATGAGTACGGTTCTGCTCAAAGTTTCCACTTTTCCGCAGCGCCTACGGTTACTACTGGTTTTATATGTTTTTGATTTGATATAAGGAGAAGCAGTATAAAGGGGCCGTCCGCCTATGCGGGCGCCGAGGTGGGACAATATGGCTGCCGAAGCAACGGGAGCGATCCAGGGTACAACGATGGAGATAAGCGTCAGCAAGTTCGAGTTGGTCAGGGAGCTGACGGCGACGCAGGGAGTCGTCGAACGCAAGACCACGATTCCCATACTCTCCAATTTCTTGTTTGAGGCCGCGAACGACCGGCTCATCATTACGGCAACCGATCTCGACCTCAGCCTGCGCACCTCCTGTGCCGCCAAGGTCAAGCGCGAAGGCGCCTGCACCATACCTGCTCGCAAACTGTACGACTACGTCAGGCTGCTGCCCGACGGCGATATTTCCATCAAGTTGCTGGAGAACCACTGGGTCAATATTCGCTCCGGCCGCTCCAATACAAAGATAGTCGGCATGGCGCGTGCCAATTTTCCCGGCTTGCCGACCTTTCCATCCGCCGGAGTTGTGAAGATTCCCGCGCAGACATTACGCAGCATGATTGGGCGGACCATCTTTGCGATCTCCAGTGAAGAGTCGCGCTACACCCTGAATGGGGGGCTGATGGTATTGAAGCCGGAGTCGATCACCATGGTGGCGACCGACGGCCATCGCCTGGCGCACATCGAGAAGCAGGGCGAACATTTCGAGGTCAGCGGCGAGAACCGTACCCTCGTTCCCAAGAAAGCAATGAGCGAATTGTATTCGTTGCTGCAGAACAGCGATGTGGATTTTATTGATTTTGCAAAGGACGAATCGACGCTGTTCTTCCGCATCGGCGAGCGGCTGCTGACCTCACGCCAGTTGACCGGGCAGTTTCCCAATTACGAGGCAGTTCTGCCGCGCGAAACGGGCAAAGCGGTCGTGGTACACGGCGGCGATCTGAATACGGCGATCCAGCGCGTGGCGCAGTTTGCCGACGAGCGCTCGCGCGCCATTCGCATGAAGCTCGACAAGAACGAACTGAGGATTTCTTCCTCCTCCACTGACTCAGGCGAATCGGAGGACTCGATCGAGACCGCCTACACCGCCGATCCCCTCACCATCGGCTTCAACTCCGAGTACCTGCTCGACTTCCTCAAGGCCTCAAACGGCGGCGACGTTCGCCTGGAGTTCAAAGACGCACAGTCGGCCGGCCAGATGCGTCCCGAGGACGCCGGCGACGACGGCTTCAAATACCGCTACGTCGTCATGCCCATGCGGATTTGAGTATTGATGAAGGGAATACGGCGTCAGTCTAGAATCGTCACTCGCTTCGAGCGTCCGTCGAAGGTTATGAGCCAATTGCGCAAGACATCTCTCCCTATCAGTATTGCGTAGTGTCGCTGCTGCATGAAGACTGCGGAGATTATGCGAATGGAATCGAACGACCGCAACTTCGTGCCGGGAAAGCTCACGCATCCTGCGTGTTCGCCACATCGATGACCGGCTCCAATCGCCGTGATCTCGGTACCCTCGTTAGTTGGGAAGAGCTTGCAGTGGTTGGCATACACCTTACTAATAACGGTGACAGATGCCCCAGTGTCGAGCAACGCTTTCATCGGAATAGGGCCTGGGTACTCCAAACCGACAGCACGCCCAGAGGCGAGAACGTCACTGGAATTTGTGATTTCTACTTCGATGCAGGGCCCCGGGTCATCAGGGTCGAACGGGTTCCAGTGCAGTTCGACACGCGCCATGCTAAGACACGAGATACACAGGCTCAGTTTGCCATATTTGCTTTACGAGGAAGGGTCGTCGTACACCAAACCGCTGAAGTCCCGCGCGGAGCGCCTCAGCGTAGGTGCTGAAGAAATCCTCGATTATTACACTGTCCTGGATCGCAACAAACCTGCCAACGTTCGAACGCGACCACTCTTGACGGTGCTGCTCGAACAGCCTTAGCTCCGCCGAGAAAAGTCCCTCATCCGGCATCTGCGTCCCCCCAAATCTTAATACCTCAAACACTGCTTAGTGGTTCCGCCCTCAGTGCATTTACGCGTTATTACGTTATTACACTATAACGTGATAATGCAACAATGCGATAATGCAGTCAACAACAATCTTGTTATATGAGTCCCAGGCAGAAGCACATTCCGGACGATGCCCAGCGAACCTCGGTCTGTCTTACAGCCGAGGAAAGGGCAGCAATTCGGTGGATAGGCGAGGTCCGGCGGGCCAATAGGGACAGGAGAACAACAATCAATGACATTCTCGTAGATGCACTGTGGTACTTCTTGGAACACACCGAGCATAAAACGAAAGCTTACATTCGAAGCACGATACCGGTGCCTCCGCTGAAAGAGCCGCTACGAAATAAAATCGCAGAGATGCCGAAGCCTAAGACAAAGCAATGATCATCGCCGGGGTGATGAGCGGGACGTCTGCGGATGGGATCGACGTTGCGCTCGTGCGCATCCAGGGGCGTGGGTTTCGGTCGCGGCTTGAGCTGCTGGCGCACTATCACACGCCTTATTCCCTCAACGTGAGGCGCGCGGTGCTGGCCGCGATGAACGCCAGGGCAGCCTCCGTAGCCGATCTCTCGCGACTCAACTTCCTGCTGGGCAAGTTCTACGCCGACGCCGTTGCGAAGGCGCATCAGGGCGCGCGCGTGCAGTGCGAGCTCGTCGGCTGTCACGGGCAGACGCTCTATCACCAGGGCACCGCCGAATCTTTTCTCGCCCGCCGCATCGCTTGCACATGGCAAACGGGCGAGGCGGCGATCATCGCGGCGAAGCTCGGCGTGCCGGTGGTCTCGGATTTTCGTCCGGCTGACATGGCCGCCGGGGGCAAGGGCGCGCCGCTGGTGCCGTTTCTCGATTATGTTCTCTATCGTCACGCTCGCTTCGGACGCATCGTGCAGAACATTGGCGGGATCGCCAACCTCACGGCAATTCCGGC